>Ga0310914_10000047_pt1 | contig 54800 bp, 46 predicted proteins | sample GREbulkMGAN108_FD_203450 | JGI IMG/M metagenome (GOLD analysis project Ga0310914, IMG submission 203450) | Lab enrichment of tropical soil microbial communities from Luquillo Experimental Forest, Puerto Rico - GRE.bulkMG.AN108 | ecosystem: Environmental > Terrestrial > Soil > Tropical forest >... | reverse complement strand
GGGCATTGTTCCATTCCAAAATGACAAACACCGCCGCCCGGAGCCGCAACGCAACAAAACGCCTCGTACCACCTTTGTCACGCAGACAACTGGTACTTTCTGTGGTAAGTAATGAACTGTGCAACTCCCGATGCCGGTGCGGGTTCACCTGCTTGCCCGCATCTGGGGGTTATCGCATCGGATTGGGACAGAATTTTCGGGACTTTGGGGTCTTCATGAAGTATCGCTGGGGCACTTTCGGGCTATTACTTTCTCTGGCAACAACGCTGCTGCCGAACTTCCTCGCTGCGGTCACTATAGCTCCGCCGAAAAAGCCCCACTCCAAGTCCCACCATGTAACCGAGAGCCCGTCCACGCAGAAGAAAATGGCGCGCTCCAGGCACAGCACTCGTAGCCCGGCCAAAGCGAAGAAGCACTATTACGAACGCTTCTCAGGTAACTCCTTCGCCGCCGATCAGGCCGACGGCGACATCACCGCCGGCGAAGATCTAATCGTTCGGGCTGCGGCCCTGGATGCCCTCGGCAACATGAACGGCACGGTGGTTTCCATCGACCCCGACAGCGGACGTCTCCTCGCCATGGTCAACCAGCGACTTGCGCTCTCGGCTGGAGCGCAGCCTTGCTCCACCATCAAAGTTGCCGTGGCTCTCGCCGCGCTTAGCGAGAACATCATTACGAAGGACACTGAGATCAAGCTCGGCAAGTACTACAGCATGGATCTCACCACCGCGCTGGCTCACTCCAATAACGCGTACTTTGCAGCGGTAGGACAGAAGCTCGGCTTCGAGAAGGTCAGCTATTACGCCCATGAGTATGGTCTGGGAGAGCTAGCCGGCTGGCAGATACCCGGTGAGCACCTCGGCACATTTCCATCCGTCCAATTGAGCCCAAAGTTGGGCGGCATTGGCAAAATGTGCTCCTTTGGCGAGAGCATCTCGCTCACGCCCCTGCAACTCGGCGCGCTGATGGCTGCCATCGCCAACGGCGGCACGCTGTATTATCTCCAGCACCCGACTTCACCCGACGACATCGCCAACTTTACCCCGAAGGTGAAGCGCCAGCTCGATATCGCTTCAGCCATCCCCGAAATGACAGATGGCCTGTCCGGCGCCGTCGAGTACGGCACCGCCCGTTACTTGCGCACAAGCTTTATTGAGGAACCCATCCTCGGCAAGACCGGAACTTGCTCCAAAAACGGCACGCGCTACGGATGGTTCGCTTCCTACGCCAACACCGAGCACGGACGCATCGTCACCGTGATCTTTTTGCAGGGTGGCCGCCCAACCTTTGGCCCCAAGGCAGCGGAGCTGGCAGGTCACTTCTACCGCAACCTCTACGATCACGACTACTTCACCGTGAAAACTTCCGCTACGCCGGTGGGCACGGCCAGCGCAACCCAGGTGGGAATAACGCACTAGCTCATTCTTCCTAGGCTGGCGGCCCGCACGTCGATCTGGAGGCCAAGGTTCGGCTAGAGCGATTTGAATGCTGTATCGGGTAGTTAAGGGAGGGGCGGCATAAAGCGGCGCTGAGGCGCCACACTGCCCTTATTAATTTCGTTTAACAGAATCTTAAATGGCTCTAGTCGATCATTGAGCCGGTGCCGGCGCGGTCGGCCCCTGCAGCCGCTGTAGCGCGTTTTCATATAGGGTCTTCGCCACCGGATCGCTGGTCGCAGCCAGTTTCTGTTTCACCCACTGCACCGCGACCGTCTTCGACACGTGCGGAAAGTTGGGATCAGCGTCGGTGATCCTCCACTCCCCGTTGACCTCGGCTACGGTGAACCGCACATTCTGAACCTGGTTGGCCGACTCCTGCGAATACCCCTCGGCGAGGTCGTACTTGCCAAGCAAGCGATAGTGGACGGTCACGCCATACTTGCCGTGCTCCGAATCCAGTTCCGCGCTCACATCAAATCGCGACGTCACCATGAATAGCGTGAAATCCGGATTCTCGTGCCACGTCACAAGTGGCTGCAGCTTCGGCCAGTCGTTAGGATTCAGCCGCGCGCCGGAGTAATCCATCCGGCAATAGCGCGCCACCAACTCGCGCACAGTCGCCGGCTCCAGCGCCGGATCGGATCGGTTGAGCGGCACACCCATCTGTGCCCAAAGCTCACCCCCGCACACTCCCGCCAACAAACAGCCCACCATAAAGACGAACCGCAACCGGAAGAACGCCATGCCGACCTCAACCCTTGCAGAATAACCAATTCCAGCATCATAAAAAAATTGCCCGGCAGGCTGCCGGGCAGTTCCAGAATATTTCTTTGCTTCTAGGCTCGCGCCGTCCGCTGATCGCTAAAGACCTTGCCGTCCTTGATGTGAATAATGCGGTGGGCATACTCGGCAATGTCGTGCTCGTGCGTGACCAGCACGATGGTATTTCCCTCGCGATGCAGATTATCGAACAGGGCCATGATTTCCACCCCGGTTTGCGAATCCAGGTTTCCGGTCGGCTCGTCGGCAAGAATGATTGACGGGTTATTCACCAGCGCCCGCGCGATCGCAACACGCTGCCGCTGGCCGCCTGACAGCTCGTTCGGCTTGTGGTTCATGCGCGATTCCATGCCTACCGATGTCAGTGCCTCTTTCGCGCGCTCGATGCGCTCTGCCGACGGCATACCTGCATAGATCAGCGGCAGCTCCACGTTGTGCAGCGACGTTGCCCGCGCCAGCAGGTTGAAGGTCTGAAAGACGAAGCCTATCTCCTTGTTCCGGATCCGCGCCAGCTCGTCATCGTCCAGCTCGCTGACGAGCTGCCCGTTCAGCCAGTACTTGCCTTGGCTGGGAGTATCCAGGCAGCCAATGAGGTTCATTAGCGTCGATTTGCCCGAACCCGACGGCCCCATGATGGCAACGTACTCATTGCGCTGAATGCGTACGTTCACGCCACGCAGTGCATGCACCTGCTGTTCCGAACCCATGTCGTAGGTCTTCCACAGGTCCTCCGTGCAGATGATGCAAGAATCCGGAGGCGAGTCCAGAATTGGCTCGCCAAGATTTACCAGTTCGGTTGCCATCCTTTTGGTCTCCTCGATCGGTGGCTGATTGGCATCGCTCATTGCGGCTGCTTCCTGCACCTTCCTGCCGGTAGGCCGGCCGTCTCGGTCCTAGGATTCTTCCTTCTTCGTGCCCGTCGAATTATCGATCTTCACGCTCGCGCCGTTCCGTAGGGTACGCAAAACTTTATAGCTACCCGTCACAATCTCCTCGCCTTCTTTCAGACCATTAGTCACTTCGATGTCGGTCGTGCCGCTTATTCCCGTCGTTACTGGTACGAAAACCGCCTCTTTTTTGTTCTGTTGCAGGACGAACACTCCCTGCAATTCTTCCTTCGGGTTCCCTTTGGTCAGCGTGGCCGCCTGTACTTCGGCGATTCTCGACTTTTTCTCCGGCGCCAGCTCACCGCGCTGCCGGATCGTCAGCGCCTGGATCGGTATCGCCAGCGAATTGCTCCTCTGCGCAGTGGTGATCCTTGCTGTCGTCGACAGCCCCGGTAGCAGGTTTGGCGGAGGATCCTGTATCGTCACCACCACCTTAAAGTCCTTGGCCTCCTGGCTGCTCGAAGTTGTTTGCGCGGTCGAAACGCCGGTGGATCGCAGAATGGCATTGTTCCCGATCTCCGTCACCATACCTTTGAAATGCTGCTTTGGAATGGCATCGATCGTGACGTCCGCGGCCTGCCCCATCTTTACGTTTACGATGTCGGTCTCGTCTACCTTCACTTCAGCAGTTATCACCGATGTATCGGCGATGGTCATCAGTGTGCTTCCCGGAGCATTCTGAATCCCGATCACCACCGTCTCACCCTCGCGCACCGGCAAATTGGTAATGACACCATCGAACGGCGCACGGTATTCCGTCTTGCTCAAGACGTCAGTGGCATGGAGCAGGTTGGCCTGGTTCTGGTCAATGCGGCGCTTTGAGGAATCCATTTGTGCCTTGGCCTGTGCCAGTTTCGCCTTGGCTTGGTTCAATTGCGCGAAAGTCGTCCCGTAGGCCGCCTTCTTGACGTCGTAATCAGATTTGGCAATCAGTTGCGCTTGATACAGCGCTTCAGCGCGGTCATAATCCAGTTTCGCTCGCTCATATTCGGACTCAGCCTGGTGTTGATCGGCGGTCGCTGTATTTACTGCAGCCTGGGCTGCGACATAGTCGGTTTGCGCAACATTCAGCCCCGCTTGGCTGGCCGAAACGTCAGCCGCCGGCTGGACATTTTCGATCGTGGCCAGCATCTCGCCGTGCTTCACCCGGTCGCCCTCTTTGACGTACAGCTTGGTGATCTTGCCGAATGCGTTGGCGCCGATATTCACGTAAAGCTTGGGCTTGATCTCTCCCGACGCGGTTACCACCGATGTCAGGTCTTCCCGCACGACCTTACCGGTCTGTACCGTCACCACGCTCTTGCGACTCTGGGTAACCGTGAATCCTACGATGGCGAGCAGCGCGACCACCACACCGGCAATCAACGCAACTTTCTTCCAGTTTTTCATCCGTTCCTCAATTGGACGTAACTCACAATTATCTGTACTTGAATCTATAAGTTATTTACGAAACGCGTCGGCAGAAGGTTTCCTCAGAACGCAAACTTAGCCTGGACATGACTTCACGCGCACCGGTTCGGACGACCTGCTCTGGACTCGTTCGCGGAAGGGATTCGGGGAAACTGCCGAATGCCTTCATTATAGCCGCAGTTCGCCCCATGAAAATCGATATTGTGGTTGGTGTGGCCCACATGTTCCATCCTTTGGGATATGTAGCAGTTTTGGGATAGTGGAGCCGGGCATGAATGGCCAAATCCGGGTTGTCCATGCCCAGGATGGGTCCTTACTCTTAACTCTTAACTGGAAACTCGAAAACTGCTCCCTTCAGGCGACTTTCCTGCCGCAAGCGGGTTGAATTCCCTAGGTTTGGGCCGGGGAACCCAGTCTGTTCGGGGGTTGCTGTGAAATGTTGCTTTAACCGCTTCCGCAACATACAATTTGAGAGTCCAAAGTGCTTCGTCAGGAGTCCGTTCTCTTACATGAAGTTGAGTGTTTCCCGCCTGCTATTTTGGTCGATTCTCACGCTTTTCCTCGCTGCGTCGGCCCTGGCGCAGTCGTCTGCTCCTGGTGCTGCCACTCAGGCCGCTCCTGCCGTTGTCGATCAGAATGTAAGCAGTCAGAACGCAGCCAAACCGGCTGCTGAAAGTTCATCGAAAGCTACCGACGCCTCCGCCGGTTCAAAACCTGCCGATGCCCCGGGCGCTTCCAAACCAACCGATGCTCCGGCCGCATCGAACGGCGATCAAAGCGACCCATTGAAGCGCCCTCTGTCCGAGAAGCAGAAGAAAGCCAATGCCAAGGCGCTGAAACAAGAATTAGGTCACACCTACAAGCACTGGCTCAACGAAGACGTGCGCTGGATCATCACGCCGGAAGAGTTGAGTGCCTTCAAGCAGTTGTCAAACGACGAAGAGCGCGATCAGTTCATCGAACAGTTTTGGTTGCGCCGCGATCCCACGCCGGACACCCCGGAAAACGAGTACAAGGAAGAGCACTATCGCCGCATCGCGTATTCTAACGAGCACTTCCCTGCCGGCAAGCCAGGCTGGATGACCGACCGCGGCCGCATCTACATCGTCTTCGGTCCGCCTGACGAAATCGACTCGCATCCTTCCGGTGGAGAATACCAACGTCCGATCGAAGAAGGCGGCGGCGAAACCTCAACCTATCCGTTTGAAACCTGGCGTTACCGCTACATCGAAGGCTTGGGTTCGCACGGTCAGGAAGTGCAGATCGAGTTCGTTGACACCTGCATGTGCGGCGACTACCACATGACCATCGATCCCAATGAGAAAGACGCTCTGCTGCACGTTCCGGGCGCTGGTCTCACCATGTACGAACAGATGGGCATGATGAGCAAGGCTGATCGAATCGCCGGCATCACTAACAGCAACATGGGTCCGAACTCTGGCATGGACACCACCAAACAATTCGACAAGCTCGAACAGTGGGCTTTGTTGAATCAGGCTCCCAAGGTCAAGTTCAAGGACTTGGAAGAAGTCGTTAGCCACAAGATCAACGTCAACCTGATGCCTTTCGATATCCGTACCGATTTCGTAAAGGTCACCAGCGACACGGTTCTCGTTCCGGTCACCATTCAGGTCAAGAACAAGGACATTACCTTCGTCAACAAAGACGGCGTGCAGCGTGGCACCGTGAATATCTTTGGTCGCGTCACAGGCCTGACCGGTAAGATCGCGCAGACCTTCGAAGATACGGTTCAGGTCGATGTGCCCACCGAGTTGCTGGAAAAGACGCAGGCCCAGTCGAAGCTCTACTGGAAGGCATTGCCGTTGCGTCCCGGCCGCTACCGGTTCGATGTCGTAGTCAAGGACGTCAACGGTGATCGAGTTGGTACCTGGAGCCACGGGGTAATGGTGCCCGATTTCAACGAGGACAAGCTGGCATCTTCCACCCTGATCCTCGCCGACCACATGGAGAAGGTGCCCGCCAAGAACGTTGGCTCAGGCAACTTCGTGATCGGCCAGACTAAGTTTGCCTATCCGCACCTAGAGCCGTCCGGCGGTCAGCCCGCAACTTTCAAACGAGATCAACGGTTGAATCTCTGGATGCAGGTTTATAATCTTCAGGCAGACGACAAGACCAAGAAGCCGTCGGCGAAGGTCGAGTACGAGATCGTAAATGTCGCCACCAATCAGCCGGTGCTGCACGCGTCGGAGACGACCGACACCATGGGCAACTTGGGCGACCAGATGACCCTCGAAAAAGGTCTGGCGCTCACCAGTTTCCAGCCCGGCGTTTACAAGTTGACCGTGAAGGTTGACGACAACGTTTCCAAGCAGCAGATCGCCCCTTCGGTGCGGTTTGCGGTGGAGTAGGTTGAGTAGGAGACGTCAATTTGCGAACGGCCCTTTCTCCAACGGCCGTTTGCGCGTGATCCCGGGAATCCTCGGTTTAGGGGAGTGGTGATGACCCGAATACTGGGATGGTGGTGCGTGGTAATTGCCCTGTGCCTGAGCGCGGTGGCAGGAGTTGACCCCGGCTCGATCTCTGGCTCAGTCACGGACTCCTCCGGCATCGCCCAGATGGGCGCGACCGTGGAAATGCTTGCCGTCGGAACCGGGCAACGCATCGTGGCCTACACTGACGCGGTTGGACACTTCACAGTCTACGGACTGATTCCCGGCAACTACGATATTCGTGTAACCGCTCCCTCATTCCTCCCCACCGTGCGTGAGGACGTTTCCTTGGCGTCCGGCGCGGCCAAGGTCGTCAACATCACCCTGAATACGCTGTTCGAAGCGGCCCGCGTTATGCCCGCCCGCAAGCGCGGGAACGATGACGACGATAGTTGGAAATGGACCCTTCGTTCCACCGCCAATCGCCCCATCCTACGTTTTGACGATGGCGTTCCCGTGGTCGTCGAGGCTTCGCAGTCCGACCACGGACTGAAGGGCTCGCTGGCATTCATGGCGGGTGGAACCAATGAGGGCTACGGCAGTTCATCGGACGTCGGTACCACATTCGCTATCGAGCAATCAGTGGGTACCTTCGGAGTTGTGGGATTTGACGGCAGTTTGGGTTACGGTACCGGTACTCCGGATGGCTACTTGCGCGCAACCTTCCTCGGCGGCGGAGCCACCGGCGCACCTCATGAGTTAGGCTTCACGGTCCGCCGATTTTCCGGGCCTGACCTGCTGATCCATCACGGCTCGCTGCAATCGTTCGCGCTCACTACCGCGAATACGATGAGCGTCGGCGACTTTCTCGAGTTGCAGTACGGAGGTGAGCTGGAAACCATCCAGTTCATGGGTCGAGCGAATGCTTTCCGCCCTTACGGTATCGCCGATTGGCATATTGGCGACTCGACCATCATCGAGTACCGGTATTCGACCACCGAGCCCACTACGCGCACCGCCACCAAATCCTTCGATGGTTCGGCGAATGTTTCAGCGGCAGAGCTGAACGATCCCGGTCCCCGGATGACCTTGCTCAACGCTACACCGCTGCTCGAGAACGCCCGTCACCACGAGATCTCGCTGTCGCAGCGCTTCGGTGACAATCGCGTACAGATTGCCTATTTCCGCGACCGCATCAAAAATCCTGCTTTGCTGGGCGTCGGCGAAATCAACGTCGACACCGGCGATTTCCTGCCCGACGTTTACTCGGGCACCTTCAGCTATAACGGCAATGCTCTGGACACACAGGGTGTGCGCTTCGTGGCCCAGCGAAAGTTGACGAACGAAATTACGGGTACTATCGACTATGCCTACGGCGGTGTGTTGAGTCTGGAACACCCGGGAATCGGCTGGGACGCCCTGCGCAGCGACATGCATCAGACGTGGCGGCACTCCGCGGCCGTCAAGCTGGTCGGTACTATTCCACGCTGGAACACGGAATGGATCATCTCCTATCGCTGGATCAACGCACCTGGGCTAACTCCCGTGGATATGTTTAATGCTTCCGCCGGCCAGACCGATCCCTACTTCAACTTCTTCGTGCGCCAGCCTTTCCCGCGGCTGCACTTCATGCCCGGCCGTATGGAAGCCATCGTCGATCTGCGCAATCTCCTGGCGCAAGGCTACGTCCCGGTGATCAGCCCCGACGGCAACACCGTTTACCTGGTGCAGTCCGCCCGCAGTGTGCGCGGCGGCGTCGCCTTCACCTTCTAGGCCGAGAATCAGCCCCCAATATTCGGGTGCCCATCCCAACAACAAATAACACCGGACGAAGAATTTCAGGATCCTCGCATCCAGGCTTGCCATCCAGGTGAAGCGTGGCTTACGACAATATCCTGATGCAGCTCCGGAAGTAGTGGGGCACGGAGTCGGCTTGTCCAACAGCGGTTGAAGGGAAATCGTGATTAAGGTCTTCCTTCGCAAGTACAACCCGGGAAGCCCTTCGCGCCGTCCCCTCACAGCTGGAAGGTATTCGTGTAGAGGTCGAAGTCACCGGAGAGATCACCGCCTACTAAGTAGTCATGGGCGGCCACATTTGCCCAATGTTACAGATGCGGGATTCGCCCCTTCAATCCACACTACCCACTGAACCTACGATTGCTACGGTATCGCGTCTTCCACTTCGCTCAGCCAATCGGGTCGCTTGAGCACTTCACGGGGTTTCGGACCATCCGCCGCTCCAACAATCCCATCCCGCTCCATTAAGTCGATCAGGTGAGCGGCGCGGCCATATCCAATGCGCAGCCTACGCTGCAACAGGGAGGTAGAAGCCTTGCCGTACTCCAGCACGATTCGCACCGCATCCTGGAAGAGCTCATCGTTGTCATCCTCACCGACCGCGCCATCAGTCGACCCACCGGAGCTGTCTCCATCTTCCTTGGGAGCTTGCAGGAAATTCTCCTGATACTGCGCCGCTCCTTGCGCCTTCCAGAACTCCACGACCGAGGCGATCTCCTTTTCCGTAACAAACGGCGCATGAACTCGATGCACCCGCGCCGACCCGTTCGGCAAGTAGAGCATGTCACCGCGGCCCAGCAGCGCTTCGGCGCCATTGGCGTCCAGAATGGTGCGCGAATCGATCTTGGTGGCTACCCGGAAACTCATCCGAGCAGGGAAGTTAGCCTTGATCAGTCCGGTAATGACATCCACCGATGGCCGCTGCGTCGCTAGGATCAAATGGATTCCGACGGCCCGCGCCATCTGCGCCAAGCGGGTGATCGATGCCTCAACATTCTGCCCGTCCAGCATCATCAGGTCGGCTAACTCGTCGATGATGATCACAATGTAGGGCAATGCCCTAGGGTCACTGTCCTCATCAAAGAGACTTGCCGCCGATCCATCGAACAGCTTGTTGTACTGATCGATGTTCCGTACACCCTTCTCCGCCAAGATCTTGAGCCGCCGCTCCATCTCCCGCACGGCATTGCGCAGGGCATTCGAAGCCAGCTTCGGCTCCGTGATGATCGGGGTGTGTAGGTGCGGAACTCCTTCATAATTCCCGAGTTCCAGTCGCTTGGGATCGACAAGAATGAGCCGCACTTCCTCTGGAGTCGCCTTGTAAAGCAGCGACATAATGAATGCGTTAATTGCGACGCTTTTGCCCGATCCGGTTGATCCGGCGATCAGCAAGTGCGGCATGCTGTTCAGGTCGGCGGTGACGATCCGGCCATTAATGTCCTTACCGAGGGCCAATGTCAGCTTTGACTTGCCTCCCAAAAACTCTTGCGATTCAACCACTTCGCGTAACCAGATGGTTTCGCGCTCATGGTTCGGCACTTGGATTCCCACGGTGGATTTGCCGGGCATGCGCTCGATCAGAATGCTTTCGGCGCGCAGTGCCAGGCACAAGTCGTCGGATAACCCTGTGATCCGGCTGTACTTGATGCCAGCTTCGGGTTTGAATTCGAAAGTGGTCACTACCGGTCCCGGGTTAATCTGCGTGACCTGCCCGCGCACATCAAATTCTCCGTACTTCTCTTGGAGAACCTGCGCGGTAACTTTGAGATCATCTTCGTTGACGGCACCGTGCTCGTCGGGACGGCGCAAAAGTGCAGTTGACGGTAGCTTATAGCTGCCTGCTAGCTTAGGCATGGTGGTTTTGCCGAAACGATGGTCGTCGGCACGCGAGGTGACAGCGATGGGCCCCGCTTCGACACCCGCCGCCGCAGGCTCACTCTCGGTAATCGGCTTTGCCTGGGGCGTGGAGACGGGCGCTGCGCCGGTCCTGTTCTCGAACTCGGCCTCGAACGTGCGCTCGATGCCGCTACGCGGCCTCGTCGTCGAATCGGGCACAGGAGCGGGAACACGTGCAGCCGAGGTATTGGCCGCAGCTTCCACCTGATTCTGCGGCCGGCGCGGCACAAGTTGTGCTGTCACCACGGGATTTGCATTTGTGGCAGCGCGCTTCTTCTCCAGTTCCTTAGCGGCTTTCTTGCGCTCACGCTCGGCGCGCCAGTCGGCAAAGCGATCCGTGGCGGCATAAGCAAAGGCAAAGCGCGTTTGCGACCAGACTCGCAGCGCTCCGAAGGAGAATGCCGTCGACAGGTAAAGACCCACTGCAATCATTGCGATGCAGAAGAGATACGCTCCGATTACATTGAGGTAGTGAATCATTGCATCAGCGACGATTCGACCAAGCAATCCTTCAGCCGGGATGGCGCCTTTCCAGCGGAATTCCCACGGCAGCAAACCCACGAAGCCGGCGGCCGAAAGCAGCAACGCCAGCACTCCGAAGGTCTTCGCGTAGGGCGATTGGATGGGGCGCGAGCGAAACCAGCGCGCTGCGTACAAAACCAGAAACATCGGAACAAGGAAGGCCGACACCCCAAGCAGTTGCAGCGTGAGATCGCTGGTAATGGCGCCGAAGATGCCTATCCAGTTGTGCGTGGCGCGGGTTGCCAGCGGCGAGGCTGCGCTGTTCAGCGAAGGATCGGTGGGCGAGTAGGAGATGAGTGCGAGGGAAAGGAAGGCCGCTGAAATCAACACCAAGAAGCCGATCAGCTCATTGAGCCGGCGGTTGGCCGTGGGAGTGAAAAGGCGCGCAATCGCTATCATTTTGGCGTTGGAGTGCCGTGCGGTCTTACGCCGTTTCTGAGGACACATGCACCTGCTCCATCCAGCGCAGGCAGACACCTCCACCTACGCGTGGAGGACAGAAACGCGCGAAACCGCGGCTTGCCCGAAGTACGCCAGAGCCTAAACGATTATGGCAAATGCGAGAGGAGTATCGGCAGGGAATTGGATAGCTGATATTGTCGACTTAGCATCCCCCGTAAACATTCGCCTATGCCACAGTCCAGTTCTCGGTCTTCAGTTTGGGAACACACGAAACTTTCGCTGTGGGCCGCATTGAGAGACAGGCCTCCCTTCCCACCCCTTCTCGGCATATACATTAGTAGATGCTAAGCCCGAGACTGGTGACATCATCCGGCGATCGCGTGCCCCGCATACCAGAGGACGAACGCGCCCAGCAAAAGCCGGTAGACCGCAAAGACCGTGAAGCCGCGGGTGCGGACCCAGTTCATGAACCAGGCGACGACGGCATAGGCGACGATGAATGATACAACGAAGCCAATTACCAGTGTGACGACGTGGTGTGCGTCGGTCGGCAGATTGCCGATCTCGCTAGTCGCGTCGTGGTGGTGCAGCGACTTGAAGAGGGTATAGAGGGATGCGGTCAGCATAACGGGCAGCGATACGAAGAACGAGAATTCCAAGGCGGTGGGGCGATCCATCCCCGCCAGTTCGCCTCCAGTGATCGTCGCCATGGAACGTGAAGTACCCGGAAAAAGGCCCGAGAGTATTTGGCACAATCCAACCCATACCGCCTGGCCAAGAGACATTTCTTCCATGTCAGTTGTGAGCTTTGGGTGTGCGAAGGCCTGATGATTGGAGCGTTCGTAGATGGCGTCTACCAGCCACATGATCACCCCGCCGACAATCAGGGCGGTGGCAATGACGTACAAGTTCTCCAAGTTCTTGCCAATGACTTTCGTCAAGAGATAGGAGGGGCCCGCCGTCACTACAAACGCGATCAGTGTCAGGCTTAATGGATGCGTCAGTACGGTGCGGTCCCCGCGCTTCCCGCGAGGGAAGTCGCTTACGAACTCCGTGATGCGGCTCCAAAAGTAGAGCGGAAGGCAGAGAATTGCTCCTAACTGGATCACAATGCTGAACATCTTCCAGTAGCCATTGGCCAGGTCGATGCCTAGCAACGACTGGGAAATGCGCAAGTGTGCGGTTGAGCTTACAGGAAGAAATTCGGTCAGTCCTTCGATGACTCCCAGCAGAACGGCCAGCAGATAATCGTGCAATTGTCCTCCGAATAGCGCTGAATTTAGGTCATTTCAGAGTTGCTTGAGTGAGGGTAGAGCGCGCCTTCCAGCGTGCAGCTAACCCTTTGCGAGAGCCCCCGGCTTTAGCCGCTGCGGTAAATTCGTAAATAGCTTACCTCAGCGGCTGAAGCCGCTTTTCTGACGCGGGCTTCCTTTGCCGGCTTGAAAGCGTGCTCCACCCAACCGCGATGCAACAACTCTGAAAGTGCTCTAGTCGGTGGCATTACCGTATGTCGAAATATTGTTCTGAACCATGTAAAGCAGGCGCTCGGCGCGTGTGGACCAGTCCGTATTGTCGGGGAACTGGGTCACGATGCGCTTGGCTGTGGCAGTCGCTCGAGCGGTGGAATCCGCGGCGCGCTTGGCGTCGTTGTTCGACTTGTACAAAACGATTAGCGCCGAGTACCGCCAGGCAGCCTTATACAGTGCCTCTGGGGCCTTGGGTGACTGAGGATGGTCGTCGACATATTTCATGTAGAGCGCAGCTTCGAGTTCGGGACACTTCACTTCCGCCGCCCAATCGCCGCAAGTCTTATTGTCGAGCAGGCGATAGGCCGCCAGGTCTGCCCATTTGGTGCCAGGATACTTTTTGATAACACGCTTCATGTACTGTTCGTCGATCTGGTATTTCAGCGACGGGTCGCTCTGCTTGGCGGACGGGCGGGTTGAGGCGTCGATGACTTCGATTTGCCAGCGAATATCGGCGGAACGATAGGCAGATTCGCCGGCCAGCGGCGAGGACGGGAAGTTCTCGGCGACGGCGGCATACAAGCGCATCGCATCTTGAGCTGCGCCCTTGCGGCCACTGCGGCGGCTGGCTTCGGCTTCCGAGTCGACTGCCTCGCCAAAGATGATCTTGTCGCCGTCGGGAGTCGAAGGCAGGATGATTCCTTGATCGACGACCCATCCGGTCACCTTTTTGTCGGATTCTGCATCGGGATCGGTTGCGACGGTGGCCACGACGTTGGTCCAACCGTTAGATTTTTCGATCACCGCGACATCGCGGCCGCGGCCTACCTTCGAGAGCTTGGCGGCGGAACCATCGGGGGCGACGTAGATTTGCGCTTCGCGGATGATGACTCCGTGCTCAATGGTGGCGAGGACCGCGATGGGCAGAGTTGCAATGAGAACGGGGACGGCAAAAGATCGATTCAAATACCGCATAGGATAAAGCTATCGCATTAGCGCTCCAACGGTGAAATGGGCCAGGGAGTAGTTCAGCACCTGAGAACACAGAAAAATGCGGATCTGACCTTCTCCGTGTGCTCTGTCTCTCCCGGGCGAAGGCTCGTTAGCGCGCCGGAACCGTGTCCTCCGTGATGATTTGCGCCAGCAACTGCGGCTCGATATTCCCGCCGCTGACTACAGCGACGGTTTTCTGCGCGGCTGGTAACTCGTCCAAGTGAAAGAGCACCGCCGAGAACGTCACCGCGCCGCTCGGTTCGGCCACGATCCGAGCATCCTTCACCATGCGGCGCACGGCCTCGCGGATTTCGTCTTCGGTGACCGTAATGATGTCATCCACAAACGCGTGGATGTGCTCGAAGTTACTTTGACCGATGGATTGCGTGCGAAGGCCGTCGGCCAGGGTACTGGAGACGCGTTCGGCAGGGAGCTGAACGATCTTGCCGGAACGGAAACTCTGTTGCGCATCGTTAGCCAGCTCCGGCTCCACGCCGATGACCTTGGCGTGCGATCCGCTGAGCTTGATCGCACCGGCGATGCCACTGATAAGTCCGCCACCGCCAACAGGCGCTAGAACAAGGTCGACATCAGCGCAGTCCTCAAGGATCTCTAAACCGGCCGTGCCCTGACCGGCGATGATGAACTCATCGTCGTAAGGAGGCACGATGGAATAGCCGTGCTGTCGTGACAGCTCTTCGGCCTTGTGCATGCGTTCGGCGCTCGCCGGTCCGACGAAGACGATTTCCGCGCCGAGAGCAGCCGTGCTGTCAATTTTTACTTTCGGCGCAGTGCGTGGCATGACGATGACGGCCTTGGCACCTAGTGCGTGGGCGGCGTAAGCCACTCCTTGGGCGTGATTGCCGCTCGAGTAGGAAATGACCCCGCGCTTGCGCTCTTGGTCGGTGAGGGACGCGATTTTGTTATAGGCGCCTCGAAGCTTGAACGAGCCGATGGGCTGAAGGCTCTCAGGCTTGAGGTAGAACCCGCCGAGAGCAGCGGCGACATTCTTGCTTGCGGGCGGATAGTAGCGCATCAGCGGAGTATGGGACGCGATCCCATGCAGCCGCGCCTGCGCCTGTTTGATCTGATCGAGTGTGATCATGTCTAGACTTCAAGGATGACCGGCATGATGAGTGGCCGACGGGATGTGTGCTTGACGATGTAGCGCTTCAGGTCCTGGCGAATCTTTTCTTTGATGACGCCGTAGTCGCCGCGCTCCTCGTCGCTGGAACCTTCGAGGGTGCCCATAACGACAAGACGGGCCTGATCAGAGAAGCCGTCTTCGGCTCCGCTTGGGGAGAAGCCGCGCATAACGATTTCCGGCGAGGTCTCGACTTTGCCTGTGAGCTTGTTGATGGCAATGATAGGCAGCACGATACCGTCTTCGCTGAGGTGGCGCCGGTCGCGAATCACCAGGTCTTCGACCACATCGCCCATGGAGTTGGAGTCGATACATACCCGGCCAACCGCGACGCGTCCGGACTTGCGTGCGCCGAGCTCGTCGAACTCGAGGATGTCACCGCTTTCGATCATCAGCACCTGGCCAACCGAGCCGTGCATGGAGCTGGCGAGTTCGGCATGCAGTTTGAGCTGCCGGTATTCGCCGTGAATGGGAATAAAGTACCGTGGCTTGACAAGGTTGATGATGAGCTTGAGCTCTTCCTGGCTGGCGTGTCCGCTGACGTGAACCGGTGGGGAAGAGCCGTCATCGTAGATAACGTGCGCATTGCGGCGGAACAGGTGATCGATAACGCGGTAGATTGCTTTTTCGTTGCCGGGAATGATGCGCGACGAGAGCACGACGGTGTCGCCGGGCTGGATGCGCGCGTGCTTGTGATTGTCCACCGCAGCGCGCGAGAGCGCCGACATGGGCTCGCCTTGGGTGCCGCTAATCAGCATGCAGACTTTTTCCGGCGGCAGATCGCGGGCCTGTGACGGGTGAATGATCAGCCCATCGGGAGCGTCGATATAGCCGAGATCCTGTGCGATCTCTGTGGATTCCAGCATGGAGCGGCCGACCAGCGAGACTTTGCGCCCATGTTCGAAGGCCGCGTCGATGGCCAGCTTGATACGGTGAATCGAAGAAGAAAAGCAGGAGATGAATAACCGCCGTTTGGCTGAACTGAAAATTTCTTCGAATCGCGCACGCACCGCACGCTCGCTCGGCGTGTAGCCGCGGCGCTCGACATTGGTGGAGTCCTGGAACAGCGCCAGAACGCCCTGCTTGCCGTACTCGGCAAAAGCATGCAGGTCAAAGAGTTTATTGTCGGTAGGCGTGGGATCGACCTTGAAATCGCCGGTGTGAACGATCACGCCGAGCGGCGTGTGAATCGCGAGCGCCACGCAATCCACAAGGCTATGCGTGACCTGGATAGGACTGATGGTGAATGGGCCGACTTTGAATGACCCGCCAGCTTCGATCTCATTGAGTTCGACGTCATCGAGTAATCCATGCTCTTCGAGCTTATCTTCCACGTAGGCCAAGGTGAACTCGGTGCCATAAACCGGAATGTTTAACTCCGAGAGAATCCACGGTAGCGCGCCGATGTGGTCTTCGTGGCCATGCGTTAGGACGATGGCGCGAACGTGCTCACGATTCTCTGTTAGGTAGGTGATATCGGGAACAACGATGTCGACACCGAGCAGCTCGGCTTCGGGGAACATGACGCCGGCGTCGATGACGATGATGTCATCGCCCCAGCGGATGGCCGTGCAGTTCATGCCGAATTCGCCCAGTCCGCCCAACGGTACGACTTGTAACTTCCCCGACGGCATTTGTAGTTACCGATGCTAGCACAGCACAGCGCGGGGGCTCTGTGAGGTTGCGATGATGCAGAAGAGAATTGCCTATACTGGTAGCAGCATGTCTCCGGAGAATTCAGGCAAGTCGTTACCGCGCCTCGTGCTCGAGAGAGCGATCCGCAACGCTTTTCTCAAGGCGTACGAGACAATCAAAGTCGATCCCGCGGCGTATCTCCAGCATCTTCGCATTGCCTACGAGCTGCCGACGCTAACCTATGAAGGTGTGTATTCGGTTGACCTCGCTCATCTCGACTACATCGCAGAAGACACAATTCGCGCGAGCATGAAGATTGCCGCAGCGGAAGGCGCGGGCTTGGGCATGGGCGGGCTGCTGACCATCATTCCCGACCTGGGAATTCTCGCCGCTCTAACGATTCGCATGATTCAGAAGCTCAGCCTGATTTATGGATTCCCCTACAACACCGAGCAGGAAGAGGCGGAGCTGTGGGTGGCCGCGGCCAGCGCGGCGGGCGTGGACATCAGCCGCGATCTGGTGGAAAGGCGTCTCATTGCGAAGTTTGTTCCGCGTGTGATTCAAACCATCGCTGCCGGCGCCAGCAAAGAGATTGTCGAGAAGTGGACGGTACGCCTGATTCCGATTGTTAGTTCGGTAATCGGCGCTGGGTTGAATTACTACTTCATGCGCGTGTGGGGAGAGCGCGCGGTGCAGCACTTCCGAAAGCGGCACCTTGAAGTGCGCCAGCGGCGCGAAGACGCGCGTGTCATAGCCTTGCCGCAACCCAGTGCCTAACAAATTCACCTCGGAGGCAGGGAGTCTGTGGAGTTCTTAACGGCACTCTGAGGGGGCGACTTTGCAGCCACGGCTTAGTAGCCTCGCTTTCAGCGATGACAAAGAGTCAGGGCACGATCTAAGTCGTGCCGGCACAAGTTGAAAATATATCGTGGTCTTAGATCCCTGGGGTAAGAAGTTTACTGATTTACTGCTTCTTCCACCGAGGGCGACGGCTGTTCTGCCGCATACTCGCCTTCCCACTTCGCCATAATCACGCTCGCAAGGCAGTTGCCCAGCACATTCACCGCGGTGCGTCCCATATCGAGCAGCGGGTCAACGCCAAGAAGAAGAAATAGCGGCGCGCTGGGCAGGCCGAGCGATGCGGCGGTCGCCATCAACACCACAAACGAGCCACGCGAGACGCCGGCAATTCCTTTGCTGGTGAGCATCAGTGTCAGCATAATCATCAACTGCTGGCCGAATGACAGGTGAATGCCCGCTACCTGAGCAACAAAAATCGCTGCTACGGAAAGGTACAGGCAGCCTCCGTCCATGTTGAAGCTGTATCCCGTGGGAATAACGAACGCGACAATCTGGCGCGGGACGCCGAACGCTTCCATCTCTTCCATGGCGCGGGGCAGCGCAGCTTCGGAACTGGTCGTGGCGAACGCGATGGTCACCGGCTCGGCAACGGCGCGGCTGAAGCCCCGCATCGGGACACCGAACAGGCGCGCAATGGGGAGAAGAACTCCAACAACAAAAACGACAATGGTGGCGTAGTAGGTGAGGAGCAGCTTGAGCAGGCTGCCGAAGACCGCGAACCCAGTGCTTGCCACTGTATAAGCCACAGCGGCGCCCACGCCAATGGGAGCAAACAGCATGACGATGTTGGTGAACTTGAACATCGTCTCGGCCAGGCTCTCGCAGAATGCCAGCATCGGACGCCGCTTGGTCTCAGTAATCATCGCCAGCGCGATGGCGAAGATCAGGCTGAAGACAACGACCTGGAGCACTGCGTTGTCTGCTACCGATTTGGCTATGTTTTCCGGGAAGATATGCAAGATCAATTCTTCCGCGCTCAGCTTGGCAACGGGTACGCTCTCGGCTTGCGGCGCGGCGGACAAGTGCACTCCGACACCCGCTTTGGTGAGATTGATGGCGCCTAGGCCGAGGAAGATGGCAGCCGTTGTGACGATCTCGAAGTAGATGATGGAGCGGAGGCCGAGCCGTCCGACTTGCCGCAGGTTGGAATGACTGGCGATGCCGACCACCAGCGTGGCAAAGAGCAGCGGCGCAATGATGGCCTTGATCAGGCGCAGGAAAATCATCGCCAGCATGTGCAGATGCGTGGCGACAGACGGCAAGTCGTGACCGACCTCCGCACCCACGAGCATGGCGACGAAGATCCAGGCGGTGAGAGAGCGCCGAAAACTCGCGTACGCAACCAGCGTAAACAGGATCAACCATCGCATCAGCAGAAGCAGCGTCGCCGGACCGTGTTGCAACCAGATCAAGCCGGTGGCTGCGGTAGCTATCGCAGCGATGACCAAAAAAACGTGCTCGCGATGTTCGCCCGCTGCCATGGCTTAACGAAGAATGTCCTCGAATTGCACGCCGCGATCCGTCCGCTCATCCCGATACTTCACAATCACCGGTGTGTAGAGCGAGAGCCCCCACTCGCCCGCTTTGCCTTTCGTAATAGCGCGTGAGCCGGGCACAACAACTGCTCCCGCAGGCACGCGCAGCGGCTCGGTTTCGCTGGAACGGTGAATCATGCCCTTAGGCAGATCGAAAAGAGGTGTAGAGCGCGTGAGAATCACGCCTGCTCCGAGCACGGCGCGCGCGCCCACCTGCGTGCCTTCGTAAACACCGCAATTTCCGCCTACCAGCACGTCGTCTTCGACGATCACGGGCGAGGCGTTAATAGGCTCAAGTACTCCACCGATCTGCGCGGCGGCGCTGATGTGGACGCGCTTGCCAATTTGCGCGCAAGAGCCAACGAGAGCGTGCGAATCCACCATCACGCCCTCATCTACGTACGCCCCGACATTGATGTACATCGGAGGCATGCAGACGACAGAGGGTGCGACATAGGCTCCGACGCGGACGGAGGAGCCTCCGGGAACGATACGAATTCTCTCGGCAGAGGAAAAGTGTCTGACAGGGTAGGTATCTTTGTCTACGAAACTGAGCGTGTCCGGCGAGCCACTCTCAACCAGCGCGCCAATGCGGAAGCCGAGCAGGATCCCCCTCTTCACCCAGGCATTGGTCTGCCAAACGCCGTCGATCGCTTCGGCGGCGCGGATCTCGCCTGCGGTCAGCGCATCGCGAAACTGTTCGAAGACAGCACGTGCTGAGGGATCAGAGGAAGCAGCCGGCCCAGCAGCGTAGTGCCGCTCGATATCGTTCTGAAGATGGTGCATCTTGCGGGCAGTATAAATGGTGTAGGCAGAATTGATGCCCCGTCAAAACATTCACTAGGGAGACACGGAGATCACGGAGTTTCTTTAAGTCTTTTTCTCCGTGCCCTCAGTGCCTTCGTGGTGAAGCTGTTGCGGATGTTATTAATGCCGCAAGCAATGGCCAAGGAGACCCTACTGCACCGTGACCGAATGCGGCTGCAGCAACCCAACCTCGGTCACGACCTTTTCCAATTTGGCGCGGTTTTCAGGACGCATGGGGCACATCGGCAGTCGATACACTTCTTCCATTCGGCCCATCATCGAGAGCACTGCCTTCACGGGAATCGGGTTCGACTCGATGAAGTTGGCTTGCATCAGCGGCAGATATTTGCGGAAGATCATGCGTGCCAAGTCCCACTTGCCGGTGAGGGCGGCTTGGGTCATGCGCGTCATCTCCGCCGGAATCGCATTTGAGGCGACTGAAACAATGCCCACTCCACCGAGTCCAATGACTGCAAGCGTGATCGCATCGTCGCCCGAGAACACTAGGAAATCTTCCGGCAGTGTTCCGCATACTTCTGCGATCTGCCCGATATTTCCACTGGCTTCTTTAACGGCGACGATGTTGGGGACCTCCGCCAGCCGCCGCAACGTTGGCGTCTCGATGTTCGTGCCCGTGCGACCGGCAATGTTGTATAACATAACCGGTTTGTGCGAGGCCTCGGCGACTTCGCGGAAATGCCGGTAAATCCCTTCCTGGGTCGGCTTGTTGTAGTAAGGCGTTGCCGACAAGACATAGTCCACCCCGGTGCGTGACGAAGCTTCGCGAGTTTTCGCTACCGCATCCTGCGTGTTGTTCGACGTCGCGCCTGCCATAATCGGCAGGCGGCCCGCGGCGGTCTCAGTGGTGATGTCGATGATGCGCAGCCACTCGTCATGAGTCAGCGTTGGTGTTTCGCCCGTAGTGCCGCAGGGCAGCAGGAAATCGATGCCGGAATCGATTTGCCAGCGCACTAGGTTGCGCAACGCCGGTTCATCGATGCTGCCGTCTTGCCGAAAGGGGGTGACCAGTGCAGTGCCGCATCCACGCAGTGTCATGTTACGTAGCTTCCTACCTCGAAAGCCGTTTTTGGTAGAGCTGGCCTCCAGGCCAGCGTCTAAGCCCTTACTTATGTCCTCCCCGAGCGGCTTTAGCCCGCCAGGGTCATACATACTTCTCAGGCTACTCGCACCTTCGCGGCCCTAATTAGCTCTCGACCAAAATTGTATGGCGTAGCGCCTGTGCAAAATCACAGCTCGTTGAAAATATCTTTGAAGTCGTAGAAGCCGGTCTTGCCTACGATCCACTCGGCGGCCAATACCGCGCCTTCGGCGAAGGCCCGGCGCGATTTCACCTCGTGCATGAGGGAGATGCGATCCCCGCCAGACAACAAATCCAGAGTATGTACCCCCATCACGTCACCCTCGCGCTCCGACGAAATCCCCAAAGAAAGGCCGCTGGCGTGTTGCACCACCCGCTGTAACGCCATCGCTGTTCCCGACGGCGCATCTTTTTTCTGAAGGTGATGCCGCTCAGTAATGTGCCCGCTGTATCCGTGCTGCAGGGCTGGGACTGCTGCCCTTACAATATTAAAGAAGAGGTTCACGCCGTAGGAGAAGTTCGCGCCGAAAACCAGCGCGCTGCCGGCCTGCTCGACCTCCTGCTTGACGCGAGCGAGTTCGTCGTGCCACCCAGTCGTGCCAACGACCATCGGGGTGCGAGCAGCGACGCATTTGGCAATGTTGGCCAGAACGGCGTCAGGGGTGGTGAAATCTACCACCGCATCAACATCCGCCAAGCTTGCCGGCGTGAGCCACGCGCTGTTCGGATTCTCCACCTCGGTCAGCACCGTCGTCCTGTGCCCCCGTTCTCGCGCCACTTCTGCCACCAGCGAGCCGGTCTTGCCGGCCCCTAGCAGAACGAGGTGAAGCGATTGCAACATCAGTCGAATACCTCAGGATCGAGATCGTTGAAGAAGCGGGCGTGCAATCTCTTGATGGCCGCCGGTACGTCACTTTCTTCAATCACGAACGACATGTTGATCTCCGACGCGCCCTGGGAAATCATGCGCACATTAATCTCTTTCATGGCATCGAACACCTGCGCTGCAACCCCCGGTCTCTCGCGTATGCTCTCGCCCACCAGGCAGATGATCGCCTGACGTCCGGAGAACTTCACATAAGCCAGCTTCTCCAGGTCGGCGGTAATCGCAGGAATCGCCTCATTCGAATCCACTGTCACCGAGATGCTGACCTCGGAGGTGGACACAATGTCGATGGCGCATTTGTGGCGGTCAAAAATCTCGAAAACTTTGGCCAGGAAGCCGTGCGTCATCAACATGCGTGCGGCCACGATTTCGATGATCGTGATGCGCTGCTTGGCCGCGATCGCCTTAAATAGAGCCTTCGATTTCGGTGTTCGCGCAACAATTCGCGTGCCTTCATTCGTAGGATTGCGCGAGTTCAGCACCAGCACCGGAATGTTCTTCTCCACCGCAGGCAGCACCGTTGCCGGATGCAATACTTTCGCTCCGAAGTACGCAAGCTCCGCGGCCTCATCGAAGCTGATGATCTTGATGCGATGTGCATCCGGACAAATGCGCGGATCAGTCGTCTTCATCCCGTCCACGTCGGTCCAGATCTCGATCCGCTCGGCATCGAGGCCCGCGCCCGCCAGCGCAGCAGAGAAGTCGGAGCCGCCCCGCCCAATAGTCGTTGTGATGCCATCGCACGTTGAGCCGATGAAGCCGCCCATGATTGGTACTCTGCCTTCGGCGATTAGCGGCTTGGCATGTATCTCCAGTTTGCTCTCGATTTCCTCCACTTGGGGAATCGCCTTGCCATGCTGCGCATCGGTAATGATGACCTTGCGAGCATCCAGCAACACCGCCGGAATATCACGCGCAGTGAAGGCTGCCGTAATCACGATACTCGACAGCCGTTCGCCGAACGATACCACGTAGTCGGAAGTGCGTGGCGTCAACTCGCCGACAGCAGCGATACCGCGCAACAGGTGCTCCAGAGATTCGAATTCGGCTTGCAGCTTACTGTGCACCTCCGTGAACAGCCCGGTATGCAGCAATTCGCCTGCGGTGGTGAAGTGCCGTTCGCGGACCTGGTGACACAGCTCGACAGCCTTGTCGCCATCACCCTTGCCCGCCGCCACAGCCATAGCGAGCAGGCCATCGGTCACCTTCGACATCGCGCTGACCACGACCAGCGGACGCTTACTGAGACGGGCTTTGACGATTCCGGCGATGCGATCAATAGCAGTGGCGTCCTCTACCGAGGTGCCGCCGAATTTCATCACGATCACGGCGATACCCCGGCATCATTCGTGGGCATCGCCGCCTTGAAAGGCCATGGCTTTACAGCTTGCGGAAAAATTCTCGTCTGCGGCCGTTTTGTATCAGGGCACGACTTCAGAAGCCTGCCCTGAGCGAAGCCCAAGGGTGCCGCAACACGCGGACAAAACATTGGGGCCTTAGCCCCTGAGCTAATCGCGACATGGGATGCTGAGCTCTCGTCAGCGTTCACGAAAGGTAGCCCTGAACTTTCAGGAGCTCGGCATTCAGCAGCGCGGCTCCGGCTGCCCCGCGTATGGTGTTGTGCGACAGCACTGTGAACTTGTAGTCGAGCACGCCACATGGACGCAAGCGGCCCACACTCACCGTCATGCCCTTGCCGCGGTCGATGTCGAAACGCGGCTGCGGCCGGTCAGGCGCGGCATCGTACACCAGAGGCTTCTCCGGCGCCAGCGGACACCCCAGTTCGTGCGGGCTGGAGCGGAAACCCTCGAAAGCAGCGATGATTCCCTCGGCTGAAACTCTCTTCTTCAGCTTTACAGAAACCGACTCAGTATGCCCGTCTTCGACAGCGACTCGATTGCAGTGCGCAGTCATGGGGAAGTCGGCCGCCTGTACCGCGTGGCTGTTCAACTTACCGAGGAGCTTCTTCGTCTCCTCTTCCATCTTCTCTTCTTCCTTGGCGATGTAGGGAATCACATTGCCAAGAATGTCCAACGAAGCCACGCCCGGATATCCCGCACCACTCACCGCTTGCATCGTAGTTACGAACAATGACTCTACGCCGAACTTCTCTTGTAACGGGGCTAATGCAACGACCAGTCCAATCGCTGAGCAGTTTGGGTTGGTGACGATGTACCCACCCGATTTCTTGCGCCAGCATTGCTGTTCGATAAGCGCGAGATGGTCGGGATTGACCTCGGGAATCACCAGCGGTACATCTTGCTGCATGCGAAACGCCGACGAATTGCTTACCACAGCGCATCCAGCTTCGGCGAACTTGGGTTCCAACTCCCGCGCGATGCCGGCGTCCAGCGCGGCAAAGATCACCCGCGGCGCTCCATCCGGTGCCGCAGGCGAGACCTGCATGTTGCGAATATGCTCGGGAACAGGCGTCTTGAGACGCCACCGAACCGCTTCGCCGTAGGGCTTGCTTTCGGAACGATCTGAAGCCGCCAACCACGCTACCTCGAACCAGGGATGGCCCTCAAGCAGCTGAATAAAGCGCTGACCGACAACTCCAGTAGCGCCGAGAATTCCGACGGGAATTTTGTGCGTGCCCATTGTCTGTAAACATTAGTTTACATCACGGCCACTGGCGGATCCGGCTATGGAGCGCTGGCTAACTGCAGCCGGACGCCAATTTCCTGAGCGATAGCTGCGCGCGTCTTGCCGTTTGCATCGATAGTTACATCAGCGCGGCGATAGAAGGGTAAGCGCTGATCGTGAAGCTTCCGAAACTCGGCGGAGTCGGCGGCAAGCGGTCTCGGATTGAATTGCTTACCATCGGTGCAACTGTCGCAGCGCCGAAGCAGCTCCTCCACCGGCAATTCGAGAAAGACCGAGCGCACGCGCGCATCGCGCAATATCGATTCGTTCTGTGGTTGTACAAAGGTGCCGCCGCCCAGAGCAATCACCGTTGGCCGCGAGCTCGCTGCCACCAATGTCCGCAATGCTAGATGTTCGATGTTCCGGAACTCCTCTTCGCCCCGTTGCGCAAAAAGTTCGCGTATGGAAAGCTGCTCCTGCCGCTCTATGTATTCATCAAGGTCCACAAATTCCCAGCGTAATAGCTCGGCCAAAGCCAGTCCGACAGTGGTTTTGCCGCAGCCCATGAATCCGGTAAGTAGCACTAGTGAGGGAAGCGAAGTGGAACCTGAGTTACGAATTTGCTGGTGTTCCGGCATGCAAATGACTGTAAACAGTACTGTTGGCGCATTCTAGCATCACGCTGGAGGCGCCCGGGAAATGGTAATCACAGCCCAACTGCGGCCATAAGGGCATTGGGCACTCAGGCGAACAGGTGTTGTTCCGAGCATGCAACTCGTCCAGATCGGACAGCCACTCGTACTTACAGTTAAGCAACTGATCGAGCAGATGGCTGCCCGGCGGGCTGGCCTGTGCGTCACCAGGCTTCTGCTCGAAAGTGGGCCTGGAGCTCCCTGGCTGCATAACCCTCCTCGCTTTGCACAACCCCACACCCGCCATTAAAATAGCTGCTTACGACGCAGTGGCTTCGGTCGATCCCGTAGCTGCGAATCGCGGTTTCGCTCGCGACGTCTCGGCAACGTCCGCACCTGTTGTTCTCCCGGCGTCAGGCGACAGTTCATGGCTTTGCAGCAATCGGAAGCGATTGTTTTACGAACGTATCCTATGCGCGAAGCCGACCTGCTGGTTACGCTGTTTACGCGCGCCGAAGGGAAAGTAAAAGGCCTGGCGCGCTCGGCCAAGAAGTCGCGCCGACGATTCGGCGGGGCATTAGAGCCGCTGACGCTGGTACGTGCGTACTGGGACGATCGCGAGCGGCAGGAATTGGCGCGGCTGGATGCCTGCGACATACTCGAATCGCCGCTGTCGGACGAGTTGGATTACCCGCGCGTGGTAGCGCTCGAGCACGTGGCAGAGCTGCTGGATGAGCTGCTCCCCGACCGCGAGGCGAACGATGCGGTTTTCCGGCTAGCGGTTTCGGTGTTGCGGCAGTTGCAGGGCGGCTCGATTTGGATGCCGCTCAGCTATTTCCAGCTTTGGCTGGTGCGGCTGGTCGGCTTTTTGCCGGAGATGACGACGTGCAGCAACTGTAGCCGCTCGCTCAACGGCGATCGGGCGTTCTATCACGCGTTGGCCGATGGGCTGATGTGCGTGCGGCATAAGCGGTTGGCTTCGTCGGAGTTAACAGCAGAATCGCGCGCTGTAGCGCTGCAGATGTTTCGCTCGCCATTGGAGTCTTTGGCGGATGAGCCGTGGAGTGCGGCGCGAGGCGCGGACCTGCGGCGCTACCTGGTGCAGATTGTCGAGCGCCACATCGAGAAGAAGCTGGTGACGGCAGTGATGTTGAACAAGCTGTGAGGATTGGAATACTTGTCATCACCAGGTCGCCCGCCGCGGCGGGCGAGGCGAGAGATCTGCATTTCTAAGAACTGCTTTGTATCAGGGCATGACTTAGTCGTGCCGAACAGACGCTTTTTAAATCCCCGAGCGGGCTTTAGCCGGTGAGGTTAGCCGCGGAGCGCTGATTCGGTTTTAGCCGTGCGCCGCATACGCTGGTAGATGAAAAGGGGAGCTGTGGAGCGGCGGTTTTTTCCACGCACCCGCGCACGAACACACAAAAATACGAGAACTCTTACTTGCCATCCTCCCCCAATCCGCTGACTTTCCAGGAACTCATTCTTCGCCTGCAGGCTTTCTGGGCAAATCACGGTTGTGTGCTGCAGCAACCGTATGACGTCGAGGTCGGCGCCGGAACAATGGCGCCCGAAACCTTCCTTCGAGTGCTCGGCCCAAAGCCGTACCGCGTGGGATACGTGCAGCCCTCGCGTCGTCCAGCTGACGGACGCTATGGCGAAAACCCCAACCGACTCTTCAAGCACATGCAGTATCAGGTCATCCTCAAGCCGCCACAAGCCGATGTGCAGGGCCTGTATCTTGCGTCGCTCGAAGCCATTGGCATCGACCTGCGCAAGCACGACATCAAGTTCGAGGAAGACAACTGGGAGTCGCCTACACTGGGCGCATGGGGCATCGGCTGGCAGGTCATGCTCAATGGCCTGGAGATCACCCAGTTCACGTACTTCCAGCAGTGCGGTGGCATCGACCTCGATCCCATCTCCGCCGAGCTGACCTACGGCCTCGAGCGCATCGCGCAATTTCTGCAGGACGTGGACAGCATTTACGACATTACCTGGGTCGTCGGGCCCGATGGCAAACCTGTGAAGTATGGCGAAATTCGTCTGCAGGACGAGCTGCAGTTCTCGGTTTACAACTTCGAGGTTGCCGACATTGAGAGAACGTGGAAGCACTTCGAGTTGTACGAAGCGGAATGCAAAGACCTGCTCGCGCGAATACAGGCCAATCTAAAATCGTTGAGCAATCGCGGTGGTGCGGTCTCGTTGGACGTGCTGAAGGCAATGGAGGCGGGAGGGGAGTCGGCAGCAGCGAATTCCATGCGGGCTCCAACGCTTGCGGCATATGACCTTTGTTTGAAATGTTCGCATCTATTCAACATCCTGGACGCGCGAGGAGCAATTTCAGTCACAGAAAGGGTTGGGATTATTGCCCGCATTCGCGCGCTCGCGTCCGGCGTTGCGAGCGCTTATGTAACCCAGCAAGAGTTAGCTGAGCAGTTTTCGGCCACCGCCGTCTACAGCAACAAAAAAGAAGAGGCCCCAATTATTGGCTGACGTAGGAACTCAGTTCACCGGGTCGAAGGGACCAGCCCGAAGGGCGAACTTTCTCTCGGCTGAGAGCGTAAGCCCGCGGAAAAGTGGAAAGAGAACACCAAGCCGGCCGCTGGTGGGCTGCACGCCAAAACCGCAGTGATGCAAGTCACACGCTTGAAACACGAAATGCGGCACAATAGAAAGAACGCTTATTCATGCCCGATTTCCTCTTAGAGATTGGAACCGAAGAAATACCGGCCCGCATGATCGACAGTGCGCGCGACGAGCTCGCCCGCCGCGCCCAAGACCTGCTTTCGCGCGAACGTCTGGCCGACGCGCCTGAAATCGAATCGTATTCCACTCCGCGTCGTATCGCGGTGCTGGCCCGCAACGTCGCCATGCAACAGCCCGACGTACAGCAGCAACTGACCGGGCCCTCCCTCAAGCTCGCCTTCAAAGACGGCGCACCCACTCCTGCCGCCGAAGCGTTCGCCAAAAAGGCTGGCATTGCTGTCGGCTCACTGCAGCGAGTCACCACCCCCAAAGGCGAATACCTCGCCGCCAGTGTACAGAAGAAAGGTCGCACCGCCAGCGAGATCCTGGCCGAATCGCTGCCCAAGGAAATCGCGGGAATCTACTGGGCCAAATCAATGTACTGGCGCGGCAAAGCCGCTGAGCGCTTTGTGCGTCCCGTGCGTTGGATGGTCGCCCTCCTTGACGATCAAGTCGTCCCTGTTGCATTTGGCGGCATCACTGCCGAAAGACTCAGTGCGGGGCATCGGATTCTCTCAACTGGACCCGTCATCGTTGATAAGCCCGCAGATTACGCCGGCAAGCTTGCCGAAGCCTACGTCACCGTCTCCGCCTCCCAGCGTGAACACCGCATTCGTAAGGCGCTCGACGCTGCAACTCGCACTATCCCAGGCGCTCGCTGGCGTGAAGACAAAGCTCTGCTCGACACAGTCGTCAACCTTACGGAATACCCGAGCGTCATCCTCGGCAGCTTCGATCCGGAATTTCTCACTCTTCCCCAGGAAGTCCTGGTCACAGTGATGCGTGACCACCAGAGGTATTTCGCCGTCGAAGACACCGATGGGAAGCTTCTTCCGCATTTCCTCGCCGTACTCAACACGGACAGCGATCCCGATGGCCTTATCCGGCATGGGAACGAGCGCGTGCTGCGCGCGCGCTTTAACGACGCCCGTTTTTTCTGGGACACCGACCAGAAGATCAACTTGCGCGAACGCGTCGAGATACTGAAGTCGGTGACCTTCCAGAAGGATCTCGGCAGCTACTACGACAAGACCTGTCGAGTGCAAAGACTAGCGAGCCTCATTTGCGCCGCACTGGAAAGCGAGGGCATGACAATCCGTTCCGGGGTCGTGCACAAGGCGGCGCTGCTCTGTAAAGCCGATCTCACCACCGACTTGGTCAAGGAATTTACCGAACTTCAGGGCATCATCGGCGGACTCTACGCTAAGGTGCAGGACCTCGATCCCTCGCTACCCAAAGCCACCGGTGACGCCATCGGCGACGCGATTTATCACCACTACCAGCCTGAGTCGATGGACGACTCCGTGCCACCGACAGTCGAAGGCGCGGTGCTCGCCATCGCTGACAAGGCTGACAGTATCGCCGGCATGTTCGCCCTTGGCCTGATTCCCTCGGGATCGAAAGATCCGTTCGCGCTACGCCGCGCGGCCAACGGGATCGTCAAGATCATTGCCGAACACAAGCTGCCGCTCTCGTTGTCCAAACTCTTCTCCGATGCGCGCACTGAATACTCTGGCAGTGAAGCCGCAAAGCGCTTCGATTCGAAGGTGGAGTATACCGCTGCGACCGCCGCATTCCTGCGCGAGCGTCTTGAGTTTTATCTCCGCGATGCCCGCGGCTTCGCCTACGACGTGGTCAACGCCGTTCTCGCCGCCGGCAACGACCAGGTTGTGGATGTGATAGCAAGGGCGGAGGCAGTCACCGCTGTGCGTGGCTCGGAAGATTTTGCTTCGATCTGTGTTGCTTTCAAGCGCATGAAAAATATCTTGCGGCAGGCGAGTGAAACGAAAAAGACTGTGGCTGTACAGCTCGACATGAATAGTCTGATAGAGGACGCCGAGAAAGCAGTAGGGACACAGATGTTGGAGACGGCTGTCTCAGTACAAGTTCTACGCGATAAGAGGGACTACATCCGTGCACTGACGGAAATCAGTAAACTGCGCAAGCCGGTGGATACCTTTTTTGACAAGGTCATGGTCATGGTCGACGACGAGCGCGTGCGCTCTAACCGGCTGGCGCTGATGCGCGATCTGCTGAGCGAGTTTTCTACCATCGCCGATTTCAGCGAAATCGTCACGGAGGCAAAGTGAGCGCAACCACTACTATCACGGGTGGAGCACGCATTCAGGGGTGCACAGGAAGGCTCATATTTCTGGAGTTGTTTTGCAAGGGCACGGCCTTAGCCGTACCGACAAGCTGTCTATTTTTGACCCGCCTTGCGGATTTCAGTCCGCGCGGCGCCCACGCCCCATACGTTCATGCATGGAAAGCGTTAACATAAATTCGTTTACCTGCCAGCAAAGGATTGATATGAGCACAACCACAGTAGAAGTCGAGCCAAAAGCTACCAGCACAAAATCAGTTAAATATGTTTACTTCTTCGGCGACAACCACGCCGAAGGACACGGCAAGATGAAGGACGAGCTGGGTGGCAAGGGCGCCGGCCTCGCCGAGATGACCAATGCCAAGCTCCCTGTGCCCCCCGGTTTCACCATCCAGACCGAGGCCTGCCGCGAATACATGCGCAACGGCGACGTCTCCGCCGAAGTCAACAAGCAGATGGACCAAGCCCTCGCCAAGCTCGAAGCTTTGCAGGGCCAAAAGCTCGGTGGCGCCGACAATCCGCTGCTGGTCAGCGTTCGCTCGGGCGCGAAGTTCTCCATGCCCGGCATGATGGACACCATCCTCAACCTTGGCCTCAATGACAAATCGGTCGAAGGTCTCGCTAAGCGCAGCAATAACCCGCGCTTCGCCTACGACAGCTACCGCCGCCTTATTCAGATGTTCGGCAACGTCGTGCTCGATATCCCCAAGAGCGCCTTCGAAGAAGTTTTCGACGGCAAGAAGAAGCAGAAGAAGGCCAAGCTCGACACCGACCTCGACGCCAAGGCACTGCAGGAAGTCATCGGTGAATACAAGAAGGTCGTGCAGAAGCACACGAAGAAGGATTTTCCGCAAGACCCGCACGAGCAGCTCGTGATGGCGCGCGATGCCGTTTTCCGCTCCTGGCAAAACGACCGCGCTAAGCACTATCGTCGCATCAACAACATCGACGACATGCTCGGCACCGCCGTTAACGTGCAGGCCATGGTTTTCGGCAACCTCGGCGAGACCAGCGGCACCGGCGTCGGTTTCACGCGCAACCCCGCCACCGGCGTGAAAGAGTTTTACGGCGAGTTCCTGATGAACGCTCAGGGTGAAGATGTGGTCGCCGGCATCCGCACGCCCGTGCACATCTCCGAACTCGAAAAGATCATGCCCGACGTGTACAACCAGCTACGCGATATCACCACGCGCCTGGAGAAGCACTATCGCGACATGCAGGACTTCGAGTTCACCATCCAGGATGGCCGTCTCTACATGCTGCAGACCCGCAACGGCAAGCGCACAGGACGCGCCGCCGTGCGCGTCGCCATCCAGATGGTCGAGGAGGGCCTCATCACCAAAGACGAAGCCATCTTCCGCGTCGAGGCTAACCAGCTTTATGACTTCCTCGTTCCGCGTCTCGACGAAAAAGATGTGAACGTCGAGGTGCTGGCCACCGGCTTGCCGGCCTCACCCGGCGCCGCCGTCGGCCAGATCGTCTTCACCGCCGACGAAGCAGTCGAGAAATTCCAAAAGGACCCGAAAGCTAAGCTGATCCTGGTCCGCAGCGAAACCACGCCAGAAGACATCCATGGGATGGAAGTCGCCTCGGGCATTCTTACCTCACGTGGAGGCATGACTAGCCACGCCGCTGTCGTCACCCGCGGCATGGGTAAGTGCTGTGTAGCTGGCGCCGGAGACATCGACGTTAGCGAGAAGAACCGCGAAATCAAGGTTGCAGGCAGAGTCCTCAAGCCTGGAGACTGGATTTCACTCGACGGCACCACAGGCCGCGTCATCAACGGCCAGCTCAAGACCGTCGCGGCCTCACCTGACGATGCCGAGCTGCTGAAGTTCATGAGCTGGGCCGAGCCCTTCCGCCGCATCGGCGTGCGCGCCAATGCTGACATTCCACGCGACGCCCTGCAGGCTCGTGCGTTCGGTGCTGAAGGCATCGGACTGTGCCGCACCGAGCACATGTTCTTCGCTGAGGACCGTCTGCCGCACATGCGCGCCATGATTCTGGCCAACAACGAGAAGGACCGCCGCGCCGCGCTGAAGAAACTGCTGCCCATGCAGCGCGCCGATTTCGTCGGCGTCTTCCGTGCCATGGACGGCTTCCCGGTCACCATCCGCACCCTCGATCCACCGCTGCACGAGTTCCTGCCGCGTCGCGAAGAGCTGATGGTTGAAATCGCCAAGCTCGAAGCTACCAAGCCGCGCTCGCCCAAGCTGAAAGAAATGCATGCTCTGCTCAACCGCGTCGAGCAACTGCATGAAGTCAACCCGATGCTCGGCCTGCGTGGATGTCGACTTGGCATTACCTATCCCGAAATCACCGAGATGCAGGCGCGCGCCATCTTCGAGGCCGCGGTCAAAGTGCAGAAGGAAGGTGTGAAGGTGAAGCCCGAAGTCATGATCCCGCTCACCACGGGCATCAAGGAAATGGCCAACCAGGCTGCCATCGTGCGCCGCGTGGCCGAAGAGGTCTTTGCCGAGAAAGAAGAGAAGGTCGACTACCTCGTCGGCACCATGATCGAGCTGCCGCGCGCCGCGTTGGTAGCCGATGAAATCGCGCAGGAAGCTGAGTTCTTCAGCTTCGGTACCAACGATCTCACCCAGACCACGTTCGGCTTCTCCCGCGACGACGTGGGTAAGATCCTCACCGCCTACCTCGCTGAAGGCATCTTGAAGCAGGACCCGTTCGCCACGCTCGACCAGCAGGGCGTCGGACAACTGATCAAGGTCGCCGTCGAGAAGGGCCGCAAGACTCGCCCAACGCTCAAGATCGGCATCTGTGGAGAACACGGCGGCGATCCAGCGTCGGTCGAATTCTGCGCGCAGAACGATTTCAACTATGTTTCGTGTTCGCCGTTCCGCGTGCTGACTGCTCGGCTTGCGGCAGCACAGGCTGGCGCCAGCGCTGAGTTGAAAGTCGAAAGCGGCCGAACAAAGTAACCTGGGTGGCGCACAATTCCCTTGTTTTGGGAGTTGTGGGTCTTCGCTTTGAAAGGGCACGGCTTTAGCCGTGCCCTAGCTAGGGCCATAAATTCGAACTCCCGCGAGCACTTCAATTCGAGCGGCCAAAGCTCCAAAAGGTCCAGATCATTCTCGGCCTCTCGTTTTCTATAGCAACTTTATGATGACTGACCGATGATCTAAGAGCGGCGTCAGCAGCCCGCGGATAGCAGTGTCTTAAAAGCAATGAGCCGGCTTAGCCGGCGCCACAGCTAGGAAGGCCTCATCACTCCGGGCATTTTCCCGCCACTGAGAGCTAAAAGCTAACTACTAGTTGCTAGTCGCTAGTTGCTCAGTGCACCTGCTGCAACTGGGCAATCAGCTTCTGCGCCAAATTGCTCTCCGACTCGGACCACAACACCCGCCCCGATAACTTGCAGTTCTTCTGCACCGCCATCGTGAACGCTACGAGTTTCGCGATGTTGTATCGCACGTGCTCTTCGTTTTTGGCCGACAGCTCCAGCCCCTCGAACAGAAACGGTGTATCCAGCCCGAAGTCCACTTCGACGTGACCGTCATCGGTATAAATTCCCTCATCGAACTGAACTCCATGCGCGACAAACCGCACGGCTATCGGCCGCTGCACCCACGCATCGCCTTCCGAATCTTCGTTCGGAACCCATAAATCCCAGAATGCCTCGAACACGAAGGCAAAATCGTCGTGCGCGAATTCGCTCGCAATCTCTGCGGCCTCCTCGGGCGACACACCCGGATTGAATCGTCGCTCCAGCACCGTTGGCTCCGACCAAGCCGTCGGATGCACCGACAAATATGTAATCCCCTCGCGTACCTCTGAAAACAAAAATTGCCGCATCACCGACACGGTGCGCGGCAGCATTTCATTTTCATGGAAGCTGGGAAACCACAGGCTCAGATTGAGCGAGTCCGCCATGCGCCAAATTCTACCGCTCAGATCAACCACGGAGATACGGAGACCACGGAAAGGATTGATTCTAAGAGCCTAGGTGTCTCTGTGGTGAACTCTCCGCCCCCGCGAACTATACAGCCACCTTCACCCGCGACGCAAACTTCTGCCGCACTTTCTTCACCTTGGGAGCAACCGCAAACATGCAATACGGCTGGTAGGGATGATTGGTGAAGTAATTCTGGTGATAATCTTCGGCCACATAGAACGTCTGCGCCGGCTCCACCGTCGTCACAATCGGCTTATCGAAAACCTTCTCCCGAGTGAACTCCGCGATCACCTCTTCTGCAATCCGCTTCTGTTCTTCATTCAAATAGAAGATGACCGACCGGTACTGCTCTCCCACATCATTACCCTGGCGGTTCAGCGTGGTCGGATCGTGCGCCGTGAAGAAGACCTCGAGCAATTCGCAGTAGCTGATCTTCGCCGGGTCGAACGTGATCTCCGCCACCTCGACGTGTCCCGTCGTGCCCGTGCAAACCTGCTCGTATGAAGGATTCGGCCTGCGCCCGCCCATGTAACCGGAACGCACCGCCTCGACGCCCTCCAGTTGCAGAAACGACGCTTCTACACACCAAAAACATCCACCACCGAGAACTGCTTTTTCGAGTGCCATGCGCTCTTAGATGCAACAATCGATGAAAATGTTCACGGTGCCTGTAGTGAGTGCCTGGGCAATTGGCAAAAACAGGACACTAATTACTAATTAACCAAAAATCCCGTGGTTCCGAGGCTGATTGCTGACACCCCAAAGCGAGCTAATTGCTAATGCTTCTGATAGACCCTCACGTAATCCACCAGCATTTGCTGGGGAAACTGCGTGGTGTTGTCGGGATTCCCCGGCCAATTTCCGCCCACCGCTAGATTCACCAGGATGAAGAACGGTTGCGTGCTGAAGGGCCAATTGCTCGGCACTGGAGACCCGCTCGGCGTGTCAGTCGCATAGAGATTGCCATCTACGTACAGACGAATCTGCTGCGGCTCCCATTCCACTGCAAAAATGTGGAAGTCATCCGAAAATGCGCCGCTCGGCAGCGTGTATGCCGCCGTATATCCTTCCGGCGGATATCCCGGCGCATACAGCGTGCCATGCACGATGTTCGGCTCTCTTCCAATGTTCTCCATGATGTCGATCTCGCCGCACGCCGGCCATCCCGCCGCGTCGATGTTGTTGCCCAGCATCCAGAACGCCGGCCAAATGCCCTCACCCTTGGGAATTTTGATGCGTGCCTCAAAGCGCCCATATTGTTGCGAGAACAGCCCCCTTGTCTGCATGCGAGCCGACGTATAGTGCTGCGCTACGCCGTCCGATCTCGTGTAGTCTTCCTTGATCGCCGTGATTACCAGGTTTCCGCCCTTTACCTGCACGTTCTGCGAACGTGCCGTGTAGTACTCCTGCTCGTTGTTGCCCCATCCGTTACCGCCGACTTGAATCGCCCACTTCGTAGCATCCGGTGCCGACCCATCAGGCCCATTAAACTCATCCGACCACACCATTTGGTATGTCGGTGACGGTGAAGGAGTGCTGTTCGAACTCTGCGTCGCTTGCCCGCCGCATGAAGCCACAAGCGTCACAGTAAGAGGGAGACCGAAAACCGTGCAAAACCTGAATCGAGAAGAGAACATTACAAACCTCAGAATAGTTCGGAGGGCATTCTAGTGCAGGCCCGGGCCAATTTTCAGTGAGACGGATCTTAAAAAATCCGTGCCCTCCGTGCCTCCGTGGCAAATCAGCCGTTGCAACCCGTGCTACAGCCCCACCTCAATCCTCGACCTCGGATCCAGATAATCCCGCAAGCCGTCCCCAATGAAGTTGAATGACAGCACTGCCAACATCACCGCCCCGGCAGGGAAGAGCACCAGATGTGGAGCGTCGAATAGGTGCGAGCGCGCGTCATTCAGCATCGATCCCCAACTCGGAGTCGGTGGCGGCACGCCTAAACCCAAGAAGCTCATTGTTGCCTCCGCCAAAATCGCTCCCGCCATGCCAATCGCCGCCTGCACAATCACTGGCTGAATAATGTTTGGCAAGATGTGCCGCACGATGATCCGCAAGTCGCTCGCCCCCAGTGCGCGCGCTCCCTCGACGAATTCGCGCTCCCGAACGGCCAGTACCTGCGCGCGCACTAATCGCGCATAACCCACCCATCCGCCGATCGACAAAGCGAGTATTAGGTTGAACAATCCCGGCCCGAGAAACGCCACAAACGCAATCGCCAATAGAATTCCGGGGAAGGACATAAACGCGTTCATCACAACCACATTAAGAAAGCGATCGAGAAATCCGCCGTAGTATCCGGCGATCGAGCCCAAGATCAATCCCAGTGTCAACGATGCTGCTACCACGCACGTCCCAACTAGCATGGAAATGCGGGCCCCGTAAACCACTCGCGATAAGATATCGCGCCCCAACTCATCTGTACCGAACCAGTGAGCCGCCGAGGGAGACATTAAACGTGCCGGCAGATCAATCCGCACCGGGTCCCGCGGTGCCAGCCACGGCGCGAACAGCGCGCACACTACAAACACCGTGATCATTAGCGCGCCCGCGGTCGCCAGCAGGTTGTGCTCAGCTGCGCGGCGCAATGCCATGAATTGCACGGATGTCGCCATCGGTTGCCATCTTAAATCACCCTCCATCACAGCCCACACCAGCTCAGCCACATGCGGCCTCGGCTTGCTTTCCTGCTGGATGAGCATAGAATCGGGTGTTTGCCGTTTGCGACGGACCATCGGCCCATGCTCCCGTTCAAGCTTGTCTACAGCGAGAAATACTTCCTTCCCATCGGCGAGCATGTCTTTCGTGCCGACAAGTACCGCATGATCCGCGAGCGCCTCTTCGGCCTCGGTGCAGTGGACGAGTCGGATTTCCTTGAGCCTCAGCCGGCTACCGAATCCGATGTGATGCTGGTGCACTCACCGCACTACGTGAACAAGCTGATGGAAGGCAGCCTCTCTGCTAGGGAAGAGCTGCAAATGGAAATCCCCTTTTCGCCGCAGGTGGTGGACACGTTTTTTCTCCACGCCGGGGGCTCAATTCTCGCCGCCGAGCGTGCCGTAGCCGACGGCATGTGCGTCAATATAGGCGGAGGTTTTCATCACGCCTTCCCCGATCACGGCGAGGGCTTCTGCATGATTCACGATGTTGCCATCGCTGTTCGCTGCGTACAGAAACGCAAGCTCATCCAGCGCGCCATGACGGTGGATTGCGACGTGCACCAGGGTAACGGCACGGCCGTGATTTTCGGCGGGGCCAGCACACAACCCGGAACTCTGCCCTCGGCGCATCATGGGTCGGTCTTCGGACTTGCAGGCGGGGGCATTCGCGGGCGGGTAAGTGCCAAGGATGTATTCACGATTTCGCTGCATCAGCAGAACAACTATCCGTTGATGAAACCACCGTCCTCAATCGACGTGAACCTTCCCGACGGATGTGGCGACAGCGAATACCTTGCCTGGCTCGACAATGCCCTCAGCTCCGGCCTGCGCCAGTTTGAGCCCGAGTTGATTTGCTATATCGCCGGCGCCGACCCTTTCCGCGAAGACCAGCTTGGCGGACTCGATCTCACGATTGATGGCCTCAAGCGGCGCGACGAACTGGTCTTCCGCGCCGCTCGTGCGCGCGGCATCCCGATCATGGTTACTTTTGCCGGGGGTTACGCGATTCGCGTCGAAGACACAGTTTCCATTCACTCCAATACCATTCTGGCAGCTGCTGAGACATTCCGTACGGCAGAGACCGGTATCGCGCGGTAGTTCTCAAACGCAGAGCAGGCGAGGACGGGACAGGTTTTCGCTCGCCCGTCCTCATCTGCTGCTCGCGTCGCAGACTGCTAATCACTTCAGTTCTCAGGGGAACTCTCGCCGTAAGGCACTGGGCCGCCGAATCAGCAAGTTACAAGAACCCGTTGTCTTTTGTGGCTTGGCACGTGAGAGGTTCATGGTGCCGTTCATGGTTCCAACATGCCTCAAATAAGTCGGTGGCGCACGTGGTATTCTGAGACTTCACGGCCAGCAGCTCTCCGCTGTGGCTCCGGTCACCTAAATGTTTGAAAATCTTACAGATAAGCTCCAGCGTGCCTTCAAAAATCTGCGTGGTCAAGGCACGCTGACGGATGAAAACATCGGCGACGCCTTGCGCGAAATCCGCATGGCTTTGCTGGAAGCCGACGTCAACCTGAATGTCGTCAAGCAGCTCATCGAGCACATTCGCGAGAAGGCTCTTGGCCAGGAAGTAATGACCGCACTCTCACCTTCCGAGCAGGTCATCAAGATCGTTCGCGACGAGCTGATCGCAATCCTCGGTAAAGACACTGCCAAGCTCAAGTTCGCATCGCAGCCGCCGACCGTCGTGCTCATGGCCGGTCTTCAGGGTTCCGGCAAAACGACGACCTCAGGCAAACTGGCGCATTGGCTCAAGCAGGGCGGACACCGCCCGCTGTTGGTTTCTGTAGACGTTTATCGTCCTGCCGCTCGCGAACAGCTCAAAGTGGTTGCCAATGCGATAAAGGCCCATCTTTACCAAGGCACGGTCGAAGAAGCGAACACTACTACAGTCGAGCGCCTGGCGAAGGAAGCTCGCCGCGACGCTATCAGCAACGGTTGCGACGTAATGATCGTCGACACCGCCGGCCGTCTCCACATCGACGAGCAGTTGATGGAGGAGATGCAGTCGCTGAAGGCGATCCTCAGCCCACAGGAAATCCTCTTCGTCGCCGACTCCATGACCGGCCAGGACGCGGTGCGCTCGGCCGATGAGTTTCACAAGAAACTCACCCTCACTGGCGTGGTGCTCACCAAGATGGACGGCGATGCCCGCGGCGGCGCCGCTCTCTCTATCCGCAACGTTACCGGGCAGCCCATCAAGTTCATCGGCGTCGGCGAGAAATACGAAGCGCTGGAACCGTTTCATCCCGATCGAATCGTGGGCCGCATTCTCGGCATGGGCGACATCATGTCGCTGATCGAGAAGGCCGAAGCTACCATCGACAAGAAGAAAGCTGAGCAGTTCGCGCAGAAGGCGATGAGCCACGAAGGCTTCTCGCTCGAAGACTTTCGCGAGCAACTGCGGCAGGTCAAAAAGATGGGCTCGCTGAAAAACATCGTAGGCATGCTGCCTAAGATCGGCCCGCTAGCCAACATGCAAAAGGCCGCCGACGGCGTCGATGATAGCGAACTGACGCGCGTCGAGGCCATCATCAACTCTATGACACCTTATGAGCGCGAACATCACGAAGCCATCAACGGCAGTCGTCGCAAGCGCATCGCCCGCGGCTCGGGCACGAGCGTGCAGGAAGTCAATCAACTCCTGCGCCAGTATGCCCAAATGCGCAAGATGTTCAAGTCGATGGGCAAGCCCAGCTTCGCCCGCCGGATTGCAGGCATGAAGATGCCGGGAATGTAGGATTGCCATCACAGACAGACAGCCGGCTAATAAGCTAATCTCCTGACCTGTCATCTCGAGCCAGCGTTTCTTGCGGGCGAGGCATCTGCTTTTAATTCTCTCTAGCAGGAGCTAATGGGCCGTCCATACCGCCGCTCCCTGTACATCATGGCTGGCAGGTCACGGCGGATCCACACCGACGTGACGAATAACCTTGACCGCCCAGTTGCGCTGCACAAATTCGGTCAATTCAAGGGCTTTACGGAGCGATAGGAAATTAACCGCATGGTGTATTTCGAGGTGTTTCCCTACGTCTCGAACACTATCCCCCGCGAGAAAGAGATTAAAGGCTGGGGTCGCGCACAGCCTGTTGCGCTCATCGAAAGGGAAACCTCACGTGGGACGATTTATCTTCGGACTGCGGAAAACCTGTCGAACTACTGAAGCCTGTCGCTGTTCGAGCGAAAGCACATGCCTCGCCCACAAGAAACGCGGGCCCGTGATGACAAATAGAGGATTGCGGGTTGGGCGGCTCTTTCCTGTTACGGTCGACTCGTAATCGCTTTCCCCGGGGCTACTCCATCCACCAACTTCCCACCGTCCACGACCACCGTTCCATTCACGAGCAGATATCGCACCCCCACGCTCGGCACGTTGGTCCTCTCAAATGTTGACTGGTCCCTGAACGTCTTTGGATCAAACATTACCACGTCTGCATCGGCGCCCACCTGCATACGCCCTTTCTTACGGGCCTGAGGTGTACTGTTCTCCAGGCGCACCGCGGGCATGTAGGACATCTTGCGCATGGCGTCCATCAGACTGAGTGTGCCGCGCTCGCGTACATATCGCGCGTAAACGTGTCCAAAAGTACCGGCGCCGCGCGGATGCCCAGAGGTGCCATCGGAAGCAATCATGACCAGCGGGTTCGCAATGATCTCGTCCACGACAGGCTGCGTGTTGTTGAAGATGATGACCAGCTGCGGCTGCGGTGAGGCGTGCAGTTGTTCGAATCGCTCCTTGGTCAGGCGCTCGCCGGTGCGGGGAAGCATCAAGTCGGAATAATTGGCGCCGATCTTTTCCTGCCAGCCCGGGTTGAACAGGGCCGAGTTGACCTGGGTCATGCCGGCAATGTACGGATAAGCCTCGGTCGTGACGTCGAGTCCGCGCGCGCGAGCGCCCGCCACCATGCGTAGACACTCGGGTGCTTCGCTCAGGCAACTGCTATTGATGTGAACGATGTGCAGCGGCGCTCCTGTAACTGCAGCGGCCGCAATTACCTCGCTCACCGACTCCACCCGGTCGCCGCGCATGTGGACCTGCACGGGCATGTCGCGTTCAGCGGCCACGCGAAACATCTCAATGATTTCTGTCCGTGTCGCGCCGGGCGTATATTGAATGCCCATACCTACGCCCAGTCCACCGGCATTGATCTGGTCGCGCAGGCGTTGCTGCATACGCTGAACCTGCTCAGGCGTCGCGGCTTTGTTTGTTGCCTCTCCGGAGGACGGAATCAACTCGCCTTCGGCCGCCTCGTGGCCCATCACCATCGCACGCGCCCAGGGATGGCTGGCAGACGTTCCAAAATTGATCAGTGACTTGCCCTGCCGCTCGGTGAAGAACTTGCTTATATCGGGTGGGCCGATCTCCAGCTCCAGAGCGGTGGTCACGCCGTCCATCGCCTTCAGGCGCATGCCTTCCTGCGAGAGATCATGTTGGTGTAGGTCGATGAAGCCGGGAGCGACTATCAGACCAGTGGCATCAATCACTCGCTTGCCTGATAAAGGCTGCTCACTGATGGCAACGATCTGGCCATTGCTGATTCCAACGTCACGCACTGCATCAAGGGAGGTTTCAGGGTCAATAACGCGCCCGTTGTGGAGCACGAGATCGTGTTGAGCTTGAGCTGAAGCTGAGCCGGAGGCAATGACGAGCAGTGCGACCGCGATTGCGTTGTGCAAGAGAGCGACAGTAGGTCGGAGCATGTTGGCGAATAGTACATGGTGGGAGCAAAGCGGGCAATGGCGGAAGGGAGCAACTCAACTACTGGGACCACAGAGCCTACGCAGTTCTTGATTCAGGGACACCCTGCCCGAATCTGCGCTTGAAACGGGGCACCCCTGGCCGAGCAGTTGAGACGACATCACCTTCAGGCTTGAGCGCGCGGGCCTCAGCCGAATGCTTTCTGTCGCCGGGCCTCTATTTCCGCTGCGGTCAGGTCTTCCAAGTGCGTTGCGATTGCCCAGACGAACCCGAACGGGTCCTTCACTTCGCCATAGCGGTCGCCCCAGAACTGATCCTCTATTGGCGATACTACTTTGCAGCCAGCTGCGATGGCCGTCGCCCACGCAGCATCTGCATCCGGTACATAGAGGGTCAGGCGTACCGCCGGCCCAGAGCGATAGGCTTCACCTCCGAACTCGGGGAAGACATCGTTGAGCATCATTGCGGAGTTCGCGAAGCGGACGCTGGCGTTCAGAAGGCGACCGTCTGGTGAAGGCGACCGCGTGAGTTCAACGGCGTCGAACGCTCGCTTCAGGAATTCGATATACTGAGCAGCTCCGTCCACGGTCAGATGGACGGTCAATGTAGGAAAGACCGCGGGACAATAGCTAGATGCTTTTGACACTCGCCTATCCTAGTCGAACTCAGGGGATTGCTCGCTTCCAGCCATACCGATTTGTGATCCGTCGAGTGAGCATGACCATTCTGTTGGGCTTGCCCCTTGATTTCGCATAGCGCAAAACCGCAGTAGCAAATTCGCCGTTCTATGCCCCCTTCTTCTTGTCTGCCCTCACCCGGTCGAGGTACTTCCCAGTCCTGACCTCTACTCGCACCGTCTCTCCCGGCGCTATAAACAACGGCACGCGAATTTCGAGGCCGTTCTCAAGCGTCGCTTCTTTGAACGCGCTATCCTGTTGGGCATGGATCGGAGGCGTTGTCGTCTCCACCTTTACTTCGACGATCTGCGGCAACACGACACTGACCGGCTTGCCCTCGAAGAACTCAACCGGCAATTCCATCTCAGGTTGAAGGAATTTCTCCGCTGGCCCGAGCATCTCGCGCGCAATCTCAACCTGCTCGAAGGTCACCGGATTCATGAAGGTCAGACCGTTGTCACCGCTGTAGAGGAACTCCATATTGTGGCGCTCGAGTTCAAGATCTTCGAGGCGCTCCTGCGGGCGCATGTGCTGGTCGAGCATGCGTCCGCTGTGCAGGTTGCTAAGCGTAGCCTTGACCACGCCCCCCATCTTGGCTGCGCCTGCTTTCGATTCCACTTCAAGCACCTTGTACACCTGTCCTTCAAAGCGGATGACCATTCCAGGTCGTAATTCGGATGCGATGACCATAGCGTCTCACCTCATTCCCCGTTTCTCACCACCCGAGATAGGCGTTCGCCCTTCGCTTTTCGCCACAGCCTGACACAAATGATGAGGAACGAATGCATATGCAAGCAGCGAAAAGCGAATAGCCTATCTCGCGCGTCAGTGTCTCTGTGGTGCATTCCTCACTCTTTCGCCTTCGCCACCACCAGTGTCAAGTCATCCGCCTGTTCCCCAGGTGCGAACCGCTTCACGGCCGCAATGACGGATTCCAGCAATTCTTGCGCTGTACGGCATTGGCCTGCGCGAAGCGCCGTCACAAGTCCCGCTTCGCCGAACTCTTTGTCTTCAGCATTCGCGGCCTCGAATACTCCGTCGGTGCAAACAGCCAATATATCGCCGGGACAGATGAGCGTTTCCGCCACATCACACCGCCAACGCTCGAACAGTCCCAGAACCGTCGCGGTTGCACACAACCGCTTCACAGAATCGCTACGCACGATGACAGGCGGATTGTGCCCGCAGTTGACGTACCGCAGCCGCCGCGTGGCGTCTTCGTAAACACCGATGAACAACGTGGCGTAGTTGTTGGGTTCAGTTGATTCGAAGAACAGCCGGTTCACCTTTTCCAGCGTCTCGGCGAATCCGTGACTCACGATCGCCGACTGGCTGCGCAAATGGGCCTGTAAATTCGCCATCAGCAACGCCGCCGAGATGCCCTTTCCTGCGACGTCGGCCAACACGAAACCCACGTGTCCTTCGCCGAGATCGAGAAAATCGTAATAGTCGCCGCCAACGGCGCGCGCCTGAATACACGCCCCGGCGTACTCGATCGTCTTCAGCACCGGAGCCTTTTGCGGCAGCAGCTTACTCTGCACTTGGCGCGCGATGTCCATCTCCTGACGCGCACGCCGCTCGGCCTCGAGGCGCTCAGCCATACTTGCTGCAAGATCGAAGTTTTCGAGGGCAATGCCCGTCTGGTTGGCGACAGAATCCAACAATCGCTTGTCCTCGCCCGAATACGATTCCTCCGCCAATTTCGGCCCCAACACCGCGAGCCCCAGCAGTTGTCCATCGCGCCCGAGCATAGGAACGAGGCACTCGGGCATCAGCGGCCGCAGGATGGACAAGGCTGGCGCTTCGCCCACCGTTGGCACGATTTCCCAGGTTTGGCCGCGCTCCTGCATGTGCTGCAGCACCGGCAAGCCGGCGGGCAGCGAACGCATGCTTTCCGAAACGTCAGTCGTGGTTACAAAGTCGCCTCTACGTCGGCGAAAGTAGATCGCGAGCGTCGCGGGGTGCAGCGCATCGTTGATCTGGTCGTGCAGCAGCGATGCGAGTTGCTCGCGGCTGGCTGCACTGCGGGTCTTAGCGGCAAGGTCCAAAAGAATCTGTCGGGCATCGTAGGAGCTTCGAAAGAACGCGCGATCCAATCTGCGGGTGACGCGGCTTTCCATCTGCGCGCCGCCCCAGACCAGGAAAATGCCGAGCGCCGCGCCCGCGGGCACAGCCATGGGATTGCGCTCGGGAAAGTACCTCTCCAACCCTCGCGCCAGCAGTAGAGTGGCGGCGATACCAGCCAGCAAAATCAGCAACAGAAAGCCGCGCTGCACCAGGAAGTAGCGAGCGCTGCGCTTCAGCAGTACCGGGATTTCCAGAGCGCGGTGTTTGACAACGGCATAGGCGAACGAGATGGGCAACAATGCCAGGGCCAGGATTGGAATAGCGAAAAACCAGAACGGGTACGAGTAATAGACCTTGTGCTGCACGAGTGCAATGGCGCCGGTGATCATGAACGGCAGCATGCTCGCAACCACCCCCCACAACATAACCTGGATTTTGCGGCGGTCATTCGCGGTGGGGGCTTTCAGGCGGTTGAGAAGCAGCGACATCATGCCGAGTCCGAAGGCACAGAACATGTATATCGACGATGCAGGCAGCCAAACTCGATTAAAGAGACCGCTTCCCAGTCTCAATGCAGTGTAAGAGCTACCGGTGATCAGCGCGAGCACAGCAAAGGGGAGTGCGCAAACCAGGGACGCGAGCGCCAACACGTACTTGAGCCAGGGAACCCGACGGTCGATGGGGGAGGAGATGGGAAAGGTCGCAAAAAACCAGTAGAATGTCGCTGGCGTGAAGATGTAGAGCAATATCATGTAGGTCAGCATGAAACGCCGTAGTGGGGGAGAAAGTACGCCCTCCAGAAACGCCACCGGAGCGGACGCGATAAATCCGGCAAACAAAATTGCCAGCAACCACGCATTACGATCTTCGACGCGCAGGAACAACACCACCATGCCCACGATGAGGAAAGGCACGGGGTAGTAGTTGATCTCCTGGATAGCGAGCCACTTGGCCAGTGTCGGACGCTTACCCGGCTGCGGGGAACCCAACACCACTGGCAGGTTCAACAGCTTGGGTTCGCCGGGGCGCTCCACCTCTACCGTAACGACGTTGCCGGGCCTACCACGGGCAAAGGCCGGGGCTAAAGATATGACGTGCTGCCGGTAGCCGTCGACACGAAGGATTTTGTCGCCCGCCCGCAGGCCGGCCTTGTCGGCTGGGCCGTTGGGAACGACCCGTTCTATCTCAACGAAAGGGCTATACTCCAGCTTCCACTCAATGCCGATGCTGACGGGCGCAGACCATCCTGAGTAGTACACCCATACGAAGGTGTACAGGGCGGTGGCCGCAGCGAAAGCAATAGCGGCGGTGATCAACACCCGGCGCGGGATGGATTCGCAGCTGAACATACGGGTGCACCGTATGTTAACTCTGGGATTGAGCTTTCGCCGGTGATTCTTCTGCCAGTAATTCTTCCCCTAGCTGTTGTTCGGCCATAAACTCCAGCACTTCTTGCGGAGTATTGGCCATCCACACTGGCGCAAACGACATGCGATGTAGTGGTGTGGGGCCTTTTTCGCGCAAGGCTTTGAGATGCAAGGGCGAGCGGTATCCCACATTCGAGGCGAGTCCATAGCCGGGATAAGTGCTATCGAGCTCGCGGATCATGGCATCGCGCTCAACCTTGGCGATGATAGAGGCGGCGGCGATGGAGGCCGAAACCGCGTCGCCGTGGAGAATAGCCGTCTGGTCGCACTCAAAATTGATGCGCAGCGCATCGATGAGCAGGTGGTCAGGAGCAGGCGCAAGCTTGGCGACAGCTTCTTCCATTGCCTTCTTCGACGCCCAATAGATGTTGATAGAGTCGATGGTGGAGACATCGACGCAAGCGATCGCCCAAGCGATGCAATTCTGGCGAATGCGGGGCGCAAGCTTCTCGCGCGTCTTACGGTCGAGCAGCTTCGAGTCGCGCAGCCCGCGAATACGGTAGTTGGGCTGGAGAATGACGGCGGCCGCTACTACAGGGCCAAAGAGGCAGCCGCGGCCGACTTCGTCCACGCCGGCGACCAGCCTCGCACCTTCAGCCCAAGCCAGTTTCTCGTACTTCAGCGTGCACTTGAGCTTTTTAAGAAGGCGCAGTTTTTGCGTGGCCTTGGTGACGTTTGCGTCATCTTTGAGGCGAAATCGTTTACCGACAGTTTGGGAAGTGGGTGTCACAGCGCTTGGTTGGATTGTAGGACAAGCACCGGTGGAAAAGTAGGGTGGAATTGCTTCTGCGCGATAGCTGGTCACGACTACCTCTATTGGCCTGTCATCACGAGGGCGAGGTCCTTTGCGACCGATGGATCTGCTTTACCTATCAACGACATTAGGTTTGCGGAGCTTGATAGGCTTTCCCCCAGTCCGAGGCCAAGTCGTCCCATGTGGGTCGGAACTAGTTGCTGATCCCAACTAACTGTTCTTTCGCCGCATAGTGCGAGGCGACATAGTCGTTGAGGATCGTGATGAACTCGGCCACAATGTGATCGCCCTTCAGCGTGGTCATGAGGCGACCGTCTACATAAACCGGCGCTTTCGGCTCTTCGAACGTGCCGGGCAGCGAGATGCCAATGTTCGAGTGCTTCGACTCGCCTGGCCCGTTTACGACGCATCCCATCACCGCGACCTTCATCTCTTCTACCCCGGCATAGCGCGATTTCCAGTTAGGCATCTGCTCGCGCAGGTAGCTCTGGATCTGCTCTGCCATCTCCTGGAAGAACGTGCTTGTCGTACGACCACAACCCGGACAGGCGGTGACCTGCGGTGTGAAGCTGCGGATACCCATTGACTGCAAAATCTGTTGTCCGACGGTGACTTCTTCGGTGCGATCGCCATTCGGAGCGGGCGTGAGCGACACGCGAATCGTGTCGCCGATGCCTTCCTGCAGCAGGACTCCTAGGGCCGCCGAACTGCTGACAATACCTTTTGCGCCCATGCCGGCTTCGGTGAGTCCAAGGTGCAGCGGATAGTCGCAGCGACGCGCGAGCTCGCGGTATACGTCGATTAGGTCCTGCACGCCGCTAACCTTCGCGCTGAGGATGATCTGGTCGCAGCGCATGCCGTAGCTGACAGCCAGCTCGGCCGACCGCAGCGCACTTTGCACCATTGCTTCCATGGTGACGTCGCGGGCGTCTTTCGGCTCGTCGAGCTTCGAATTCTCGTCCATCAGGCGTGTGAGTAACTGTTGGTCCAGCGATCCCCAGTTCACGCCAATACGCACCGGCTTGTCGTTTTCGATCGCCACTTCGATCATCGTGCGGAAGTTGTCGTCGTCTTTCTTGCCGATCGAAACATTGCCGGGGTTGATGCGGTACTTGGCCAGCGCCTTGGCACAGTCAGGATACTTCTTCAGCAGAATATGGCCGTTATAGTGGAAGTCGCCAATAATCGGTACTCGGATGGCAAGCCGATCGAGGCCGTCCACGATGAGCGCCACGGCTGCCGCGGCCGCGTCATTGTTTACCGTGACCCGGACCAGCTCTGAGCCCGCCCGGGCCAGCGCCGCCACCTGCCGAATCGTGCCCTCAATGTCGGCGGTGTCAGTATTGGTCATCGATTGCACCACAACTGGTGCATCGCCGCCTACGCGCACACCTCCCACGGCGGCTGTATACGTCTTTCTGCGTTGTAGTTGGGCCATACCGGTTCGGATTCAGTTTAACATGGTCCACGAGGTACTAAACTCGGTGGACCAGCCTGAAGACGGGGGTTTTCCAACGCAAGGTGTTGCGGGAGAATCGCTTGCGAACTAGCCGCGCGCTAACGATAGCAGCCAGACCAGCAATTGGAACTTTGCGCCTCTGCAGACGGAATTCCAGCCGAGCAATCTGGACAGAATCCCCAGCCGGAGGGCCCTAAGCAGCGTAGAATACCAGTGGCTAGGCAACTCGTCCCGTGGTGTGGTGTTTTTAGCTGTACCGGACTCCCGAGGCGGCGCGCTTGCAGCGCACAGGCGGGATTGAGACCCGAAAAGGTGGAATCATGCATTCTCGATCCAGACAGTTAGGCGCGTTGATCCTCGCGCTGGTGGTGGCGTCAGCTGCGGCCGCCTGGGCGCAAGGATATCCGACACAGGACTCGACCAGTTCCTCGCAACCGCAGAGTGCATCGTCGTCTCAGAGTGCGCCTCCGGCCTCCACGCCTGACGAGCCTCCCTCCAAGCCCGACAAGAATGCTCCCAACCCCTCAACGCTGAAGAATATTGACGCCATCGGCAACCGTAATGTCGGATGCAACACCGGCGCCGGCAACTGGTATTCGCTCGAGAAGCAGGTTGCGATGGGCCAGCAGTACTCGCTGCAGGTTGAGCACGGTGTGAAGCTGGTCAGCGACCCGGTGGTGACCGAGTACGTGAACCGCATCGGTCAAAACCTCGTGCGCAATTCCGACTCGAAGGTGCCGTTCACCATAAAAGTCATCGACACTGACGAGATCAACGCCTTCGCGCTTCCCGGCGGGTTCTTTTATGTGAACTCCGGGCTGATCCTCGCCGCCGACAATGAAGCCGAACTGGCTGGGGTGATGGCGCACGAGATCGCTCACGTCGCCGCCTGCCACGTGGCTCGCGAGCAGACGCGCGGCAACATCGTGAACCTCGCAAGCATTCCTCTGGTGTTCGTCCCCGGCGGATGGGCCGTGTATGAAGCAACACAGGTCGCCATGGGCATCGGCGTGCCCTTGACATTCATGAAGTTCTCGCGCAATTTCGAGAGCGAGGCCGACTTCCTCGGCATGGAATACATGTACAAAACCGGCTACGATCCGCAGTCATTCATCTCCTTCTTCGAGAAGATCGAGGCGCAAGAGAAGAAAAAGCCTGGCGCAATTGCCAAGGCGTTCTCTTCGCATCCGATGACGCCCGACCGCGTAACCCACGCGCAACAGGAGATGGCAACCGTTCTGCCGCCGCGCGACGAATATGTGCTGAACACCTCGGAGTTCGATCAGGTGAAGGCCCGGTTGGCCTCCATCAACAATAAGCACAAGCTGCAGAACGATCAGACGAATGGAAACCGTCCAACCTTGCGGCGCAGCACGGCCGACAATCCGAACCCGAACGGAAATACCAACGGCTCGCAGAATGACGATGACCGCCCCACGCTGAAGCGCACCGACGGCTCATCGAGCTCGTCGTCGTCGTTCAATCAATGAAAAAGCGGTTCAATACAAGCGGCTTCCCGCCCGGGGAGCCCTTTTTGCGCGCGGCCGTCTCGCCGAGCTGATGTGCCTTGCTTGTTCTAAGCCTGAGTTAGCGTCTGCTGAAAGCAAATGATGACTTCTGACATGGAAGTCCAGCCAATATCCGATTTTCAGGATGCTACCGCTTTTTCTTTTGCCCTCGGATTCCCGCGGCATGGCCTTGCTCTCATGGTCTGCGGTTTTGTCCCCGCGAACCTCCGTGGGCGGCTGAGTCTCGCCGTGCGGGCATGCCTCCAACGATCCATCGGTCGGTCTTATTAGCATGAAGATTGTGGCCAGAGTCGCACATAAATGTGAGCACTCGTCCACTCGCGATGTCTGGACAGGAACCAAACTCAATACCGCCGAATCCAAGTATTTAGATATCTGATTTGCTGGCGAAGCAGTTGATAATGACGCCCAGGACTGCGGGCACAATCGACTGTCCACGCTGCTTCACTTTGAGCAAGCGACCAATGCGTAAATGGTTGGTTCCACTGATCGTCTTTAGCGCTGGAGGGATCGGAGCTTACCTCTTAACTGGCAGGCGACGCGGAGCTTTGCGCGACTGGCTGGCTGAACTCTTCGAATCTCCTGAACAATGGCAGGAATGGAACGAAGCCGCGTTAGCCGAGCTGGAGCGCATCCAGCAGGCGCTGAATCAGATCGCGCAGTCGCTGGAGCCGCAGGAACAGGCAGGGCGCCCCTGAGTTATCCCACGACCTCGTTGATCTTGCCGGCCATGCGGATATCCCGCTGCGTCACTCCACCCGCATCGTGCGAAGTGAGTGTCAGCGTCACCCGGTTGTAGTTGATCAAAATATCGGGATGATGATTGGCTGCTTCCGCCGCTGCCGCAATTCGATTCACGAACTCCATCGCTCCGGCGAAATCCTTGAACTGAAAGACACGTTCAATGGATTTGTCCCGCGCTGTCCACCCAGGGAGATTGTTCAGAGCTTCCGTGATCTCACTCAAGTTGAGGATGCTGCTCATGGATGACCTCCTTGCGACAATAGTCTAGACGCTCTTGACTTTGGGCGGTTCGCTCTTCGCATGTAGCTTGCTGCGAATGATAATGAGAATGATAAGAAGCGAACGGCGAACGACTTAGCGCTTCTTCGGTTTGGTTTGGGAGTCAATCTCGTCGCGCAAGGTTTGCCACAGTTCTTCCGGTATCGACAGGAAAGTGTCTACGACATGAGGATCGAACTGGGCCCCAGAGTGCTTCTGGATTTCGCGTCGCGCTGAGGAGATAGACTGTGCCGCCCGATAAGGGCGATCGGAGGTGATGGCGTCGAACGTGTCGGCGACGGCGAAAATCCGTGCCCCAAGAGGAATCTGATCGCCCTTGAGGCCGCGAGGATAGCCGCTGCCGTCGAATCGCTCCTGATGCGAATAAACGATGTGTGCGGCTTCCTTGAGAAAGGGAATTCTGTTCAGCATCTGGTAGCCCTTGACGGCGTGCTCGCGCATCAGCAACTGTTCCTCAGAGGTCAGGCGCCCAGGCTTACGCAGGATGGCATCGGGAATCGCCATTTTGCCAACGTCGTGCAAGAACGCTCCGCGTGCGATCAGTCGCACTCGCTCGCTGGGGAGTTCCATAGCGCGCGCGATGGCAATGGTGAAGGCTGTAACGCGCTTGGAGTGCCCTTCGGTCTCGGCATCTTTCAGGTCGAGTGCATCGCCCAGGGCTTCCAGGGTAAAGTCGTAGGACCGCTCCAACTCGTCCTTGGCGCGCACCAGTTCCGCATTCTTTTGTTGCAGGAGTTCAGTGCGGGCCGCTACCAGGGCTTCCAGCCGGTTCTGGTACGCCTGGTTTTCTACCTTGAGGCGGCGGTTCTCAAGCGCGCGTCCAACCGTGGCAAGAAGCTGATCACGCTCGAAGGGTTTCAGGAGGTAGTCGTAGGCGCCCTTGCGTATGGCTGACAGGGCAACGGAAATATCGTGAACGGTCGTGACCAGAACGACCGGCAGCTGGGGCTCGAGCTTACGAATGCGTTCCAGCAGGGCGAGGCCGTCCATGCCATCCATGGCAAGGTCGGACAGGACCAACGAGTAGCTGGCATTCTTGCGCAAAATGCCGAGCGCCTCCTCGCCACTGGCCGCGGCGCGGCATTCGTGGCCGGCATGGGTGAGGATGGAAGTGACGAGGTTCCGGATCGAGTCCTCATCATCGACAACCAGGATGCGTTCCCCGAAATGGGAGATGCCAAGGTCCATGGAAGTGCGCGCGTCGGGCGCTGATTGCGACGATTGTACTGATTTAGGCCGAGTTATGGTCGAGTTTGTTACCCCTGCCATAAAAACTCACTCAAGCACCGGTCTCCGTGAGTGCATTAATTACCCTTCCATTGAAAAGCGTCTGGCTGACACAAACCAACGTGCGCCAGTACCCGATTTACGTACTCGCGCGCAATCTCGTCGGTAGATTCCGGATGAAAATAGAACGCCGGAATGACCGGAAAAATTGTCGCGCCTGCTTCGGCAGCAAGAGTCATGTTCCTAAGATGAATGCGATTCAGCGGCGTTTCACGAATGCAGAGAACCAGCGGCCGCCGTTCTTTGAGGCAGACGTCGGCCGCCCTTTCGATCAGGCGATCGGCCATCCCATTCGCGATGCGCGACAGGGTCCCCATGCTACATGGCAATACGATCATCCCATCCGCCGGATACGATCCGCTGGCAACATTTGCACCGATATCGGCATTGTTCTGCAGTTGAATCTTCCCCGACTTGCGCTCCAGCAATTTGCCCGGCAATTCGTTGCGGCCGGTGACCCCCAACTCCTCGGCCATCACCCGCAGTCCGCTGTCGGAGAAGATGAGATTCACTGTTCCTACTCGCTCGTCACGGTCCAGTGCATCCAGCAAATGTTTTACAAAGATCGCGCCACTGGCGCCGGTGACAGCCACCGTGAGAATACGTTGTGAGGGGCTCCCAGATGCAGGCATCGCAGCCCCTTATCCTAGCACTCCCCGCGGCCCAGACCCGAAATGGTAATCTCGCATTGCAACATCGAGCAGCGATGTGCCATGAAATCGGAAGCTATCAAAGCGTTGTTCGAGCAAGTGCGCAAGCGGAAGCTCTCGCCAGATGAAGCGATGCAGCAGCTAAGGTACCTCCCATTCGAAGACTTGGGTTTCGCCACTGTGGATCACCACCGGTCGTTGCGGGTAGGCATGGCGGAGGTCATCTTTGGCCCAGGCAAAACGCCAGCGAATTTGGCTTCAATCTTCGTTCGCCTGGCCAGGCATGGCAACAACGTTCTAGCCACCCGCGCCACAGTGGAGCAGTTCCAGGCCGTTCGAGCCAAATTGCCGCGGGCCGAGTATCACCAGTTGGCGCAGGCCATAACCCTTTCGCAGGATTCAACCCTTTACGGCAAGGGCACGATTGTCGTGGTATCCGCCGGAACCAGCGACATTCCTGTGGCCGAGGAGGCCGTCGTAACTGCCCAAATCATGGGCAACGAGATAAAGCACGTTTACGACGTTGGCGTCGCGGGCATCCATCGCCTGTTGGCGCAGCGCGAAATCCTTACCCGTGCCCGCGTGGTGATCGTCTGCGCCGGTATGGAGGGCGCCCTGCCCAGCGTGGTGGGCGGCCTCGTGGGAGTGCCCGTCATCGCCGTACCCACCAGCATCGGCTATGGGGCTTCCTTTCAGGGACTTAGCGCTTTGCTGGGTATGTTGAACTCGTGTGCCTCGAATGTTTCGGTAGTGAACATCGATAATGGTTTCGGCGCAGGATACGTCGCGTCCATCATCAATCGGCTGGCCTGATCCACCGCCCATTCTCCTCCAGCCTCCTACAATATTCGGTTCTCATATTCGTCTACCTCTGCAGATGAGGCCGGCGACGTTGCAATCGATGGCACTCGAACAGGACCAGCGAATCACTGAAGTGGTCGAGCGCGAGCAGTCGCGGCTGCGCAGCTTTATCCGTCGCCGCGTGCCTGATCCGGGTGACGTGGAAGACATTCTGCAGGACGTCTTCTACGAGCTGGTTGAGGCCAACCGCCTTCTGGTGCCGATCGACCACCTTACCGGCTGGCTGTTTCGCGTGGCGCGCAACCGCATCATCGATTTGTTCCGCAAGAAGAAGCCGGAGAGCTTTTCGGACGCGGCCGTAGTGGACGAGGAAGGTGAGCTGCTGCGGATCGAGGAAATGCTGCCTTCACCCGATGCTGGGCCAGAGGCTCTATACCTGGGCAACATGCTGGTTGATGAACTGGAAGATGCGCTCGACGAGCTACCTGAGGAGCAGCGCGAGGTGTTTGTCGCGCATGAATTGGAAGGGCGCAGTTTCAGAGAACTGGCTGCGGAAACAGGAGTCAGCATAAATACGTTGCTCTCGCGTAAGCGATACGCGGTGAGACATCTGCGAAAACGGCTGCGGGACATCTACAACCAATTTACGAAGGGTGAGGAACGAATATGAGAATGGGAAGAAAGAGGAGATTGTTTTTCATTATTCCGGCAGCCATTGTGGGGATCGCACTGTTCATGGCGCTCGGCGGCTGGATTGTCATGTCGCTGTGGAACTGGCTGCTGCCCCTGCTGTTCGGATGGAAACTGATTACTTTCTGGCAGGCACTCGCGCTCCTGATTTTGTGCAGAATCCTGTTTGGCGGTTTTGGCGGACACCGATCGATGCGCTCCAATATGCGTTGGCGCATGCGCGAACGCATGGCCGAACGCTGGGAGCGTATGACGCCCGAAGAGCGCGAGCGCTTCCGCCAAGGTATGCATGGACGTTGGGGCTATGAGCCGCCGGCAGCGACGGAACAGGACACAAAGTAGCCCGGCTTTTCGATGATGTGGTGAAATGCTTGCGACGCTTATGCGTCCTGAAAGGACTCACTTATGGCGGATACCCACCTGCGGCGTTATGAAGCAAAGGCCGCCTCTACGGACGTCTTCGGCCGCGTGATGTGCACCGTTCGCAACCACCACTACGTGATCGACGGCCCGGAGCAGAATGGATGTCCGGGAGAAGAAATCACGCCCGGCGAGCTGTTCCTTTCCGCAGTGGCTTCCTGCGGAGTCGAGTTGGTCCAGGTGATCGCCAAGACGGACGGGATTCCATTGCGGCGCATTGAAGTCGCAATTCAGGGCCAGATGGACCGCTCGAAGCCAGTCCGGCCGGATGTCTCGCTGTTTAATTCGGTGAGCCTCCACTTCCAGATGACTGGGGTCACAGACCAAGCCGGGAAAAGCCTTGTAGACGGATTCAAGGGCAGGTGACCGCTCTACGGCACGGTCGCGGTCGCGACCCCCGAAGTGAAGGTGGCATATTCAATCCAGTCTTGAATAACTCAAACCTGGATGTTTGAAAGTTGTCGCTGCTCGGTCGGCAGTCGGGAAGGCAGATTCACTTCAGCGGCGGACCGAGCGGGCCTCCGCAGCGATTGCAACCCTTCTGCCCAATCACATCCATCTCTAACAACGTCGGCTCTGTCAAGGTCGTTGTGGGCGTACTACCGTATGCACTCGGAGAAGAGCGCCATTTCGCTCTAATTGAATCAATCCATGCCACAACCGATACCAAGGCTCGCGTGTAATCTTGCGGGCGGTATTTCGGTCCGTCC
>Ga0310914_10000043_pt1 | contig 56104 bp, 45 predicted proteins | sample GREbulkMGAN108_FD_203450 | JGI IMG/M metagenome (GOLD analysis project Ga0310914, IMG submission 203450) | Lab enrichment of tropical soil microbial communities from Luquillo Experimental Forest, Puerto Rico - GRE.bulkMG.AN108 | ecosystem: Environmental > Terrestrial > Soil > Tropical forest >... | reverse complement strand
TGCCTTCGCATAGCCGTGATCGTCGGAGGCCGCCAGCAGGCGTCCGGCCAGGAGCCCACCGCGATCAATCATGCCCGATACGAACTCAGGATACACGGGCAGCCGCTGACGAAGTTGTTGCCCCGCGGCTTCGGTCCGCCGCTTCAGTTCATCGAGGTGCGGCCACGGTTTTTCCGGGTTGATGTAATCGGGCGTCAGGGGCGACACTCCGCCCCAATCGTCAATTCCCCCTCGCAAGAGGTCTTCATAGTGATCGTCGCTGAGGTTTGGTGGGGCCTGGATGTTCATGTCGCGCAGAACCAGGCGCGCCACCGCCAGGGTTCGCAAATGGTCTTCTGTATCCGGTTCGGGCGAGTTCGCCATCGGAATGTCGGGTTTCGCCCGAAAGTTCTGCACGATGACTTCCTGTACATGACCGTATTGCTCGTGCAGACGCTTGATGGCCAGCAGGGAATCGACACGATCTTCGAGCGTTTCGCCAATTCCTATCAGGATTCCGGTGGTGAACGGCACGCCTAGCTTGCCGGCATCCTCGATGGTCTTCAGGCGCAGTGAAGGGACTTTGTCAGGCGCCTTCTCATGGGCGCTACCTGGTTGCATCAGGTTTGGGCTCGTCGTTTCCAGCATCAATCCGAGGCTGGCATTGGTGTGACTTAGACGCTCAATCCAGTTGGCGCTCATCAGGCCGGGATTGGAGTGCGGCAACAGCTTGGTCTCCTGTAGTACCAGTTCGCACATTGCCTCCAGGAAGTGAAGTGTGCTGCGGTAACCTCGTTTGCGCAATAGCTGACGCATTTCGGAAAACTCCGCTTCCGGCTTGTCGCCCAGCGAAAACAGCGCTTCCGTGCAGCCCAGGGCTTCGCCTCGGCGAGCCACATCCAGCACTTCGTCCGGAGTCATGGTGTGCGCTCCCGGCTGCCCCGGATCGCGCCGGTACGTGCAATAGGCGCAGTAGTCGCGGCACAGATTGGTCAGCGGGAGAAACACCTTACGTGAGTAGGTAATAAGGCCGGGTCGATATTGCTCTTTGAGGAAACAGGCGGTCTCCAGCACGTCCGGCAGTACCGCGCGGTCGCACCGTAACAGCTGAACGGCGGCCTCGCGCGACACCATCTCGCCCTCGCGAACCAAACGTAGGTACGAGGCCACTCCAGAGCCCGGCAGACTCTGTGGCGTTGAGCGCTTAAAGGCTCTTACCGGCACAGTCAGACCTCAGCGCGAGACCCTCTCGCGGAAGGATATTCTGGAAGCATAGCGCAGAAAGTAACTTCCTCGCACCCTGGTCGACGGGTTCAGAGGGCCTATGAACGTCGACTTTTCGCTGTGGTGTGCGGTGCCCCGTAGCGACCACGGAAGTACAGCAGCGGCGACCCCTCAGCCACGCTAACTTGTTTCACTTCACCAACAAAGATGGTGTGGTCCCCGGCGGCAAGGGCTTGTACGACGACGCAGTCCAGGTTGGCCAGAGTACCCTCCACCACCCACGCCCCACTCTTCATCTGTTTGTAACGAATGTCAAGACGCCGCGCAGCGTCAGAATTGCGCTCGGGGTCGGCAAAGAATTCCGACAACGCCTCCTGTTCCTCTCGCAGAATACTCACGCCGAAACGCGCGCGTTCGCGCACGTGCAGGTAAGTCTCGGCCAGGTGGTCGATGCACACAAGCACAAGAGGCGGTCGCAGAGAGACAGAGCAGAAAGAACTGGCCGTCATACCGTGAATGTCCCCGCCGGGCGTCTCCACGGTGATCACTGTGACCCCGGAGGCAAATCGCCCCAGGGCCGCGCGAAATTCCTGCATCGTAAGCGAAGACTGGTCATTCATGAGGACTTTGGCCGAGTGCCAATATACCCTGAGTCTACCGCGGCGCACGAGACATCCCCCGCAGGTGTGGCCTGCTACGATTTCATGAGTGACCCACTCCGGCACATTTGTCGTTCGGTGCGATCCAGAAGCAGCTTTCAATCTTCTGTCCACGCCAGAGCGCTTTGCGCCGCTCCTTCCTGATCTCGAAAGCATGACCATGCAGGATGCCACGCACTTCACCATTAGGACCCTACTTGACATCGGCCGAATCAACGGTCGCATCAACTTGTCTATGGAGCTGAGCGAAGCCTCTCGCCCACAGCGGGTCGGGTATCGTGGGCACGGAGTTATTGCTGGCAGTCCGCTACAGTTCGAACTCGGATTCCGTATCACCCCGGTTGACGGGATGACGGAAATTCAATGGCACGGCGAGGTACGGCTCAATGGCTCGCTCATCTTTCTGGCTGGTGATCTGCTGGACACCATGAGTCGTCATAATTTCGGACGCATGGCCGATTCGCTGCAGTGCACTCTGCGAAGGTTATCTTTGTCGTCTGCTAGCGGCGAAACGAGCCTTCCCGATTTCGAAATCTGACCTTTACAGTTCTTAACAGTGTTTAGCCAAGTGAAACAAATGCTTCACACTCACACCCGATTGTGATGTATCTCACTGCCACTTTGATGACACGACCCTACACTGATGGTGGATTATTACGTACCGCTAAATAGCGGCCTTCATGGAGGATTTATGAATTGTCATAAACGTATGTTAGCCGTGCTGATTGCAGCCATTTTCGTGGTCGGCGCGACCACTTTGCTGGTGGCCAAAGACAACCCGATGGGAATTGCTCCGAAGTATGAGATTACCTTCTCCGCTCCGACCGTGGTTGGCGGGACTCTGTTACCGGCAGGCGACTACAAGATCATTCACGAGATGCAGGGCGCCGAGCACATTATGATCTTCAAGTCGGCCAACGGTAAGACTGAGGTCAAAGCGAAGTGCAGCCTGGTTCAACTCAGTGAGAAGGCGAAGACCACCGAGCAGCGCTATACCGAGAATGCGAAGAATGAGCACGTGCTGATCGAAATGACCTTCAGGGGCGACACGGCCAAGCACGTACTGGTGCAATAACAAAATTGCAGACTCTGGTTCGTCGGGCAGCCTATCAAGCTGCCCTTTTTCTTGGTGAAGACGTCCTGTCGGATGCACTGCAGGTCAGCGAACTGCATCTTGCAGCGCCAACCTGAGTTGAACCCGCCAATCAGGCAATCGCAACCCGAATCGGCTCGCGAGCTTTTCGTTGGAGAGAACGGAATTAGCTGGTCGTCGAGCCGCGGTGGGAAACTCGTCAGTCGATATGGGAACGACGCGATCGGCGAGTAACGGTGCTCCCCATTCACCGGTATCCGCCGGCCACTCGGCCAACGCCTCATACTCTTCCAGTATCTGTTGAGCGAAGCCTGCCCAGGAAGTCTCGCCGGCGGCAGACAGATGGAAGATGCCGCTTGCGCTCGACCCTGCTGACAGGCATTGCGCTGCGACCTGAGCGGTGGCCTCAGCAATCGTTCTTGCCCATGTGGGAGCGCCGTATTGGTCGGCTACCATCCGCAATTCAGGTTTTTCGCGCGCCAGTCTTAAAACCGTGCGGAGAAAGTTCTTGCCGCGAATGTCGTATATCCAGGAGGTCCGCAGGATCAAGTACCGGCATCCACTAGTTGCAATGGCGTGCTCGCCTGCCAGCTTGCTCTTTCCGTAAACGTTCAGAGGGCCTGTCGCGTCATCTTCGACGTATGGTCCAGTCTTGCCGCCGTCGAAGACGTAATCGGTGGAATAGTGAATCAGCAGTCCACCGGTGCGGGCGAGTTCCTCGGCGATGCGCCCTGGTGTCACGGCATTAACAACCTGAGCCGCCTCCGGGTCACTCTCTGCCTTGTCAACAGCGGTGTAGGCGGCGGCGTTCACGACGACGTCGGGAGCAATCTGTCTGATCCCACTCGCCACTTCTTGCGGATCAACGAAGCTCACCTGCGCACGCGTCCAGGCAACGACCTCGCCTAATGGTGCGAGGGTTCGCTGCAGTTGCCAGCCCACCTGGCCGGTGGCTCCTGTGACGAGAATGCGGGGGCTCATGGTCGATAAACGGGGAGGCGATCGCGTTGAATTTGACCGAGCGGCAGATTGCGTTGATCTTTGGCAGAAAGAATGGGCGAGTCGACGTGCCAATCAATACCGATATCCGGATCATTCCACAGAACGCCGCAGTCGTCTGCGGCGTCGAAATAATCACTGCATTTGTATAGAAAATCTGCCGATTCCGAGAGGACAACAAAGCCGTGGGCGAAACCGACGGGGATATACAGCGCCTGTCGATTCGCAGCTGAAAGCACCGCACCTACCCACTTACCGAAGTGCGGCGAACCCACTCGGATGTCCACGGCGACATCGAAGACTTCGCCCTGCGCTACCCGGCACAGCTTAGCCTGCGGCCTCTTGAGCTGATAGTGCAATCCTCGCAGGACGCCACGTCCCGAACGCGAATGGTTGTCCTGCACGAAAGTTTCATGGATTCCGGCGCCAGCCAGCGCGTCGGCACGGTAGGTTTCCACGAAGAAACCGCGCGCATCTTCAAAGACGCGCGGGGTGATCAGCAGCACTCCGGACAGGGAACTCTCGCTAATTTGCAAACGGGGCCTCGGGGATTGGACCGCAGAAAATCAGCGCGGGCCGATTCTCCACGAAGCGAAGATTATAATCCGTGATTCCAATCTATGCCTCGCTGCTCGGTCATCATCGTGACGTACAACTCGAGTGCGCATATCGAGGCCTGCGTGAAGGCGCTGGCCCCGCAGGATTGCGAAATCATCGTTGTTGACAACGCTTCCCACGACGACACCCTCAGCCGACTGGAGTCACTCGCAGGCGAGATCCCCCTGCAAGTCCTGTCACTCAATCGCAATCTAGGATTTGCGGCGGGTGTGAACGTCGGCGCCCGTGCCGCGGTTAGTGATGTGCTGCTGATTCTGAACCCTGATGCCATTGCAGAGTCAGGAGCGCTCGATGAACTTTTGACTTGTCTCACTCGCTCCGGAGCTGCCGCCGTGGGCGGCGCGCTTTTGCAGAGCGATTGCCCCGCCAAAGGTTTCGCATTCCGCCGGCTGCCCACACTGGCCAGCTTGCTGTTCGAAGTCCTGGGCATCAATCAGTTTTGGCCGTCGAACCCAGTGAATCGCAGCTATCGTTGTCTTGACGCAGACTATTCCCGCGAGCAACCGGTCGAGCAGCCTGCTGGTGCGTGTCTGGCCATTCAGAGCGAGATTTGGGAGAGTTTGCGCGGTATGGATTCGCGGTTCTTTCCTGTGTGGTTTGAGGACGTGGATCTGTGCGCGCGGATCCAAAAAGCCGGCGGTAAAATCGTGTACTGTCCGGTAGCGAGGTTTCAACACGACGGCGCCCACAGCGTAGGACAACTCAGGTTTCGCGACCGTCAAGTATTCTGGTACGCCAATATGCTGCGCTACGCCGCCAAGCATTTCTCTAGAGTAAGCGTTCTCGTCTTACGCGCCGGCATCATTGCGGGAATGCTGCTGCGCATAATTGCAAGCGCGTTAGCGGGTGTGCCGGGCGGCATTAACCGACGCTCGGCGGTTCGTGCTTACTGCCAGGTCGCATGCGAAACACTCGGCGCATCCTAACCCCGACCGAGCAACTCGGCGAACAACTTTTCGTACTGCTCCGCCACTCTTTTCCAACAAAACATACGATCCGCCCGCTCCACTGCTCGCGCGGCCCAATGTCGCCGCGCCTCCTCGTCGTCCAGCAAAGCTTGCAACTTTCGCGCAAGCTCGTCCGGCGACTTGCCGTAGCGAATCGTGGCATCGCCGGCGGTTTCGTTGTTCTCCGAAGAATCCAGCGACAACACCGCCGTCTGCGAAGCCATCGCTTCAATCAGCGCCGGATGCACGCCACCCACTTCGCAGGCGAAAACAAAGATTCCTGCGTGCTTTTGCAGCGCCCAGTATCCATCGTCGTAAACGGCTCCGGTGAATCGCACACGTTCGTCCGCCTGCTGACGCAGGCGCTCCTCATACCCTGAGTCGTAGCGGTTATTGCCTACCATGACCAGTGGCCAATCCGTCCGTACTTTGCGCCAGGCGGCGAGCACCAGCTCAGGATTGTTTTCCGGCTCCAGCCGGCTGATATAAAGCACATATCGTTCCGGTTGCAAGTCATGCTGCAAGTCATAAGGTTCGAGACTCAACTCCTTTTGCGGTACATCCGATCCATACCCGATTACGGTCGAATCCTTGCCATATCGCTGACGGTAATAATCGTGGATCGATCTGGCGTCGGTAACGACATGTGTGGGCGTGAAGGTCGAGACCCACTCGCAAAGGTGCAGCAGAGCCTGGCCCAGGGCATTCCATTTGCCGCGCCGGCGATCGAGGCCATCCACGTTCAGAACGACCGGTTTGCCGAGTACTCGCGGAAACCACGCAAACGGGCTATTGGCCACATTGCACAGCAAGACGAGGTCATTGTCGCTGAAGGCCGCGTGAATACAGGAAATCAGGCCACTGGACCAGGTGTCCAGGTGCTTCTGATGAATGCTGGGAAGAATGACCCGCCGGACCCGCCGATCGTATACGTCTTCGGGAGTCGTGAACGGTTTCCGGCAATATACCGTCACGAAGTGCCCCCGGTCTGTAAGCTGCGAGCTGAGCTTCTCGGCGAATTGCTCGAACCCACCGTAACGATTTGGGATTCCCCTGGTCCCGACAATGGCGATTTTCAAGGCCGGCCCTCGGCGGTGGACCTGCCATTGGTTACCGAGGCCGGAACTGCGCCCTCAGAATCAATCGCTCGCGGTGCGTCGGAAAACCACCACAGTAACTTGCCGTCCGATACGCGTCTCCGCGTCTGGACGACAGCCCGCTTCCTGCGCACGCTGCTCAAATTCCGCAGTGGATACGCGATCGCATTGAGCATCCGCCAATCGCGTAGCAAAGCGTAACCGAGCACCGTCAAATCGCGCGTCAGCACCGGCCAGAACAGCCGCCGGCATAACCAGCCGGACGCGTTCTTTCCCCGCATCAGAAAGCGGTTCTTTACCGAGTGCCAATTGATTTCGTGCGGCAGACGCTCGCGCCTTTCCGGGGTAACGCGCCGAACATGCCAGGCCACCGCCTGCGGCACGTAGAGACACTTCCAGCCCATCAACTGGCCTCGCCAGGCGAGGTCGGCGTCCTCGCGATACGAAAAAAACTCTTCGTCGAACAGCTGTCCCTCCACGGAGACCGCCTCCACGAACGAACGCCGAAGCATTGCCGCGGCGCCCGTTGCTCCGAACACCCACTGTTCGCGCTCGTATTGCCCGGCGTCCTGTTCTTCTGCGCCGCGATCCAGATGCCGCATGTTGCGGGTAAAGTAAATTCCCGTGGAATCGATCGTGCGTGTGAATTCAGCTTTGCCGTCGGGGTCCCAGCGCAAAAGCTTCCCACACAGCGAGCCGGCTTCACCATGTGCTTCGCCGGCCTCAACCAAGCTGCGCGCAAAATTGCGGGCCAATATCACGTCGGGATTCAGGCACAGTAGCCAATCGCCTTGAGCTGCACCAAGTGCCCGATTCTGCGCCGCCGCAAAGCCGACGTTCGACTGGTTGTAGATGACGCGCCAGACGGACTTACGCGTGCGCAAAATGTCGCGCGTGCTGTCATCCGAGCCGTTGTCCACCACAATGACCTCGAAGTTCGGATAGTCTTGCTGGTCAATAGAAGCGAAACAAGCTTCGAGATAGCGCGCGGAATTCCACGTCACGATAAGGACTGAGACCATCAGCCCTTAGTATGCACCCTTGCCCGAAATAACGATGGGAATGGTCCGGAAGAAGATCTTGCAATCCAGCCACAGAGACCAGTTGTCGATGTATGCGAGATCAAGCTGAATCCAGCGGTGAAAATCCATGTCGCTGCGTCCCTCGAGCACCCAGATGCAGGTCAAGCCAGGACGCATGCGTAGCCGGCGGCGCTGCCAGGGTTCGTATCTTTCCACCTCGCCCGGAATGGCAGGACGGGGACCGACAAACGACATGTCGCCGCGGAGGATATTCCACAATTGCGGTAGCTCGTCAAGGCTGAAGCGCCGCAGAATTCGCCCTACCGGCGTAATTCGTGGGTCGTCGCTGATCTTGAAGGCTGGCCCGTCACGCTCGTTAAGCTGGTGGAGCTCGGCCCGGAGTTGCTCAGCGTTGTTCACCATCGACCGGAATTTGTAGAGTGTGAACTTCCGCCCGCCCAATCCGCAACGAGTTTGACGAAACAACACGCTCCCCGGCGAGGTAATGCGAATCGCCGCCGCGATCACCAGCATCAAGGGAGACAGCAGCACCAGCGAGAGTACCGACATCACCACGTCAGCTACCCGCTTCAGGAGCAGTAGCAGTTCGCTCTCCGGAGCAGTCGACAGGCTCAGCAGCGGAACATCGCGGAAATTCTCGAGGTAAATGCGCGAATAAGGTGAGGGCAGGAATTCCAGTTGCACTCGCGTTTTCACACCGACGTTGGCGCAGTGCGACATCACCGGCTCAAGCCGCGCCAGTTCCTGCATGCTGACGGCAAACACGACTTCGTCGATGATGTGATCTTCCAGTACTTTCTCCATCTGCCCGACGGGAAAAACCTCGTAGCGGCCGAACCAGTCGCCCAATTTCGACTCGTCGCTATTCGGATCCACAAATCCGACTAGCCGCAGCCCCATGCCTCGGCTCTCTTCGATCAATCCGGCCATCTCATGCGCACGCGTGCCGCAACCCACAATCAGGAAGTAGTGGTAACGGTGCAAACGCCGCCGCATCCAGGCGATACCGTTGTACGAGACGTAGCGCCCAAGCACCAGCAGGGTGAAATCGACCACTCCGACCAAAAGAACGTACGTCCGGCTGATGTCGTCCCGACGCAACAGGTAAAGTCCCGCATACACCAGCAGCAGTACGATTGCCAACTGGTTCAGCAGATTGAGCCCCAGTTGGATAGGGTTTGACATCTCGAGGTCGCGGTAAAACTTCGAGGCGTATCCGACCAGCGCCCAGGCCGCCAGAAACGCTACCATCAGTGAGGCGTAATGAGAGAACGGATAGATGGGAGGAAGATGCCGATCGAGGAAATCGACATGGACCAGCAGGGTGCGCAGATAGTACGCCACCACAAAAGCGCTTGCCGTAATGGCAACGTCTTGCAATAGCGTGACGGTGCTCAGCAGTTTGGATCTTCGATCAAACACGAACCAGTTTGCCTTGAACTGCTCCGGAGGAATGGTCGCCGCAGGTCGCCTGCCAGCCAGACTTCTTCACATCGATGCAAGCAACGAGCCGCTTCGATCTTACAATTTGGCGTTGAACACGCAAAAGGCAAAAATGCAACATACAATTGTACAACGGTTGTCGCGAGCCTAATTCCACTCTGGCTGAGCAAAGCCAGAATTTGACAAGATTCAATTGCGCCCTGAGTCGTTCACGCTGAACCCAATCGATTTAGCTTTCGGTCGGGGAAGATAATGTCGCAGATGCAAACATTGGTGGCACTTTGATCATAGATGTCGGCGACTGCGGATTTCCTCAAGCCTCAAATTAGCAATCATCCTTTGCGGTTAAGATAGACACACCGGACCAATTGATTGTGCTGTAAAGAATTCACGCTGGACTGATCAACGGCGCGAAAGTCTGCCCAAAAACATGCAAGAGTCTCACATCGACAATGGCAGCAGAGCCTCTCGTGCTGTCGTAGGACTCGACCGCGCTATTTTCGCCTTTCTGGCGCTTTTCGCCTTGGCCCTGCCATTCTCTATCAAGGGCGCAGAACGCTCGTGGAAGATCGCGTTGGTGTTGTGGCTGCTGAAGCTCCTCATCGAACGCGCGCGGCCGTTTCCTCAGCCTTTAACAGCGCCACTTTTGGCTTTCGTGAGCCTGAGCGCGATCTCGACCATCTTGTCCCCCGAGCCCTATCTGAGTTGGGACCGCATGAAACTGGTCTGCCTCGTTCTGGCAGGTATTGTTGTGGCGCAGAATCTTCGGCGCCTCTCCCAGGTCCGATGGCTTGTCAGTCTGCTGGTGTTTTCCGGATTCGTCGCTGCTCTGTTTACCGGCTGGCAGTACGCCTATGGCATCGGGGTACGAATGCAGCTCTCTCCATCGTCTCGGCTGGTAGCGATGGGAATGCGTGCCGATTCCATCGTCACCTCGATTGCCGGCCGTAATATTCACACTCCTGAGCAAATGCAGCGCACTTTGGCAGAGCGGCCCGCAGCGGTCCGGGTTCCGGTTAAGTACATCCCCTATCTCAGCACTTGGCAAGAAATAGTTGTGGCTACCCCCGATGATTTCGTTCGCTCCGGCCTGGGTAAACCACAAATGCAACTGACTCGCGGCAGGCCCTACCGCGCTCAGGGTACTCTGGGACACTATGTCGTGTTCGCTGAAATGCTAATGCAGGTCGGCTGCCTTGCCTGGGCACTGCTTTTGTCCGCCGATCGCAATAGACCGCTGCTAATCGTCTGCTCCGCTGTTGCATTCTTAAGCATAACCGCAGCTCTGTTTGCCACGGAAACTCGAGCCGCCGTTGCTGGCCTGGGGGTTGGCTGCCTGTTGACACTGCTCCTCATCAGTGCAGGAAAACAGCGCTGGCTAGCGATTGCGGGACTTATCCTGATCCTGGCGGGAGCAACTGTCTGGATTCAACGCACCCGCGGCCTGCATTGGCTGGACCGTAGTGATGTTGGCACTCATTTTCGCGTTTTGATGTGGGGAGATGGTCTCCGCCTCATCCGGCAGCATCCCTGGTTTGGCGTCGGCATGGAGACGGTCCGAGTTCACTGGCTGGAATGGAATATTCGGGGATTTATCCAGTATCACGTGCAAAGCCATTTTCACTCGACATACCTGCAGATCGCCGTCGAGCGTGGGATTCCGGCGTTGCTGGCATGGCTTTGGTTCTGTGTAGCGTACGTGGTATTTCTGACGCATCTCTCGCTCCGCCTCAGGCGCCAGAATCGTTTTGCGCTGGGCACGGCTACCGGGATCTATGCGGGATTTGTGGCCTTCGCCCTCACCTCATTCGTTCACTACAACTTGGGAGAAGAGCCGTTGGTTATGCTGCTGTTCTTCAGCATGGGGATTGCGATTGCACTAGACAGAATCACGTTGGCCCCGACAAGCGAAACCACAACTTGATCTGTTTACTACCTGATGCACAGCAGCCAGATTGCCGTCAGGCACCCGCCCCAAAATAGCGCGGAGAGCGATGCCGCAAAGAGCCATCCACGGAAGGCGGTGGGTTGTGGTGCTTCGCGTAACAGGGTCTGAGCTGCGCGCATAGTGCATTGGACATCGAGCGTTCAGGCGCGAAACGCGAGACGGCGATCGCCCAGCGGAGTTCGCTGATCCGAACACCTGCTTCAGCTAATTCGTGGGCATCCGCAATGCACTAGAATGAACATCAGGTGAGGCCGTCTTCGTGAATACTTATCAGGAAATCGTTGATCGCGAACAAAAATACCTATTGAACACATATGCCCGCTATCCCCTGGCGCTGGTCCGAGGTAAGGGCGTGTATCTGTACAACACCGAAGGCAAGCGCTATCTGGATTTCCTGTCCGGCCTGGGAGTGAATGCCCTCGGCCATGCTCATCCCCGCATCGTCAAAGTGATGCGCGAGCAGGCTGCCAAGGTGGTTCACCTGTCGAACCTCTACTACAACGAATATCAGGGACCGTTAGCGGAGAAGCTCTGCCAGAAGTCCGGTTTGGATCGCGCGTTCTTTACCAACAGCGGTACCGAAGCCATTGAAGGCGCCCTTAAGCTGGTGCGCGCCGCCGGGCACGCAACCACCGGTCCGCACAAGACCAGGGTCCTGGCGCTGGAAAACTCTTTCCATGGCCGCACGATGGGGGCATTGGCGCTGACCGCGCAGGACAAATACCGCACAGGCTTTGACCCTATGCTGGAGGGAGTGCGCTTTGTGCCCCGCAACGACCTGGAGGCATTACGCGCCGCCATGGACGAAACGGTTTGTGGCATCTTCATCGAGCCCATCCAAGGCGAAGGCGGCATCTTCGAATCATCAGCGGGATATCTTCAGGCTTGCCGCAGCCTGGCTGATCAGCACCGTGCGGCACTCATTTTCGACGAGATCCAGTGCGGCATGGGACGCACAGGCCGACTCTTCGCTTTTGAGCAATTCGGCGTCATACCTGACGTGATCTGTATTGCCAAGCCAATGGCCGCCGGCTTTCCGATGGGTGCGTTTCTCTCCAAAGACTGGCTGGCGCAGCACATCACACCTGGTCGTCACGGCACCACCTTCGGTGGCGGACCCCTCGCCTGCCGCCTGGGGCTAGAGTACCTTGCCATACTCGAAGAGGAGAATCTTTTGGAGCGGGTGCGTCGGGTAGGCGCATACCTGACCAGCAAGCTGCAAGAGCTGGTTGGCAAATACTCCATTGCCACCGAGGTTCGGGGTGTGGGCATGATGCAGGCGCTGCAGCTTACAATTTCGGGCAAACCGATTCTCGAAGGTGCAATGGCTGACGGCCTGCTCATCAACATCACGCAAGACACTGTCGTCCGAATGTTGCCGCCATTTTTAATCGAGGAAAAGCAGGTCGATACCGGCTTCCGAATACTGAAGCGGCAATTGGCGGCGGCCCAGAAGGCTGCGAAGCAGACGAAGGCGAGCGCGGCCGTGTGAACGCCGGATTTCGCGTGCCACCCCCACAGTCACTTGGTAACTGCACTTTCGTTTGGGTTGTCATGTGATGTACATCACATACGAAATTTGCAACTGAATTAGGTTTGGTTCGTCGGAAAGGTCGCGGGGACTTAACGGCTTCCTAGGAGGGTTTCCTCCCCTTTTACTGCCCTCCCAAGCGAGGCGCGTCCGGAGTACGCGCCTCGCTTGGTTTTGTGCTCTGCGGCGATTTCTATTGATCCAATCTCCCCACCCGTTCTGTCATCCACCGGGCGGATTCCTTGGTTCCCAACGCGCCTCCGACATCAGCCGTGGTCCTCTTCTCGCGTACTGCATCGAGCACGGCAGCCTCGATTTTCTGCGACTGGGCAGTCAGGCCTAGGTGCGCCAGCATCATTGCACCGGTGAGAATCGCGCCCATCGGATTCGCCTGATTCTTGCCCGCTATAGGCGGTGCCGAGCCATGCACCGGCTCAAACATCGAAGTCCGTCCGGGATGAATATTGCCGCTGGCGGCCATGCCCAGCCCGCCCTGCAGCGCTGCGGCCAGATCGGTAATGATGTCGCCGAACATATTGTTGGTAACAATCACCTCGAGTGATTGCGGCTCGCGCACCATTTGGAGGCAGAGTGCGTCGACGTACATGTGCTGGGCTGAGATTCCGGGGAACTCGGCCGCGACTTCCTTGAATACCCGCTGCCAAAGGCCGCCAGCGTAAGTCATGACGTTGGACTTGTCGGCCATCAGCACTCCCTGGCGACTGTTCGCGCCAGCGTACTCGAAGGCGTAACGAATCACGCGCTCCACACCTTTGCGGGTGTTGATGTCCTCCTGCGTCGCAATCTCGTCGGGGGTCCCAAACTTGAAGTTGCCGCCCATGCCCGCGTAGACGCCTTCCGTGTTTTCACGTATGACGGTGAAGTTCACGTTTTCGGGGACCACATTTTTGAGTGGGCACAGCGCGGCATCCAGCAGCTTTACCGGACGAACATTGGCATAAAGATCCATCTGGAAGCGCATGCCCAGGAGGATTTCTTTGGCATGAATGTTCGTCGGCACCCGCGGATCGCCTAGCGCTCCAACGAAGATTGCATCGAAGTCGCGCGCCAGCATGGCGAATCCGTCGGGTGGGATCGTGGTGCCGTCGATCAGATAGCGGTCGGCGCCCCAATCGAAAGCGGTGAAGTCCAGCGGCGCGCCCGAAGCGCGTATCACTTCAATTGCGAGAGGAATGACTTCTTTGCCAATGCCGTCGCCGGGTACAACAGCAATGCGTTTGCGTGTGGTCACGAGTTGGAACGATAAACAATGAGGCGAGCAGTTAGCAATTAGCTGTCGGCCCTTGGCCATCAGAGAAGACCACCACTTTGGCCCTCCAGCTGGATTGGCATGGAATCTCCAGGAGTTACGGGTCAAACAGGAGCTAACTGCTATAAGCTGACTGCTTCCGCGATACGACGCTTCGGCTCCCGCTATAATCAAAGGTTCTGTATGGGTGTTGTGACGTTACAAGACAGGCTCGCGGCTCGGGGCGCTAGGCTCGGGGAGTACCGCGGGGTGGAAAGTCCGGCCTCTTTCGGCAATGCTGCGGCCGAGTTCCGCGCACTGCTGGAGGCTTGCGGCCTGCATGATATGAGCTGGCAGTCCAAGCTGGTGCTGACCGGCGAAGATCGCGTCCGCTGGCTCAACGGCATGGTAACCAACAACGTGCGTGATCTTGCAGTCGGGCACGGAGTGTACAGCTTCCTGCTGACTGCCCAGGGCCGCATCGTAGCCGATCTCGTGGCCTACAATCGCGGGGACTACTTGCTGGTTACGAGCGATCGCTCTCAGTTACAGGCGGTTACTGAGATGTTCGATCACTACATCATCATGGATGATGTGGAGGTTGCTGACATTAGCGACAAGCTGTCCGCCGTGGGCCTCACTGGCCCAAAGGCTGCTGAAACCCTGAAAGCCGTCGGCATCGGCGTATCCCAGCTTGACCCCGGCGAACTGAGCGATCTTGTCTGGCGAGAAGTCGGTATCACGGTTGCGCGCGGTACGCACCCAAACTGGGAGAGCTACGAGATCTGGTTTGCTCCGGAGCATACCGCCACAGTGTGGGATGCGTTGATCGCCTCTGGCGCGACAGCCGCAGGTAGCCAAGCATTGGAGTGGTATCGGATGGCGCGTGGTGTCCCGCGTTACGGTATCGATTTAACCCAGCGTGCCCTCCCGCAGGAAACCGAGCAGAAGCACGCGTTGAACTTTACAAAGGGTTGCTACATCGGTCAGGAGATCGTCGAGCGTATCCGAGCCCGCGCCATTCTGCATCGTACATTCACGGGCTTCACGCTCGAGGGCGAGCCGCCGGCAGTGGGAGCGAAGATTACCGAAGCCGACAGGAACATCGGCGAAATCACCAGCTCGGCCCGGATTCCATTCCCGACTGGTGAACGCACGCTGGCATTGGGATATTTGCGTCGCGAGTTCGAAAAGCCGGGCACCACGGTGCGGGTCGGTGAGCAAGCTGCGACAGTACAGGCGATTCCGTTTCAGCTTTAATACAGGGGAGTTATGGCAGAGAAAGAAAAGCAATCAGGGTTTGTAGTGAACGACCGTCGCCTATTCAGCAGCGACGGAGAGCTGCGGCAGGATGTCGTAGAAGCCGAAGAACGTGAACGCGCGGCCAGCGAAGCGCAAAAAAAAGGTGTGACGCAGGCCGCCGAGGCGCCGAACGTCGAAACCTCGTCGACAACAGCGCCGGACCTCGAGGCCGAAGCTCCCAGCGCTGACGAGCATAAGGCCGGCGCGGACGCCTATGCCGCTTCGACGAAGAAAATGGACTATCGCATCAAGAAGGAGCTGGACAAGGAGGGAAGAGGCGACCAGGCGCGCGACCTGGAGATGACTTTCGAGAAGTTCATCGCCTCGCTCTACATGACCGCGCTGATGCAGCTTGGCATGGCGGCTCCGCAAGGCGAGAAGCCCATGCTCGACTTGATTGGTGCACGACAGACCATCGACATTCTGGGTATTCTGAACGACAAGACCAAGGGCAACCTTTTGCCCGGGGAAGAAAGCACTCTGCGCAACGTGCTGTATGAGTTGCGCATGGCTTATCTCGAAGTCACCAACCTGATCGCCAACCCACCCCAAGGCGTCGCGCCTAATGCGAAGTAACAACAACGGATGAAGGCCATCCTTACGGTGCTGGGCAGCGGTACTTCGATGGGTGTTCCCACCATCGGATGCGGCTGCGCGGTTTGCACTTCTGCTGACCCGCGCGACCGTCGCCTGCGTCCTTCCATCATGGTGCAGTGGGATGGCCGCACCGTTTTGATCGACACCTCGCCCGACTTTCGCGAACAGGCGATTCGCGAGCAGATTCGCCGCATCGATGCCGTGCTCTACACCCACGGGCACGCGGACCACATCCTCGGCCTAGACGATGTACGTCCTCTGAGTTTTCCGCGAGTCACGGGAGGAGGCAAGATTCCGCTGTATGTCGACGAAAACACTGCCCGAGTATTGCGCAGTGTCTTTCGTTACATCTTCGAAGGAGACTACAAGTACGGCGGACTGGCGCAAGTGGAGATTCGAAATGTTAACGGTCCAGTCGAGCTGTTCGGCGCGAAGTTTGTTCCTCTGATGGTGAACCACGGCGACTATCCAATTCAGGCGTACCGTTTCGGCTCAGCGGCCTATCTAACGGACTTCAGCTCCATTCCTGAGGAGACGATGGCGCAACTCGAAGGTCTGGACATCCTGATTCTCGATGCGTTGCGGCATTATCCGCACCCTACGCATTCAACTTTGGAGAATTCGCTGCAAATTGCCGAGCGGCTCAAGCCGAAGCGCACGTTTTTTACCCATATGTCGCATGACTTGCCGCATGAAGCCACCAACGCCAGCTTGCCGGAGACCGTGCGCCTCTCGTTCGACGGTCTGAAACTCGAGTTCGAAATTTAGGTGCCCATCAACGATGCAAGTGTTTCGCAAGCTTGAGGAAGTACCCGCGCAGTACGGTCCCACCGTGGCCAGCGTCGGCAACTTCGATGGAGTCCACATCGCCCACCAGGCCGTGGTGCGGCACATGGCCCAACGCGCTCACGCCATCGGAGGCAAGGCGGTAGCGGTGACCTTTGAACCGCATCCGCTGCGTATTCTGCGCCCCGACAGCGCGCCAAAGCTCATCACGCCGCTAGAGGTGAAGCTGAAACTGCTCGAGCATACCGGCGTTGACGCCACTCTGGTGCTGCCCTTTACCCGCGATCTTTCGCTGATGTCAGCGCACGACTTCGCCCGCAACCTGTTGGTGGACGTGCTACATGCTCGCGAAGTACACGAAGGTTACAACTTCCACTTTGGCCACAAAGCCGAAGGCAACGTGGAAACCCTCGCCGCCTTCGGGCGCGAGATGGGCTTCGATGTTCACACCCATTCAGAAGAATTACTTCGCGGCCACCATGTTTCCAGCAGCGAACTTCGTCGCTTGATAGCCGCGGGGCACCTAGGCCGCGCGCGCGCGTTGCTGGGACGGCCCTTCAGCATCGTCTCCAATCCGGGTCGAGGGCGTGGCTACGGAACGCGCTACACCGTCCCCACGGTGAATCTGGCCCGTTATGACGAACTGGTTCCCGCCAATGGTGTTTACATCACCCGAATACGCATCAATGGCGAGTGCTTCGATGCAGTGACGAATGTTGGCGTGCGCCCGACATTCGGCCCGGACTCATTCGCCATCGAAAGCCATCTGCTGAACTTCCATCCGATCGAGCTATTGGCGCAGACCGAGGTCGAGCTGATCTTCCTCAAGCGCCTGCGTGAAGAACACAAGTTCGAATCGATTGAAGCACTGAAGGAGCAGATTGGAAGAGATGTGGCGCGGGCCCGGCGGCTCTTTCGCTTAGTGGAGGGGATTAGCAGTTAGGCGGCTACGAGTTTAGCCGATGCCCGCTCGCGCTGAATGCAGTATTCCGGTGCCTACTCGCGCCCAGCGGGCAGGCTCACCTTCAAATCGTAGTGTGGCTTATATCGTCCGTCGGTGAGTGCGACAGTCTCCCGGCAAGCATTCCGATCTGGCAGATCATTACACGCAGTTCACGCTATCCTTGACTCATGCCCAACGTCATGCCTGAATTTCGCACTCCCTCAGCCGGTGAAAGGTTCTTCAATCGCATCTTCGGCTATCTTGTCGGCTTTGGGTTGGGCTTTCACTACAACTATTAGCCGCAAGTCCGGGGACGTAAAAGCGGCAAACTCTACCCCACGCCCATCGATCTGCTCGAACTCAACGGCAAGCGTTTCCTGGTCGCCCCGCGCGGACGAACACAGTGGGTACGCAATGCGGAGGCCGCAGGTGAGATCACACTGAAGCGGCGAAGTTTTCGCCAGAACTTCCGCCTCCGGACTCTTTCCGACGTAGAGAAGCCGGCTGTACTAAAGGCTTATCTTGATGCCTTCCGCCGTGAAGTACAGGGTTATTTCCCCGTGCCTGCGGGATCGCCGCCGGAAGCGTTCCTACCATTGCTCGAGAAATATCCCGCCTTCGAACTGTTACCGAAGTAATCGCGACATTGGGTGGAAGCGCCGGGTTTTTTAGCGGGGTTCGGGTCTGCGGACATTAGTGGTCAAGCATCAATGGCCGCCGAGGTTGGCAATTCCCGCCAGTTGAGAGGGGAATGCTTCAATGTGTGAGACCTGTGGCCTCTCGCGCGCCGCTCACGTATGATCCCATCCGTGAAAATCCCGGCTCGTCGTACCCTTGTCAGGCTCTTCATCGCCCTCATCTCAATAGTTGCCAATTGCCCCTCCCAGCAAGCGAGCAGAGGCCCGCAGCTCGCTTCGCAGCAGCCTCCCCCGTACTGGGCCTTCACCGTCGATCCTCCGAACGCTCCACCCGAGGCGACCGGCAACACTCCGCAACATGTTCCCAACAGCTCGCAGTCGTACACGCTGGCTCAGATCGCTGACCTCTTCTCCGTGCCCGACTGGCATCCCGAATCGCATCCTCCGATGCCAGATATTGTCGCCCGCGGACAAAAGCCCAACCTGTACGCCTGCGCCTACTGTCACCTGCCGAACGGCCAGGGACGTCCGGAAAACGCCAGTCTCACCGGTCTTCCAGCCGACTACCTCACGCAGCAAATGGCGGCCTTCAAATCTGGGGCACGCAAGACCTCCGAACCCGAACTCCTGCCGGTGAAACACATGGTTGGTGTGGCGCAACATGCAGACGGTGAGCAGGCCGAGGCAGCTGCGAACTACTTCGCCTCGCTGAAGCCCAAGCCTTGGATTCGTGTAGTGGAGACGACTCAAGTCGCAAAGACTCATGCTGCCGGCTGGATGCTGGTGCCGGATGAACCTAACATTCTGGAGCCAATTGGCAACCGGGTAATTGAGATGCCGACAAATCTCAAGCTTACCGAACTGCGTGACGACACCTCAGGTTTCATCGCCTACGCTCCGAAGGGCAGTTTGAAGAAAGGACGTTTTCTGGTGAACAAAGGCGGCGACGGAACCACCATGCCTTGCTCCGGTTGCCACGGCCCCGATCTGCGCGGCCAGAACAACGTGCCTTCCATTGCGGGACGGTCACCCAGCTACATAGTGAGACAGCTCTACGATTTGCAAATCGGTTCGCGCAGCGGCGGTGCCACCGACCAAATGCAAATCCCCGTGCTCAAGCTGACAATGAACGACATGGTGGCTATCGCAGCCTATCTGGCATCACTACGGCCGTAGAATGCTGCCACAGATTTCAGAAGTTCTCCATCAACCAAACGTTGGAACTGTTGGGCAAGGTGACTGGAAGGGCGAGATGATGGCCATCCGGCGAGGGATGCCGCCGAGAAAGCAAAGGTTCTGATCCTCATAACGCACTTTGATTCGGCCATCCATTCGAAGGTGTAACAGAGCGCAATCCCGAGATCCGGGCGTGCGCGAACGTTTCCCGGCTATCCAAAGACTCTTGCCGTCGGCTGCCCAGTCGATGCCAGCAGTCTGGTGAGCGACCAGTTCGGACGCTCCGGTCTGGCGGAAACCCGTAGAAATTCGATTTCATGGCTCGCACCGGTAGCTATGTCGAATGCGAACTCATCTTCCGGGCGGCTGGCCTTTCACTGGCCGAATTCTCCGTGTCTCAAAAGCTGACGGCAGAGACGAAGGATCGTGACACTCATTGGCGGCCAATCCGATTATGTGACCTATAACAACCTGTTCGTCTGATCCGACATGCAGCCTCAAAAATTGAATCGTAATGAGCTCATCACTGCCACCGGGCTTCCCGGTAAGATGCGAGACCGTCCAAAGACACCACTCGCCTCGAAGTAAGAACGATTGAGTAGATTGTTCAAATTCGCCTGAAGGGTGAGATTTGATTTCCGCACAGGCAAGCTATAGCTCGCCATAACCCCAAACGTGGCGTATCCGGGCAGGAGGTAATCGTTTGTCATGTTTTCCCTTATTCGCACTCTGAGCCGTGATGCCTGCGCCGAACGTCAAACGCCTTGGTTCATCTAGCAGTGAGTAAGTCGCCCATACGCGGCCGCCGTTCTTTGGGACGCCAGCCAAGCGATTTCCCGCTGTTCCGAAAAATAGATCATTGACGATTCTTGCATTGGTGAGAGCGTAAGCAACGAGCAAATTCCACCGAGGCGTAATCGTTCCGGTTATGTCAAGTTCGACTCCACGGCTCTTAGCCTCACCGATCGGTAAAGCGTGATGCCCATCGAGAGGAAACAGCGGGTCCGGGGTCGCGATGTTCTGTTTTGTGAGATTGTAGTGAGCCAGAGTTCCGAGGAGACGTCTTCCGACAGCGGCCTTGATGCCGACTTCCCACTGTTGAGCAGTTTCCGTCGGCAACGGCATGTTGTGGCGATCAACGAGATCGCGGTTGCTGGCCCCGAAGTTCTCAACGTAGCTGCCGTATAGCGAGAGCCACTGCCGTGGTTGCCAAAGAACTCCTATCCGGGGCGTAAATCTGTGATCGCTACTGTTTCCTACGCCGTAGATACTGCTGGCATGATCGCGGGCCAAATCGTAACGCACCCCTCCCAATAGAAACAGGTGACCGCGAAGCTGGACTTGATCCTGCAGATACACACCGTACCAGCCGGGAGTTCCGTAGATGGTGAAGCCTGACGAGGGGTTGACCGGCCCGATCGTCACTCCGTGCACGGGCGCAAAAATGCTGATGTTATCGAGGAGCAGACCACTGATGCTACAGCAAGTCTGAGAATCATCCTCGCGATAGTAATCTCCTCCCAGAAGGAGGTTGTGTTTGACGCCCAGAGCATTGAATCTGCCCAATAGGTTAATTTCGAATGCGTAGGTAAAAAGGTGAGAGACAACCTTAAGCCCGATTAAGCTGGTCTCTAGCGTGCGGTTGAGGATACCGAGCTTCACGTCGTCGTCGTTCACGAAATCTGCATAAGCTCCACCGGCCCTTTCATCGGTCAATGCCGAGTTGAACATAGCGCTCAACCGTAAGTGCTGATTGAACAGATGGGAGAAAGACAGGTTGAATATCTGCTGGTTAGCATTGTGAAAATCAGTGGGTTCACCCAGATTCCGTTCCACGGGGAAGTTCCTTAGAACATTATTGACACTGACTTCGCCCGCTAACGGCCGGTCGCCATAGGCTATCAGTCCTATATTGTCAGGGGTCGTTTGATTGTTGAAGTATTCATACTCCAGACTCAACTGCGTCGCTGGAGAGATCTTCCACTGGATGGTGGGAGCAAGAAACCAGCGTTGGTCGCCGACAAACTGCCGAAAAGAAGCGGACTGCTCGAAGGAGGCGTTGAAGCGATATGCTAACTTCTCCTTGTCTATTGGGCCGGTCGCATCGAATGACGTGAGATAAGAAGCAAAAGAACCAAACTGTTGCTGCAAGGCGTAATGACTAGAGGAGAGAGGCTTCTTCGTGGTGTAGTTGATAAGGCCGCCTGGTTCTATACGGCCATAAAGTATCGACGCCGGACCCTTGAGAACTTCGACCTGCTCGATGTTCGCAGTTTCGCGCTTCCCGCTGTCGCTCGTATCGATGCGGAACCCGTCTCGATAGACAACTTGATTGTTAAGAAAACCGCGGATCACCAACTAATCTCCGAAGTTGCTGAACCCTGGATTGGTCTGGTAAACATTGCTGACGTTGCGAATCGCCTGCTCGAGCCGTGTCACTTGCTGATCTTGAAGAACCTCGTTAGGCACAACTTGGACGGAGAATGGTAGCTGCAGCAAGGGAGTGTCCGTCTTGGTGGCGACGGTCGTAGCCATCGCTGCATAGCCTTCCGGCTGGAAGACATTAACTGTTTCCGTGCGACCGGCGACTTTCATGATGATCTCGAGATCGGGCAGAGGAGTCGCCACCGAGACAAGGATGTCTCTCCGCGCGGTCTCAAACTTCTTGCGCTCGGCTTCCAGCGTGTAAGGCCCGGGCCCGATTCCCGAAATCACAAACTGGCCATTAGAATCCGTAGCGGTTTTCGCTGTAATGGCGCCGGAGGGGTTCCGTAGTGTGATCTGTACCTCCGCCAGCAAGGCCCCTGAGGAGTCCACGACGCGCCCTCTGATAGTTGCCGAGTCCGGTATCTGCTGTGGCAGAGCGCAGGCGCTCAGCGCGATAAGACATAAGCACCCGAGTCCAGCAAAAAGAAGGAAAGCCACGGTCCGGGAACGCTGTCTCACCCTCCCTCCTGAATGCACGTTGACAAACCTTGACGAGCCCGAATAGCAGACAAGCACGCTCCAGGGGCTACAGGAGGAAACGAATCAGAAACTCTCGAGCAGCCATGCGTTCGAACTATCTGTATTCGCTCCGAGCGCAAGGCGTCGTCCGTCTGGTGAAGGTGTACCGCCCATGATCTCCGGGCTGCGGCTTTCGATAAGGGTTCTCGAATTTCCGCTTAGATCAACGTTCACCAACCCTGACCGTGTACCCCAAGGTCCCCTCCCCATGTAACCACCCACCCATATGCTCTTGCTGTCGGCAGCCCAGTCGAGACCAACGATCAGCTTCACTTTCGGCACAGGAAGATATCTTTGCTGACCGTTAGCGAGACTGAAAATCCGGAGCGTAGCCTCTGCGTACGGATTCTGCGACTTGGCACTCACCAGGTACCTGCCATCAGGGGAAAGGTTCCAGCTGTTAAATCCATCCTCTTTCTTGATTCTTGCTGTGGCAAGCTCTGCTGTCTTTCCATCGGAAGGGTCGAAGATAAATGACCTGTAGCTGTCCGCATCGATCTTGGCGTAAACACACATGGTTGCAGGCTGTTTCGCGCATGCGAAATTCACGATCCCTTGTGCCTCCAGAACCACGTGGGATGGGCCGCCGGAGAGTGGCACTTTCATCAGTCGGACCCTATCGGTTGGACCTATTGGAAGGGGAGCCTCCAAATAAAGTATGTTCGACCCATCGGGTGTTAGCCGTGGCAAAAGGGCATTTTGTTTGCCGCCAACCAATAGTTCGGGCTGAGTTTGGTCAATTTCTTGTTTGAAGATGTGGTTTGGCCCGTCGCGATCAGATACGATCAAGACGGCTTTGCTATCGGGAGTCCAGGCACCGGGAAAGTCCTGCCGTTCGTCGAGGGTAAAGCGACGTGGCGGGCTTAGTTTCTTGCCTCGTGCGTCCAATTCTGTTAAGTAGACATCCTGCTGCAACGCGCGGCGCAGCAGCGTAATACGCTTGCCGTCGCTGGTGGCGCTGATGGCTGTGATTCCCTCGCGATCGTTGGTGATCCGTACGGGAGAGCCCGAGGGACGTCCAGTGTGGGTGTCGAGTTCAACCCGCCACAAATTCCAGTCGCTCTGGTTCGGTTCAGCTTCCTGCACAGAGTAGATGAGGCTGTCCGGAGCGACCCAAGCCATGTGCTGCCCTATGCCCGGCTGTGAGAAAACTGTCTCGGTCCGGCCAGTCGACAAATCGTAGAATTGGATTTCGATATCCTGCCGCTCAGAAGACGCTCTGGCGAACGCAAGCCGCTTCCCGTCAGGGGCCCATGCCGCCGGTCCAAGATGATCGGAGCTACCATCGACGATTTTCGTGACGCTGTTAGCGTTTACCTCAATTAGCCAGATCTCCCCGTCATCCCAAACACCCTTCAGGAATGTCAGCTTCGTTCCATCGGGGGATACTCGTGCCCCGGAGCCTTCGTCGGCTAGTTTTCGCGGCGTACCGCCCAATATCGATATCAGCCACAGGCTGGGTGGCTTGCTCGCATCACTGATCCATGAGACCACGAGATGGGAGCTGTCCGGGAACCAGCTCTCAACCGTGATATCGAAATTCTTCGGTAACTGCACGGGATGAGTCTCGCCAGTGTCTATCTGTCGCACGTAGAAGCCGGTTGAATCTGTGTATGCGAAGTACTTGCCATCGGGCGACATTACGCTACTGGTCAGAGGCAATTCGTGCGGATTGGCAGTCAGCCGTCGCTGATTCAGACTCGGAGCTGTTTCCGAATGCCGACCACTCCAAATGCCGTGCAGAAGCGTTCCGAACCGAGTTTGTGAACGTTGTCGGCTCTCAAGAGACAAGGCTAAGATTGCGATGCCCGCAACCAACCCCGCCAATCCCACGGCGACAAGCGACTTCCATGGCCGCTTCTTGTGGCTCAGACTGTCGACTGGCCGAGCTGAGACCTCTGCCTCACGGGAAGGCATTGTTACGACGTGACGCAGTGCTCTGGTCCCATTCTCTTCAGCGAGCCACTCGACAGGCACAAGGAGACGGTACCCGACCCGAGGAAGCGTTTCGACAAACTTGGGGCGTTCGGCGGAATCCTCCAAAGCTTGCCTTAGCTTTTTCACCGCTGTGTTTACGCCGTGCTCGAAGTCAACAAAAGTGTCTTGCGGCCACAGGGCAGAGCGCACCTGCTCCCGGGTCACCACGACCCCCTGTGCTTCCAGCAGTAACCGCAGTACCTGGAGAGGTTTGTCTTGAATAGGCACACGCTTTCCGGAGCGGAACAATTGACCGCTGTTCAGATCCAGCTCGAAGCGGTCAAATCGCGCGAACGAAAACGTGGACCGAGAGGTCGCCATCCGAAAACCCTGAGTGACCGAGGTTGCAGTCTACCTCAATTCTCAGGCTATGTCTCTATCTAGCGGTCCGGCCAGTCCCTGTTCACCTCTGTTCGTAAGTCGCTCAGCAGCCGCAGGTTTGGTGGGTTCACCACCAATTCACCGCGGGGCTATTGATCCCTCTGAGCAACTCATGCGAGTTTCTGCCCCACGGGCCGGAAAGGTCAGCGAACGAACCCGACTTGCACATGGCACCGCTGCACGAGGTGGTGCGATGGTTCATTACCGGGTTTGTTTGCGAAGAACAATCCGCCCAAACCGACTGACAATCCAGGAGGGTCCTCTATGCGAAACAGATCAGATTGGCGTCAACTGACTTCATTTCCCCTTTGGTTGTTCACCGCAGTGTTGCTGATCGGCGCAACTGCCTACGGGCAAACTGCGGCAACCGATCCGGGCGGATCTCGCTGCTCGAAACGCACGCTATCCGGCAGCTATGGATATTCGGCTCAGGGGCAAGTCTTCCTACCGCCGCCTATACCGCCGGCTCCGTTCACTTCTACGGGCATGGTGAACTTCGATGGCAACGGCAACTTGTCGTGGGTCGAGCACACCGTCATCGGCGGCGCACAGCAAGGCTCGGATTGGACACCCGCCAGCGGCACGTATACCGTCAACTCGGATTGCACTGGGACGATGATGGTTGATACCCCCAATTCTCCTGTGCCGTTGCAACTCTTCTTCTCCGTGGTTCAACAGGGGAAGCAGCTCTACAGCGTAGTGAACGGGAATGCAATCACCACTGTGTGGACCAGGCTCAACTGATTGGCCCGGCTTAACGGCTGGCATTGAGAGAAGAACAGCCGGAGACAGGCAGGCCCGGCTGTTTCTTCTCGGGAAAAAGGCTACTTCTTCCCCACTTCCTTCCTGTACGCGGCGCTCAGCGTGCCCTGCTGTTGCGCGATCGGTAGCAGTGTGGGATAAAACTGCACAAACGTCGTATCCACCGCGCCATGCTGCTCGTGACAGCTGTAGCAGTCCATCTCGTGCGGAAACGGAGTGGTTGGTTTCGTCTCGTCGAAACCATAGAATGCCCAGCCGCCAGGGACGCGCTTGTCCTTGAGGTGTACTTCCCGGCCCATGACATCGCCATCCTGAAAGTGACCACTCTTGTTGATGGAGGCCTTGCTGCCCGCGCCACGCACTTCCAGCACCAGCATGGTCTGGTCGGGCCAGGTGCCGGTGTCCAGAAAGGCTTTATACGCTGGCGGATTCACAAATACGTTATCAAACATGTCGTGTCCTGCCATACCGGCAACGCGCGGCGCGTAGCTCATGTTGAGTCCACTCGTCAGATATATCCATTCGCGATAATTGGCCGGGAACTCCAGCTTACCGTCTTGCGTAAAACGCGGCGTGTCCCCCTGGACCCCGGAGGCGGGAGCTTGGGCGCGAGTTATGTGTGACCCGACGACAGCCATTCCAACAACGGAAATCGTGATGGCAACCAGTATGCGGAATCTCATTTTCATCCCCACAAGTCTGCTTTCTATCACCAACGGCCGAAGTCTAAGGTGCACAGGCGCTGCAGTCTTGAATAATCTCAACATTCGGTGAGGACTGGCAATTGGCAGCAGCGGTGAGACAAACAATCATTGAGCAGCGACTGACGGGCGGCGAATTCTACGGCAGTGTGCTTGACAAAGCTGCGGTAGGCGGCGCGATCTTTACCGACCTGCATCACTCCTGTGCCGGCAAGCTGCCGGCACATTCCCACGAGCTGCCGTTCTTCTGCCTCTTCTTTCGCGGAGACTACGAGGAGAAATATGGCCGTCGTGACGTCCAGTTCCGACCATTCACGTTCTCCTTCCGGCCTGCCGGAGTGCCGCATCAAGATGCGATCGGCCCGCGCGGCGCTCGCATGTTCGGCATCGAGGTGAAGCCGGCTTGGCAGCGCAAACTGGAAAGCTGTTCCGGCTCGCTCAAGGTCAGCTACGACTTCCAGGGCGGCGAACCTTTGTGGCTTGCACTCAAGCTTTATGCCGAAACGCGGGCGCCCTTGCCGGCCGACGACCTCCTTGTCGAGGGCCTTGTCTCAGAGCTGCTGGGTACAGTTGCCTGTAGGCCAGAACCATCCCAGATCTCGCCGCTCTGGTTACGCCGGGTCCAGGAGAAGCTTCACGCAGAGTTTCATGCACGAATCACTATGGACGAATTGGCGCTTGAAGCAGGTGTGCATCCCGTGCATTTATCTCGCGTCTTTCGCCGCTGTATGGGGAAGGGAATTGGAGATTACGTGCACCGGCTCCGTGTGCGGCAAGCCTGCGAGCGCATGCTTGCCCCCGAAGTTCCGCTGGCAGATATCAGTGTTGAACTCGGATTCGCCGACCAGAGCCACTTCAGCCGCACATTTCACGCGATCACAGGAGGCACGCCGGGTGCTTTTCGTGCCATGCTGACCCGCGAAGGTATTACTTCTCCCGCTTCTCTGAGCCGCCGCCTGTCTTCGTCCAACTCTTGCCTTCATCCGTAGAGTATTCCGACCACCAGTCCACCAGGTCATTCGACTTGAATTGATTGACGGTGCGGAACCACACAGGCTTATCCTTGATGGTAGTCTTGGTCAGATACTCCCAGTGCGCGCCGTTCTCGGTGACGGCTACATCGCCGGCGCGTGGACGGCCTCCCTCTGGCGACATTCCGTAAAAGTGATAGCTGCTGTTTTCAGGATCGAACGCATAAACGGAAAGAAAACGCATCTTCTTGCCGTTGTCCTCCACATCCTGATCGCAAACCACAAAGATATGGTCAGGGGACCAGGCGCAGGTGGAAACCCCACCGCCGCTGCCGGCTTTGCTGTACTCGGTATCAACTGAATGCGCGTCACCCACCCACTTGCCACCGACCCAGCGGCCAATCACGTCAGCGCCAGACTTGTCCGACGATTTCTGAGCCGTCGCCACACTCACGATATATGCCAGCATTACTGCGAGAAGGCTCCTCATCGATATCGCCTCAAAATCCTCTCATAGCCTTAAATCGGTTTGCTGCACACTAAATGCCAACTGCTGGTCGCTCGTCCCCGACCCTACATTGCCCATTTCCCCTGACCAAGGCACCTGTGACGAACGGCTCTAAATCACATTCGAGTGACAGCACATTCATTACAATAGCCGTATGGACTCCTTCGTCATTGCAGGCCGCAACTTTTATTCCCGGTTGATTGTCGGAACTGGCAAGTACAAATCCGGACTGGAAACCGCGCGCGCCATTGAAGCCTCGGGCGCTGAGATGGTCACCGTTGCCGTGCGCCGTGTGAACCTCGATCGCACCAAGGAATCGCTGCTCGACTTCATCGACCCCGACAAGTACTTCCTCTTGCCGAATACAGCCGGCTGCTACACCGCCGACGAGGCTATCCGCACCGCTCGACTGGGGCGGGAAGTCGGCCTCTCTGACTGGGTCAAGATCGAAGTCATCGGCGACCAGCAGACGTTGTTTCCCGACGTCGCCGCCACTATCGAAGCTACTCGTGTTTTGGTGAAGGAAGGCTTTACAGTTCTGCCGTATACCTCTGATGACATTGTGGTTGCGAAGCGTCTTATAGATGCCGGCGCGAGTGCCGTAATGCCACTGGGCGCTCCCATCGGCAGTGGCCTTGGCATCCAGAACCTACCTAGTATGCGCATTCTGCGCGAGATGATCACCGAGGTACCGCTCATTGTCGACGCGGGTGTAGGTACGGCTTCGGATGCAACCATTGCAATGGAGATTGGCATGGACGGCGTCCTGATGAACACTGGCATCGCCGCGGCCCAAGATCCCGTGCTGATGGCCGAAGCCATGCGTGAGGCCGTCCTGTCCGGCCGCAAGGCCTACCTCGCAGGCCGCATGCCGAAGAAGCTTTACGCGACAGCAAGCTCTCCATTGGAAGGCGTGGTACGCTAGTCTATCCGCCCCGCGAAGACCTGTGCGGCTGCCCACACAATCTGGTTTTACTTGTGCGGGTTTTCCATCGAGAAGAACCAAACCGGTCCCGGCAAAAGAAGCTGGAACGGCCCGTTTCCATTCCCGTGCAAACGCCATTCGTCTAAAATAAGCGACTCGCCGGCTTCGCAGAACCGAGGTGACGCAAAGTGCCTAACAACCGGCCCAACACCAAAATCCTTTTGGACGGCGGAGACCCCGAAGAATCAAAGACCATCCGAAAGCTACTCGGCTTTCTGGATGGCCAAACCACTAATCCCACCTACATCTCGAAGAATCCCGAAGTTCAACAACGCATTGCATCTGGCCATCGTTTCAGTCCTGACGAACAGGAAGACGAATACGCAAAATCGTCCAGCAGATTTCGCCGCTCGTCGGCGATGCCGGAGTCTCCATCGAGGTCTTTGCCGACTTCGATACCAAGGCCGAGCAGATGCTGGAGCAAGGCGAGGAAATGTTCTCCTGGATACCCAACGCCTACATCAAGTACCCCTGCTTGCATGAAGGCCTTCGCGCAGCGCAGATATCAGTGGAGCGCGGTATTCGTGTGAACATGACGCTTTGCTTCTCGCAGGAACAGGCTGCCGCCGTTTATGCCGCGACAAAAGGCGCGCGTGATCCGGTTTATGTTTCGCCCTTCGTCGGCAGGCTCGATGACCGCGGCGATAACGGAATGGATGTGGTACGCAACATCAAGCGCATGTACGCACAAGGCGACGGTCATGTGCAGGTTCTCGCCGCCAGCCTGCGCCGTCTGGACCATTTGCTGCACGCCTTCGCCTTAGGCGCGGAGCTGGCGACTGCCCCGGCAAAACTGCTGCAGGAATGGGCCAGTCACGACCTCGTGCAGCCCGGGCCCGAGTTCAAATATGAGCCTGTTGTGGACGGCAAGCGCCTGGGCGAAATTTCTTACAAGAACTTGAAATTGACCGACTCCTGGGAGAGCTTCGACATCCATCACGAGCTGACTGACAAGGGAATTCGGAAGTTCGTTGAAGACTACCGAAGCACTCTCCAAACAGCGGCATGAAGGGTGCCCCAGGTTCGCGCCCTTTTTTTTGGGGCGCTAGCCTGGGACTAAGCCGCTTCTGGGCAAATTTACTTCAGCGTCTAGTACTCGATCGCCTTTGTTGCCCCGTGTATTCTCCCAAGCATGCGACTCGCGAGGATTGCTATTTGTGCTCTCAGTGTTTCGGCCACGTGGGCAAGCGCACAACAATCTCCTCCTCGCCTATCTCAGCCAATCAAACACATTGTGATTGCCGCAAGCACCGTGCTCGATGGTAGGGGCCACGTGCTGCACGATACGCGCATTGTCATCGAAGGCTCGAAGATTGCCGCGATCGATCCCAAGGCCACACCCATCGCCTACGACCTGCGCGGGCTGACCGTGCTGCCCGGCTGGATCGACTCGCACATACACATCGCCTGGATCTTTGGCAAAGACGGGAAGAGCGGCAGTCCAGCCGGGACAGCGGCCGAAACCGCGTACCAGATCGCTGCGAACGCCTGGGTAACCTTGATGGCCGGTTTCACCACGGTACAGAGCGTGGGCAACCCTGCTGACATTCCTTTGCGCAACGCGGTTGCCGACGGCGAGATTCCCGGCCCGCGAATTCTCACCGCCGCTGAACCACTCATGGGACAAGGCGACAAGACCGGCACGCCGGATCAGGTCCGGGAATTCGTGAGAAAACAGAAGGATGCTGGTGCTGACCTGATCAAGATTTTTGCCAACTACAGCGTCCGCAGGCCCCAGATGATGCTGTCGCAGGAGCAACTCAATGCGGCCTGCGATGAGGCCAAGAAGCTAGGCCTTCGCACCCTGGTGCATGCTTACGGAGAGGCTGTCCACGCAGCCACCGTCGCCGGCTGCACCGAGGTCGAACACGGAGTGCTCGCGACCGACGACGATCTGAAATTGATGGCAGAGAAGGGAACCTATCTCGATCCGCAGGCCGGTCTGGTGTGGGAAAACTACCTTCAGAACAAAGAGAAGTTCGTTGGCACTCCCGGCTACCCGGCAACGCTCGAGGGCTTCGCCTCAGTGGAGACGCTGATCCCGATCTACCGCGACTTCATGAAGCGCGCCTACACAATCCCGCACGTCAAAATTGTTTTTGGATCCGATGCGGTCGCGGGGGCGCACGGGCGCAACGCCGAGGAGTTCATCGACCGGGTGCGGGATGCGGGCGTCGATCCGATGACAGCGATGGTCTCGGCCAACTCACTGGCGGCCGAAGCCATGGGTCTGGGCGGCCAGATCGGCTCGATCGCCCCTGGTATGCAAGCCGACATCATCGCGCTCGACGGCGACCCCCTACGAGACATCACAGCCGTGCGGCATGTCTTGTTCGTGATGAAGAGCGGGGTGGTGTACAAATACGAAGCGGTACCGAGAGGTGCCAACTGAGGTGGTCCGGCCTTTATCCTAGCCGGATCTTGTATCAATCCAGTCGAGAAGCCAGCAGGTCCACGACTTCGCGCCCGATCTCCAGAGAAGCAGTGGCCGCAGGCGAAGGCACATTACACGTGTGGATCATGCGCCGGCTGCGAACGAAATAGAAGTCGTCGAGCAAGTTACCGTTGCGATCAACCGCTTGCGCGCGCACACCCGAGCCACCGGGAATGAGGTCGCCTTCCGCGATCTCCGGAACCATCCTCTGCAGGGCGCGCGTGAAGGCCGGTTTGACCCACGAGCGGTATTGTTCAGCCGCACCCTTCTTCCAGTATCTACGCGCCATCTTCCAGAACCCCGGCCAGCGTAGCATCTGGACGGTCTCAACCAAGTCAGGTTCGGTGCCTGTGTACCCTTCACGGCGAAACGCCAGTACGGCGTTGGGTCCGGCACCGACGCTGCCGTCCACGTGTCGAGTGAAGTGAACCCCAAGGAAGGGAAAGCGCGGATCAGGCACAGGATAGATAGGGTTGCGGACAAGGTAGCGTCGTTCGGGCTTGATCTGGTAATACTCCCCACGGAAGGGAATGATCTCGAGATCGGTTTGGCAGCCTGCCATGCGCGTTATTGTGTCGCTGTAAAGCCCGGCACAGTTGATGATGTAAGTCGCGCGGAACTCGCCTGCAGGTGTTTCGACGACGTTGGCGTCGCTGTCTTCATGAAGGCCAACAACTTTGGCGTTGCAAACAATCTCACCGCCTGCGCGTTCGATGAGCTCCGAATATTTGGCGGCCACCAGCTTGTAATCCACAATCCCGGTAGAAGGAACGTGCAGGGCACAGATACCGTCAGCGTAAGGTTCAAGCTGGCGGAGTTGGTCGTGGTCGAGCATGCGCAAGCCCTGCAGCCCATTTGCGATACCTCGCTCATGCAGCGCGTGCAAGCGAGGAACTTCGTCCGGCATTGTTGCGACCACCAGCTTGCCGCACTCTTCGAAAGGAATTCCGTGCTCGGCACAGAAACCCTTCATCGACGAGCAGCCAGCCACGCAGTTGCGTGCCTTCAGTGAGCCCGTGCGGTAATAGAGACCGGAGTGGATGACGCCGCTATTGTGTCCGGTTTGGTGGGCGGCTACGCGGTCTTCCTTCTCCAGCACGATGACGCGCCGACCAGGGAATCGGCGAGTAAACTCAAGGGCGGTGGCGAGTCCCACAACACCTGCGCCGACGATGATGAGGTCCACCTTGCGATCATGCATAAGCTGGATTCGAGGGTGATTATACGCACGCGCCGGGGCATCCTATTATGACGCCGGGCACATCGGATGGGTACGCAGGAGAGTAAGCTCGACGCAGCCACCGCGGAGGTACAGAGTATGCGTGTGTTGGTCACAGGCGGTGCAGGCTTTCTGGGTTCGCACTTATGCGACGCCTTGCTGGGGGAAGGGCATTGCGTCGTCTGCGCCGACAACTTGCTGACAGGCTGCAGGGAAAACTTGCAGCACTTGCAACACGAGCCGCGATTCGAATTCCTACAGCAGGATGTCTGTTTGCCTTTTGATCCTGGCAAGGTGGAATACCTTTTTCACTTTGCCTCACCCGCCAGTCCCGTGGATTACCTTCAGCACGGCATTGGAACCTTGCAAGTTGGATCGGTCGGCACATTGAATTGCCTGGAGCTTGCGCGGAAGCATCACGCGAGGTTTTTGTTGGCCTCAACCTCGGAATGTTATGGAGATCCGCTGGAGCATCCCCAAAAAGAGAGCTACTGGGGGCACGTGAACCCCATCGGCCCGCGGTCGGTGTATGACGAATCGAAACGCTTCGCAGAAGCGGCCACTATGGCCTACCACCGCTACCATCACATGGACACGCGCATTGTGCGTATCTTCAATACCTATGGGCCGCGGTTGCAACTCAATGACGGAAGAGTGATATCAAACTTCATGAAACAGGCGTTGCTGGGCGAGCCACTTACGGTGTACGGCGATGGTTTGCAGACGCGCAGCTTTTGTTACGTCAGCGACGAGATCGATGGCATTCTGAAGCTCTCGCGAGCGCACGAGCCGTTTCCAACTAACATCGGCAACCCGCATGAATTTACTATGCTGGAGTGTGCGCAGCTTGTATTGCAGGTAACCGGCTCGACGAGTACTGTGCGTTTCGAACCGCTGCCCCAAGACGATCCGAGGCAGCGCAGGCCGGATATAACGAAGGCACGAACGCTGCTCGGCTGGGAGCCAAAAATCGATCTGCGCACCGGTCTGGAATTGTCGCTGGAGTATTTTCGAACCCAGGTAGATGCCCAAACCAAGGGCCCAAACATGGGGCACCCAGTGACACAGAATTAGTACCGGCAGTTTTTTCCCCGTACCGTACAATGCCCTCTGAAGTACCACCCGGTCTGATATGAACGCCAACTCCGAGTTCGATGAATTGCGCCGCGAGACGAAATCGTGGTGGTACAACATCCGTCGCAAGCTGCTGCGCGAAGCCGCCGCCCAGGCCCTCCAGGGCAAGCGCGAGGCCCGTGTGCTCGACCTGGGATGCGGAGCGCAGTTGCAGTTCGAAAACGCGGCTCTCTATCGCGTGTGCAATCTGCATTCGTCTCCGAAGGTAATCGCATTCCGCCAAATGGAAGGCGATATAAACCTCGTCTGCTCGCGGATGGAGGAGCTGGGGCTGGCCTCGAACTCCTTGGATGCAATTGTCGCTGGAGACGTGCTGCAAGCCTGCCCGGAAGACGTCGTCGTATTACGCGAAATGCGCCGGGTGCTAAAAGAAGGAGGCCATCTGTGCCTTACCGTTCCGGCCTATTCATTCCTGTGGGGCGAGGATGACGAAGTCCGTGGAAATCATCGACGCTATACCATCAGCGAGCTGCGGCGAAAGATGACCACCTGTGGCTTGCAGGTGCAGCGCGCATCGTATTTCGTGGCGAGCGCCTTTCCGCCGCTGGTGGTGGGTCAGATTGCCAGCAACATCTTTCATACCTCCATTACCCGCAGGCAGCGTCCACAGCACTCGCGCCTTGCCAATTCCGCAATGGAGTTGCTGCTCGAGGGCGAGCGGCACCTCATGCACTACATTAACTTTCCGTTTGGCACGCGCATCGTGTGCTGGGCGGTGAAGCCGGCCATGGTGGCCGAAGCGGTGACTGTCCCAGCGTGGGAGCGACGGTGGGCGCGCGCTCCGCTGGCGCCCAGCAGCGGATGAGGTTCGGCATGAACCCACCAGAAAAGTAAAGTTTCCTCATGTTTTAAGCACTTTACCTTGAACTCTGTTTATGACTGTGCTAAATTTGTGCTAGCAGTAATGGAGGCAAGCACAAATGGACGCGCCACTTATCACAATCTTTGTCCGCCACAATGCGGACTGTAAGTACGCGGGAGATGAATTTTCCAAACGGTGTCAATGCAAGAAGCATCTGCGCTGGAGTATGGGAGGGGAGCAATTCCGCCGCAAGACCGGCTCAAGATCGTGGGCCGGGGCGGAGGACGCCAAGACCGCGTTAGTGGCTCAGCTCACCGGCAAGCCCCCGGTTGTGGAGGCCGCGCCGGGAGGCCGCTTGCTCTCCCACGCGATTGAGACATTCCTAGCCAACAAGAAGGCGCAAGGTGTAGGGCGAAGCATCCAAGGCCACTACACGGTGCGGCTCAAGCGGCTCTTGCAATTCTCAGAAGGCCGGGGACTATTCGAGATCAAGCAAGCCCTCACCGTGGAGAATCTCACGGCTTTCCGTGCCACGTGGGAGGACCTCTACCCATCCACGCACACCCGCGCTCTCGTACAAAAAGAGATGAAGACTTTTGCCCGGTTCTGTTATGACGCCGGATGGATTGAGCGTATCCCGCGCCTCTCGCCTGTCATGGTGGACGAACCGGAGACGGAACCACTCACGGACGCGGAGTATAGCAAGCTGCTAGAGCACGCGACCGGCAAGATTCGTACCCTCATCTTGGTCATGCGTTGGAGCGGTCTAGCCATTCGGGACGCATCCACACTGAAGCGAGAAGACTTGAGCATCAATGCGGAAGCGGGAATCTACCGCATTATCCGGGAGCGCACGAAGACCGGCGCGGCCCTCTATATTCCGATTCCGAAAGACGTAGCCCTTGCCATACAGGAAACGCTCAACGGCAACCCCGTGTATGTGTTTTGGAACAAGAAGACGGATTCTTCCGGGAGTCGGCAAGCAATGCACATGGGTGAGAAGATCAAAGCGGCCTTTGACGCGGCGGGGATACGCAGCAAAGGCAATATGGTGAGCCACAGACTCCGCGCTACCTTCGCCGTGGACTTGCTCCAGAAGGGCGTGCCGCTGGAGCACGTCTCAAAACTACTCGGTCACAAGAGCGTGACCACAACCGAACGGCATTACGCGAAGTGGGTAAAGGGGCGGCAAGATCGGCTAGACGCGCTGGTAAGTGCCACGTGGGCGAAATAGCGCGTAAAGAATCGAATCCGCACTTAAACGTAGATTCAACAACATGCAGGTCAGCGGATGACATCTAAGGCCACGAAAAGCAGTGGTAGACCAGCAAACAGAGCGCAGATGGAGCGCGGGTTCTGCGGCCCGGAACGTGAGATTGAGGACGGAACCAGAGTGCACAGGTCAAGGGTTCGGCTCCTGCGGCATGGTGGGACGGTAACGGGAAGACGTATGAAAAGATACAGTGTTTCTTGCAGGCATCCAGAGGCTTCAAGCAGCTGCCTAACTTCCGTATAGCCGACCATCCACGAACTGGTTTGGTGTGCGAGCACAGGGGCGTTTACTGCTACTAATCTGATGACCGAACCCATTAGCCGCTACTGTGGATCCATCGCGCACGATGTTCGTGCGTACATTTGCGAATTTGCCACCAATGGTTCCGGCTCGGTTTTCGCTTGACAGCGAGGGCGCAGGCTTATAGCTTCTCCCTCGACGTTGGGGGCAGTACCGGACATTTCGAACAGAGTTTGTTCACGTCCATTCTTGAAATCACAAAAGAGTTTGTCGTTTTCTTAGTCCTTGCAAGGTTGCGAAGGTGTGTAGATTCGCCTGGATTTCACGGTCTGCGGACCTGAGGAGGCAACAGTGGGTAAATCCTATCGCTCTCATCTGACGAAAATGTTCCGCGAGGCGCAAGCCATCTGCACAGAGTCTCGCCTCACCGGCGCCCCTGTTGATGAAGTCACCGAAATGCGCGCAGAACGCACCATGAAGGCGCGTGAAACCCGTCGGGAGTTCCTCCAAACCGCGGGGATGGCCGCCGCTGCGGTCGTCGCGTCCAGCGTTATGCCCTCCGGGATGCAGGCTGCTGGCAAGCTGGGAAAGGTCGTCATTGTAGGAGGCGGCGTCGCCGGCCTGCGCTGCGCCCATCGGCTCTGGACGAAATGGGGCCGCGCCTCAACCGTCTACGAATGGGATGACCATGTGGGCGGGCGTATCGACACGTTTTACAACTTTAACCAGCGCCTTCCGGGTCAAGGCCCAACCTTTTTTGCCAATGGGGAGTATGTCGAACTGCATGGCGAGTACGTCTCCTCCGAACACTCCGAGATGATTGGTCTCGCGAATCGTTACGGTCTGCAGCTCGACATTGCCAGCACCAACCAATCCGTCCCTGCGTTTCCGCCCGGCACCGTCGACGTGTACTGGTTCAACGGAGCTTACTACACCCAGGTGCAGCTCGCGGCCGACTGGAAGAACTTCGGCTGGAGCGTCTTCAACAAGGCCGTCCTCGCAGTGCCCTTTGCGCCCTGCTACAACTGCAAGAACAACCCAACCGCCGTTTCCTGGGACAACACGTCAGTGCCGGACTGGATCAACCAAAATGTCCCCGGCGGCATGAGCACACCGTTCGGAAAACTCTGCTACCAGGACGTCATCAGTGAATACGGCGGCCCACCAGAGACACAATCCGCTCTGAACCTGCTTTACGTTCTTGGCTACTTCGACAGCGCGAGTTCTGGAAGAGGGTTTCAACCGACGGGTTATCCCTACCTGGCGGGCACGGACGAAAAGTATCACATCCACGGAGGCAACTATCAGGTCATTCAAGGCATGGCCAACGAGCTTCCCGCCGGCACCATCCAACTCGGCCAGAAGTTAGTCGCTGTCGTGCTCAACTCCGATGGCACCTACACCTGCACATTCCAGAATTCCTCCGGGACCCTTTCTGAGGTCACCAACATTGAGCATGTCGTTCTGGCTATTCCCTTCAGCACGCTGCGAAGCGTGGACCTCTCGAAGGCAAACCTCTCGTCGCTGAAGATGCATGCCATCAACAATTACAACCTCGGCAACAATACAAAAACGCTGGTCCAGTTCAACACCCGTTACTGGAACACTCTGGGTTACGATGGCGAACTCTACGGTGACACCACCGCCATCAACTGGGACAACACGTCCTATCAGCCGGGCTCCCCGAACGGATGGGGTGGCGCGGGCCTTCCCCAGGGAATCATGGTCAACTTCCAGGGCGGAGTGAATGGGCAAAACCTGGCTACCAAGTACGGACTCACCCAGGACACCTCCGTGGCGCCGAGCCAGCTGGTCAGCGATACCCTGGCCATGTGGGAACCAGTCTGGCCGGGTATTACCGCCCAGTACAACGGCTTGGCGGTCGTCGCCGACGGCAACATTGACCCGCACTTACTAGGGGCATACTCGCAATACACTCTGGGCCAATACACCACGATCCGAGGAGTCGAGGGGGTGCAGGAGGGCAATATCCACTTCTGCAACGAGGGCACCTCCCTGAACTTTCAGGGATTCATGGAAGGTGGGGCGACTGAGGGTGTACGCGTAGCCGATAACGAAATAAAGAACGCATAAGGAAGGAGTCCCTTGTGACTCTGCATCGCAGCAGCCGGCTTTCGTAGTTCGGCGGTTTTCGGTGGTGTAATAGGCTGCTGATTTCAACACTTACTTCCGGTTGCCCTTTCAACTGCGCCAGCATTGGCCCTTGAGGCAAGAGACGAAAGTTGAATTAACACTTGCCCTCGGAAGAGTTTAGAGAGCTATTCCAGCATCAATGTCGCGCTGACAAGCTCTTCTTCTTCAAAGTTCGACAAGCGGAACCCCAGCTTTTGAAAAACCGCACGCATCCCCGTATTTTCAATCATCGTCTCGGCGACCACCCGGCACAATCCTTCATCGCGTGCATAGTCCACTAGCCTGCGAATGAGTTCCTTACCCAAGCCCTGTCGGTGGTAATCGTCGCTGATGAGCACGGCCACTTCGCCGTCGTTCCTGGGCAGCAACTTGACCAAAGTCGCGATTGCGATAATTCGGCACTCTCCTGTTTTGGGGTCGCGAAGTTCTGCCAGTAATGCCATTTCGCGGTCATAGTCAAGGAAGCAAACCCGCGACAACCGCTTATGCGAGGTCCGGATGCTGAGCTTCTCCCGCTGAAAATAGCGCAGATAAATGGTGTGATCGGAAAGCCCCTCATGGAACTTGACCATCAGAGGCTCATCCTCAGCCCGTATCGGTCGTATGGTAACATTTTGCCCGTTCTTCATAGTCCAGGAGGAAACGTATTGCACGGGATAGGGCCGGATAGCGGGCCTCGGCAGTTCGTCTTCCGAGATATGGGAATCATGCAGTGCGCAGCAACAGCCAACCGCCACCAGTTCCTCTCCCGAGATCAACAAGGGATCGATTTCGAAATCCCTGATTCCGGGCTGTTCGGTCACAAGCTGGCTGAATCGAACCAAGGCGTCTTCCAGTAGCGGCAGTCGCTCGGCGCTAGATTCCTGAAGGAGCGCCACGTAGAACTTGCTACGCTCAAGCATCCTGCGGGCGAGTGTCGCATTCAACGGCGGCAGGCCGATTGCCAGATCGCCGTAGGCATGTGGGCCACGATCGGCAGAGCCAAACATCAACACGGCACCGAACTGCGGATCGATTTTCGAGCACAGTTTGGCCCGATGACCGCTGCTCTCGGCGGACCGAAACATTCCATGCCCGAGCGTGGGGATGCCGTATTTCGCTAGAATCTGTCCTGCCTCGAAGCGGCTGAGAGAGGTCCTCCCCGCCTTGCGCGCCTGCGCGATCAGGTTTTGTGCGAAGTGCGGCGCGGTCCAGTCGCCGTCGGCATGAAGCACTGGTGTTTCGTACAGAGCCTGGAGATCGTAGCTGTACCGCCACATGTAGCGAAAGACGCGCGCTGCCACGCCCGGAGAAGCGAAGGTCGGGACCCAGGCGCGAACCAGAACCTCCTGGGCGGCGGGCATGTCTGAGCTTCCCAGGTAACTGATCAAAACCGGCTTGGCAGAATTTCGCAGCTCGAACAGCAATTCGGCGGTGCGTTGCGGATCGGCAAGCGCCCACGGCACCATCAGGAGCAACAGTCCATCGCAGTTTGGATCTTTGGCAGCTATCTCCACCGCTCCGATGTAGCTCTCCGGGCTGCTTTCTCCCAGGACATCGTCCAGACCATCGGGTTGCGGCAGCAAATGCTCAAGCTGCCGGCGAGTTTCGTCGGAAGGTTGCGCGAGTTCTACGCCGGCACGAACGACGGCATCAGCCGCGAAGATTCCGGGACCGTCGGCGTTGCTGATCACCATGAGGCGCCCACCTTGAGGGCGCGGCTGCTTCGAGAGAGCATCGGCAGCATAAAAAAGGTCTTCCAGTGTATCCACCTGGAGTACGCCAACTCGATCGAAGGCGGCAGTGAGAACCTCATCATCGCTGGGCACATTGTCCGACTTCCAGCCGACAGCGCGAACCGAGCACTCGCCGCGCCCGACTTTGATCACGATGACGGGCTTATTGAGCGACACTTCGCGCGCCGCGGAAATGAACGAACGCGCGTCCCCGATGGAGCTGACCTGCAGGACGATGGTGCGCGTGCCCGGGTCGGAGCCGAAATAATCGATTAGGTTAGCCCAGCTCACATCCAGCATGCTGCCCAGGGAAGCGAACACACGGAGGCCGACAAGCTGCTTCAGGCTCCAATCCAGAACCACGCGGCCCAGGATGGCGCTCTCGGTAAGAAACGCCACGGTGCCGCCGATCGGCATCAGCAAGCCGGCTGTAGCATTCAGGCCAATGGAAGGATTGATCACTCCCAACGCGTTGGGACCGATGACCCGGGTTCGGGAGCCGCGCAGCACTGCCTGCATGTGTTCCGCTGCCGAGGCTCTGGGAGTATCTCTTCTTCCGAAGCCGGTCGAAAGGAGGAGGACTCCTCTTATGTCTCTCTCAACACAGGCGGCGAGGAGAGGGGGGCCTGCTTCGGGCGACGTGATTGCCACCACCAGGTCTACCTTGGACGGCACTTCAGTAAGGCTCGGATACGTTGGGTGGCCGTGTACGGAGGACTGCCCCGGCTGGACGATAAAAGTCGAACCTCGGAATTCGCTGCTCAGAAAAGCCGAGAGGGTTTGCTGGCCTACGGCGGCGTCCTCTTCGCCGATGATCGCGACGGTCTTGGGATTGAAGATCGGGTCCAGGGAACCAGCGTTTCCGAACGACGCTTTGGGCGAACCGCTCCGAAGTTTTGTGAGGCGGCTTGCTTCAGCCGACATGCTGCTCACCGCTTTCTAGGCGAGGTGGCGAGCGTTGGGCGCGTTGCGCTGAAAATGTGAACTGCAGTAGAGCGGCAAGGCCATTACAGACCTCACGGATTGTAGCTCAACACTGCAGCTTGCGAGAAGATCCGGTGGGCTTCCGGTTTTTCGGGGATTGGTGGTGTAATGGGCTGTCTACGGCAATAATCACCAACGGCGTCGTTCGTGACGCGCGTCACACCCGCGATCCCCGGGCACAAAGCCCTGGGGTGATCGAGGCTTAACATCTCAGTCCAAATGAAAGCCGCCGTCTATACGAAAGTTAAATCGGGAAAGGTCCTGGAAATAAAAGACCTTCAACAGCCCGTTCCGAAGGACAACGAAATCGTCTTGCGGGTTCGCGCCGCGTCCGTCAATCCGCTGGACTGGCGCATGAAAACCGAAAGGCCCGGAGTGGATGTTGCTGGCGAGATAGTCGCGGTCGGCCGAATGGTGGCGCAGTTCAGGCCGGGTGATGCCGTGTTCGGCGCTGGCAAAGGTGCCTTTGCCGAATACGTCTGCGCTTCCGAAGCCAAATTGGCTCGGAAACCGGAAGGTGTAACCTTCGAGCAAGCGGCGTCTGTGCCAATTGCAGGGCTTACTGCTTTGCAGGCGCTTCGCGACAAAGGACACCTTCAGCCCGAGCAGAAGGTGTTGATTAACGGCGCGGCGGGAGGGGTCGGCACCTTTGCCGTTCAGATCGCGAAGTCATTTGGGGCAAACGTAACCGGTGTTTGCAGCGCGAAGAATGTTGACTTGGTGCGTTCCCTCGGCGCAGACCGGGTCATCGACTATACGCATGAGGACTTCACGCAGGACAGCGGACGTTACGACCTGCTGCTCGACAACGTCGGGAACCGCTCGTTGTTGTCGATGAGGCACGTTCTGAGCCCGAATGGCAAGTGCATCATGACCGGAGCTCCCAAGGAGATGTGGAAGGTATTCACCCGACTACTGAAAGCATTCGGGTGGCCGCCGTTCTTGAGCCAAAATTCAAATTCTTCATTGCGAACATCAATCGAGACGACCTGACGACTTTTGGCGGACTGATCAAGGCCGGAAAAGTAACCTCTGTGATCGACCGACGCTATCCGTTGACGCAAACCGCCGACGCGATCGCTTACGTCGAAGAAGGTCACGCCCGGGCGAAAGTAATCATCTCGGTTCAATAGGCTACAAGACGCGCTCTCCATTTCCCAAGGCGGTTCGTAACCTTAACTGGCGAAAAAACTTCTCACAACTAATCCGGGCGCCCCCTGCGTTCAAGACACTGGCGACGTCGGTAACAGCGGATACTAGGTCGAAAGCGCGGGTTGAAACTCAACCGTGAGCTAGAAACTTTGTGCTAATTTGTGCTAGCAGATGTGGGAACGGTCCCTTACAGCCCTTGGAGCCTCTAATAGAATCAGCATCTTATTGAATCCATTAGTGCGTACAAGGTTCGGCCAGAACCCAGCCTTTCGCCAAAGGAAGACAAAAGGATGGGGCACTCGAGTCGAACGAGACGGTAAAATCGAAACGTGGCCGTTCTTCGTAGCATTCTGCACAACACGGGCACGACTCTGGAGATGATCAAGTGGGAGCACTCGGTGCTCACGCTTCCGTTCGGCCTGACGGGTGCGGTGCTGGCAGCGCGCGGCATTCCCAGTCCCCACGTTTTGTTCTGGATCGTGGTCGCCCTGGTTGCTGCGCGGTCGGCGGCGATGGCGTTCAACCGGTTGGTCGATGCCGAGATTGATGCCGAAAATCCACGCACGCAGATTCGCGCTCTACCTGCCGGGAAGCTATCGAAGAGTTTCGTCTTTTGGTTTGTTGTCGTGGCTTCCCTGGTACTGGTATTCGCAGCCCGGCATCTGAACCCGCTGGCGTTTAAACTTTCGCCCCTTGCGCTGGCCATTGTCTTCTTCTATTCGTTTACCAAGCGCTTCACGCGATGGGCGCATCTAGTGCTGGGAATCGCAATGGGCATCGCTCCTGCAGCGGCATGGATCGCGGTGCGGGGCTCGTTCGATCTGCGAATTCTGTTGCTTACTGGAGCCGTGGTGTTCTGGGGAGCAGGCTTCGACATCCTGTATAGCTGCCAGGATTACGAGTTCGACCGCACATCTGAGCTGTTTTCCGTTCCGAAAGCGTTCGGCATTTCAAAGGCGCTGATCATTGCAAGGCTCTTTCACGTGATTGCTCTGCTATTACTCGCGGCGATGGTTGCTGCGTTCGGTCTGGGCAAGATCGCAATGATTGGTGCGGGGATCGTCGCGCTGTTGCTCATCTGCGAGCACTCCTTAGTAAAGCACGACGACCTCAGCAGGGTAAACGCAGCATTCTTCACTATGAACGGCCTCATCTCGATGGGGTTCCTGTTCTTCGTTGCCGCCGACCTCTTGCTGGCCCGTTGAGCCTTTCGTCCTTGCGGAAGCTGAAAGCTGATACCGCACGGTTGCTTCGGTCCCACCTCGAAGCTAAACTCGCTGCGCGCGGCTCAGGAGGCTTCTGTTTATGAGATCTGCGCTTATCCTCTCCGGGTTGGTGATGATCTGTGCAGGTGTGCTTGCATGTCAGGAGCATCCGGCTGCCAAGCCACAAATTCCAGTCACTCTGCGTTATCTAGGCACAGCTGGCTGGGAGATCAGCGACGGCGCTGTGACCATACTCATCGACCCGTACGTGTCGCGGATCAATGGTCCACCTCCACCGGGAGGCTCGGGAAGTGCACCCCCTGGGGACAAGCGCCCTAAAGTCGGTTGGGATGACATTGCCACTTCCGATCCAGGCGCCGTCGATGCTCGCATCGGGCGAGCAGACTACGTCCTGGTGACCCACACGCACTACGATCACGTTCTCGACGTGCCACAGATCGCTCTGAAGAAGCACGCGACTGTTATAGGTACCGAAAGCACGGAAAACGTCATGCGCGCATTCGCCGTTCCCGAGGCGCAGCTCATGACGGTTCGTGGCGGCGAGGACTACGATTTCGGCTCATTCTCAGTTAGAGTAATTCCCAGCCTGCACAGTCCGCTGGACCACAAGCACTACTTCAGCTCGGAAACCGCACCATCCAATTTGAAAGCGCCACTGACGCTGCGACAAATACATCCCGAGGGAGGCACGCTCGCCTACCTGGTTCGGATTGATGGCCATCGGATCCTCGTGTTCGGCGGAATGAACTACCTTGAGCGTGAACTCGTCGGGCTGCAGCCTGACGTTGCGGTGGTAGGCGCAGCCGCTTCTCGCAAAGAGATCTACGACTACACCGCACGCTTGATGCGCGTGTTGGGGAACCCACCGCTGGTGATTCCAACCCATTGGGACAACTTTCTGCTTCCGTACGATGCCTCGCAAGAAACCGCGATCGCTGCGGTGCAGCAATTCGTTCATGAAGTGCAAAGCACTTCACCCAATACCAATGTGATTGTTCCGAAGTATTTTGAGGCGATTACTCTAAAGAGTCTTGCCGATTGATGCACCGGACCGGGTACACTTGTCACAAGTGCCCGTGATCTCGTTGAGGCCTTGCGATATCATGGAAGACGATGTCCGCCATAGCGCAGCCCACTGACGCCAAGCTCCGGCACCCATTCCGTACGGATGATCCGCAACTGAGGCCCATTGCAGACAAGGTCCTGGCCCAGGAGCGGTTGTCGGAATCCGACGCGCTGGCGCTCTACCGCTCGGGCGACATTCTCGCCATCGGATGGCTGGCCAACCACGTGCGCGAGCGCATGCACGGTGACACGGCGTACTTCAACGTCAATCGGCATATCAATTACACCAATGTCTGCGTCGCGGCATGCCGCCTGTGCGCTTTCGGTCGCAAGAAAGACGCGCCGGGTGCATACACCATGGCGCTGCAGGAAGTTTGGGACACTGCAGCTACCGGCTACGCCGAGGCGGTGACCGAGTTTCACATCGTTGGCGGACTTCATGCCGATTTGCCTTTCCAGTACTACCTCGACCTGATTAGCGGTCTCAAAGAGCGCTTCCCGCAGGTACACCTCAAAGCGTTTACCATGGTTGAGATCGCCTTCTTTGCGCGCATTGGAAAGAGCACGCCGCGCGACGTACTGCTAAGGCTGAAGCGGGCGGGACTGGATTCCCTGCCAGGCGGCGGAGCGGAGATTTTCTCTGATCGTGTGCGGCACATCATCTGCGACCACAAGATCGACGGCGACGATTGGCTTGCTATCGCGCGCACCGCGCACGAAGTCGGGCTGAAGTCGAACGCCACCATGCTTTACGGCCACATCGAGAGCGACGAAGACCGTGTCGATCATCTGCTGAAACTGCGCGCGTTGCAGCATGACACATACGGCTTCCAGACGTTCATTCCGTTAGCGTTCCATCCCGACAACACCCCGCTTCGGCATCTGCCGAAGACAACCGGCATGCTCGACCTGAAGCAGATTGCGGTATCGCGGCTGGTGCTCGACAACTTCCCGCACATCAAGTCGTACTGGCAGATGATGACGCCGAAGATTGCCCAGATCTCGCTGCGCTTTGGTGCCGACGATATTGATGGCACGGTGGTGGAAGAGAAGATCTACCACGACGCCGGCGCGACTACGCCGCAAGGATTGCGGCGGCAGGATTTAATTCGCCTTATTACCGAGGCGGGGCGCGTGCCGTTCGAGCGCGACACCCTGTATCGTCCGGTCACACGGACGGAGACCACGGTAACGGTGGCGGTGTAACTTCTACTTCTGCTCCGGCTTTAGCTTCTTTCCACCCGGCATCGGCGGCCAGCCCAAAGACGCACCCTGAAACATCGGCTTCGCCAACTCATAACGCTTGCCCTTGTCGTCCATGACAGCGAAGTTCCGGCGATGGTCGGGCGGACCTTCCCACAGAGAGACGCAGGCGTAAACGCCGTCATTCCGCAGAATGTAGTACGTCATATCCATGTACTTGAGCTTTTTCATGTCGCCGTTATAGTTGCGCACGATGCGCTTGAGCGCGTCCATGCCGGCTTCTTCGGGAGACATGCCGTGGCGCATATTCTCCACGATGGTGTGCGCTCCGACAACCTTGATGTTCTCTTCGCCGTTACCGGTGGCGCCAGCCGCGCCTACGTCCTGGTCGCAATAACAGCCAGCGCCGATGATCGGCGAGTCGCCCGCGCGGCCGGGAATCTTCCACGCCAACCCGCTGGTGGTGGTCGCGCCTGACATTTCGCCTTGGGTGTTGAGCGCTGAGCAGTTGATGGTGCCGGTTGGCGGCTTCAGCACACGTTCAATGGCGGCCATGCGGAACTCGGGTGCGATGCCGATCTTCGCCGCCATCTTTTCCATCTTTTCGATCAGCGGCGTAAGCTCAGTATTGTCACCGCCTGTGTCAGGAAACTTGAAATTTGGGCTGGCGAGGCCGGGTCCCCACCAGTCGTCGGAGGACATCGTCTCCCGCCACAGTTGCCAGGTTTTGCGCGAGCGCTCGGTGAGCAGGTTTTCCTTGGGGAATCCCATGAGATTGCCGAAATGCGACGCCCCTTCGCCCACGAGCATCACGTGGCCGGTGTGTTCCATTACGGTTTTCGCTAACAGCGAAACGTTCTTGATGTCATGCACGCCGACCACCGACCCCGCCATTCGCGTGGGCCCATGCATGCAGCAGGCGTCGAGTTCGACCACGCACTCTTCGTTGGGCAGACCGCCGAGTCCGACGGAGTCATCGTTCGGGTCGTCCTCCGGACCGGTGATGACGGCCATGACAGCGTCGAGCGTGTCGCCACCCTCGCTAAGGACTTTGTAGCCCCGGTCAATGTAGGCGTACCCATTGTGCGCGCAAATGATGATAGGTGACTTCTGCTTTGGTGCGGGAGCGGGGGGCTTATAGCCGGGTGCAGTTTGCGCGCTCAGATCAAGAGCAAGCGAAGCGGATGCAGCGGCGGCGGTGGCAAGGAAATCGCGGCGAGTAAAGTTCATGGGGTCTCCGTGAGAATAGGCAGCATAGCATGGAGATTGGTGGAGTTTGCCTTATGCGACAATGAGGTTTCTTCAGGCAAGGGGCTGCGGACTTGAGCGCCTGCCAAAAGAAATGTTGATTTTGCCCAGGCGTGCGAATGATTGGTCGAAGCTACCTCGAGGGGCCTCTCCGCAAGAACAAAGTTGGATGAAGGGCAGACGAGAAACAAACCCACCCCACCAAAATGATGGTGGGATGGGGTTCGGCGAATTAGATTCCCGCGATGGCCTTGTTCTGCAAAACACGCACGACGACCCGACGATTCTCAGCCTCACTGTCGGAGGTCTTGCTGTTACTCACTTGCTCACTTTCGCCCATAGCACCGGGAGCCAGCATTCTGGTGAGAGGAACCTTGCCCTGTTGCAGGAGGATGGTGGTTACATTATTGGCCCGGTCAACGCTCAGCTTCTGGTTAATCGCCGTGCCGCGCTCGAAGAGGCATAACCCTTCACTTCGATCATGTATCCATTGATTTTTGCGGCTTTCTGAGCCAGTTCCGTCAATTGTGGCACATATTTCGGATCGACCGTGGTTTTGCCGTTGCCAAAGTAAACGGTCACTTCATCGAAGATGTAGTAGTCATCGAGCTGGCCAAACTTGGCAACGGCCTCGTTAATAGCCGCCTTGTTGGCGTTGATTTGAGCTTGCTGGGCCTGAAGGGCCTCTTTGTGCGCTTGCAGCTCAGCATTTTGCTTTGCCAACTCTTCCTGTTGCTGTTGGTTCGTGAGCTTGGTTTCGTGCATCGCAGCTTCCATGGACTGCGCCTGTTCCAGATCGTTGCCTTTAAACCTGACCTTCGTGGCAACCAGTTGATTCTGAGTGTTGGAGGTGCCCTCCACCTGAACAGCAAGACTCGGGATCAAGGCAGCCATGGACATCTTCTTATTGCGAGCCTTGAGCATTCCCTGCAATTGGGCCACGTCGGTGCTGTCGGTCAAAATCACCACCAAGTCGGTGTTGTTCTTCGTCTGCACAACCATCTCACTGCCACTGCGCGCTTTGATTAGGCCCTCAACCTTCTGGGTCTGCGCGACCATGGTTGCGGTCACTGCAAACATGATTACAACAGCGGCCAAAACAGTCGTCCGCCGAAGCGGAATACGCTGATTCATAAGAGCTCTCTCTTACAAAAGAAATTGTCTCGTATTTCTATTGTTCGATAGGCGGGGACGTAAGGTACCCGATGGGCCTTTGATTGGCCAGTCAATGACCGGGGAAAACAATACTGACGCCATTACCCCTTAGGGAACAGCGGCTCCGTCGTCATCAGGTGCTGAAAGTATTCCACTTTCCAGTTGGGATTGAGTCGATCGAGCAGCAGGCACTCCGCGGCGCCGAAGGAATAAACGACCTCTCGCCTGGCCTGCGCGATGTCGATATGCTTCAGCTCGTCCAGTGTGCGGGCGCGCGCTGTGAGAGCGTACGCGCTAAACGGAGTGTAGTCGGGCAGCCCGGCGAAAGCTTCGGAGGGCTGATAGTCGGCGGCCGCCTCTGCCGCTTTGATTTGCGTGTAGCGCGCAACGCCTTCCTGCCAAAGCTGAAAGCTGAAGTACTTGCGATCGCCCGGCAGGAACTGTGCGAAGAACTGCTTGCGTTCTTTCAGGTATGCCTTGGCCAGAGGCGCGAACTTTTGCTGATCGACCTCGCTCAGCGCCGCAAGCAGAGTGTCGCGAAGGTGCGCGAATGAAGCTGCGATTTCAGGCTCCTCGTATGGGAACGGGTAGTTCAGCATCCACATGCCGGTTTTGTCACCGCGGTCGAGTCCCAGGTCGTCTATGGCTTTCAGGTATCCCGGCTGTGCCCACTGCAATTGATGAAAGCGCTCGTGCATGACTACGAACAGCCACGGAGTGCTGGTCTTGCTTTGTGTATTGGTTGGCTCGCCGATCACGATGACGGGTGGAAATCCAAACGCCGGAAACGTCGCTTGCATATCGGGAGAAAACTGGCGCGCGCGCGCGTAGAGGTTGTCACCGACCTTCTGGAATTCCTTAGGCGGATTCTCAAAGTGGGTAAGGTATTCAGTGTCGTGGGTGACGAAAAGCAATGGTGCAGGGATCTTGCTCCAGCCGAGCCAGATTTTGTCGTCGATGAGAGGCGCCAGGCGGTAGAGCTCGACGATGCGGGTGGCGTCGGCGGCCGGGATGGGTTTCGGGGCTTGGGCGAGGAGCGCGGACAACAGCAAGGGTATGGTGAGGATCAGTCGCATCAAGTGTTGGACAGACATCGGCAATGACGGTTAGCAGCGTCTATATTTGCCTTTGATTCCGGAGATGCATTTGTTCAGACCGTCTTTGAGTTCCTCCTGGTTTTCCCATTCGATGGTTGGAATATCAGCCACGTCGAAGGCCAGCACCGTTCCCTTCTTTGCAGTCATAATCACGCTCTTGCCGTAGCCACGAGCGTAGCCCACCTCGTAAAACACGTTCGGGCTCGGCTCGCTGACGTCTGCAATTACGAAGGCAGATTCCTTAATACCTTTTTCAACCCGGGCCACAATCCTTTCCAGCGACGCTGACTCGTCGGTGCGCTCGGCTTGAAAATCGAACTCTTTACACACCTCCCTGCAAGAAACGAAGACATCGCGAAACTCCTTCTTGAACGACATGACCGTGAATACCGTGCGCGGCGATGCCAATCGCTCGGCGAGTGACACGATCTCGCGTGCGTAGGACAAGATTTCTCTCCCGACTTGGTTCAGCGTCTCGTAATCCTGAGCCAACGACGGCGACTCCATCTGCAAGCGCTCTAGCTCCTGGTCGTAGATGGTTTCGCCGGCACCGCCAAAGCGGGGAATGCCAAGAATCGGTTTGCGGGCATAGAATGCCCAATTCTTAGCCCAGAAGGTGCCATTCCGGCCACTAACGAATACCGCGGCGTCGGCCTGTTGAATCTGTTCCGGCACCTTCAGTTCGGGATGGTTCATCTGCCAATCAACAAGAGAAGACCGCCGGATATTGCCGAAATTGTGCTCCGGCGCGCAACCTTTCGCGCAGTATCCGATGATTGAGGTTCTTGGGTTCCCACCATTCTTCACCAGCCACTCGTGGGCGGCAGCGGCGACTGCCTGGTCCAGGGAGCCGCGGCAGCCATTGAGCAGCCCATGACCTTGCCGAACAATTTCGCTGCCAAGCGCGGCGATGAATTCCCGGCACAGCTCAGGCTCGCGGGGAACATCTTGCAGCGATCCCGCCACCAGGATTTGCATGGCCCGAACTCCTCTCTCCTGTTGAGTTCACCGATCCTCGCCAGCGCAAAAATCCTTGTCAAATAAAAGCCCCCGCAACTCGATCGAGTTACGGGGTCAAAGCCGCCCATTGCTGGTTTCAGACAGCAACTTTCGCCGGTGTGCTCTGGTCGGCACGGAAGCGCAACAGCGCCGCGATCCGGCCGATGTTGTCGAACTGCTCGTCGTCGCCGATGTACACCAGATCCAGGCTATGGCGAATGGCATGACCAACAATCGCGTCACCTAAATCCTCCAACTTCGTATTAGGCTTGCTGCACATCACGCAGTCGGGCGCGATGTGGAAGTCCATGTGCCCGCAGTGATAGCACTTCACACCAGGAGCATTGAAACTCGATGCGATCATCAGTGTCTGGACCTCTCCGGCTTCCAGCGAGCGTAGTACGCGACGCAGCCCAATCGCGCCGCGTCCGTTGCGGTGAGCTTCGCCGATCACTTCGGTAATCATTGCCTGCTTGCGCTGCTCCTCGTGTTGCTGTAGCAGTGCCTGAGCGATGTCGTGTACTTCGGGGGCAGTGGCGGCTTTTGGATCAATGCGGAACCGCCCAGCCAGGCGTTGCCGCACGTAAGTGTGCAATTGCGGCTCGAACTCCGACCAGATCTCGTCGTGGCAGCCGATGAGCAGCTTGTCGCAGCCACCGCTCAGGAAGTGGCTAGCGATGGCGTCGGAAACGACCTTGAAGTGCTGCAAGGTCTCGTTCATGACACGGCGTTCGACATGCCCCGCGTCGTACCCGCCCCAGCCATCGCTGCGACCGCGGCGCGTCAGCTCATTGATGAAGTCGAGCTTCTCGACAATCATGCCGTTGCTCATCTCAAACACGCGGGCCTTGGTGCGATCGACCAGCGCAATGCAAGCGCGCTGCATGCCATCGAATATGGCAGCCAGTGGCTTGAGGTGAAAGCGCTGGTTCAGAATGAGATTCGTCTTGGGCAAACGTGGCGGCAGGTCGAACTCCCGCCAGAAATTCTGCCCGGCACAGGCGAAGATGGCCTTGCCTTTACGGCCGTCGCTGCGCAGCGCATCAATCATTTCTGAAATGCGCTGTAGATCGGGACCGGCCCCTTTGTGCCGGCTGCCTTTCCGCTCCGCTTCACGGATGGCGCTATTGACCAGGTCTTTAACCAGGATGGCTTCGTCGCGGTGCGAGCGGTTGGTTGGCATCGTCGGCTGATAGTAAAACGTCACGCCGCAGCCTTCCAGCGAATGAAAGTTAGCGAGCTCTTGAATGTCAGCTCTAGTGATCATTCCGCTTCTCCTACTTGAAATGTGACCGAGAACTCTGGGGGAATGCCTTAGCCAATTCCCTCAGGCGCTGTGAGTCAGTTCCACAGGCCTTTCTTTGAATAGGTCTTTCATGGGCAAGGCGCGCTGCAGGTGCTGGCGCGCCTTGCGGATGGACGCCCGTATCTCCTCCAGTGTGTGATTCGTGATGGCAGCTATCTCGTCATCGCCAAAACCCTCAACTGCGTACAAGATGAAAGCTTCGCGGTCCGAACGCGCAGCGCCTCGCAATGCCAACTGCACCAGCTTGATCAGCTCCTGACGCGCGGCCAACTGCTCCGGGTTGTCGGCGTGACCGTCGGCGATAGTGTCTTCCTCTAGCAGACGGTCATCGGGCTGATGGAATTGCAGACGAGCTTCGTCACTGGCCTGGACGTTCTGCACCCCGTGACGGCGCTCCAGCGATACTGTGCCCAGTTCGACATCGCCGGCCACCACACGGTCCAAGGCCTCGCCGGCCAAGCGATACAGCCAGGGTTCCAGCTTGATGCGCTCCGGTTTCTCAAGTTCATCACTCAAAGCCGTGGCGATCGCCTCAGCTACTACGTCCTCGGGTGCAACCTGATCAGCAGACAGTTCACCCAAGCTCTCGCGGTAGGCGATCTGGCGCTCGACAAAGCGCTGCAGGGCGGCCAGGTTCACATCAATATAGCCGGCAATATCCATAGCGGAAACGGTCGCGGGCCGAACGGCTGCAATCGTGTTCTCGAATGACGTAATTTCGGCATCGCGGCGATCCGTGTCGCGGCGCCGCACCCATTTGTGCTTGCTGCGTAGCACCTGCTTATGACGCTTCAGTTGTTCGGTCAAGCCGTCGAACGCGGCTCTGATCGCCGTCGCTGCCGCCGTGCTCTTCTCCTGCGCGGCCATCTGGCCGGAAGGCAACCGCAAATTGAGTGAGACGACAAAACCTTCGCGCCCGGAGCTCTCTTCGACCAACCCCTTAACATGGACCAGCTCAGGCCGAAATACCTGCAGGTACTTTCTCAGTTTTTCCAGTTGTTGTTTGACTTGCTTTTCGAGGTCGGCGGTTTTGCAAATCTTGTAGCTGAAATGAACGTTCATGATTACCTCTAAAAAGGAACGCTTTATGGAGCAGCTACATTGCTCTAAGCAGAGTGTACTCCTGTTGGCAAGGGTGAGATCAGGAAATCGCCTTTCCCGTAACGAGTTTCCCGTAAAAGGATACGGAGCGAATGGCAGGAGTTAGCGTTTGGCGCCCGGTCGAGCCAATCTCGCTATTCCAGCAATCCGCCGCCGAGCAAGACCACCGTGCCGGTCGCGAACGGAGAAGAACGTGCGAACGATAAAGCAGTCCTCCGCAGGCCGCACGAGATTTCTGCAAGGAACTACGGCATCCGCACCTTCGCGTCCGGACTCTTGCTGACATGAATGCTGGTGATGAAGCGCACTTTGCGACTCTGCAGCTTCATCACCAGCGACGTTGTTTTCACGCCGTCGCCGAAGAAGCGCACACCCTCCAGCAGCGGTCCATCAGTCACGCCGGTGGCGGCGAACACAATGTTCTTTCCCGGTGCCAGCTCTTCGGCGGTGTATATGCGCTTAGGATCCTTGATGCCCATGTCCTGCATACGCTCCGCCTGCTCCGGCGTATATCCGGTAAGGCGGCCCACCATATATCCGTTGAGACAGCGAATGGCAGCCGCCGTAATCACGCCTTCCGGCGCGCCGCCCGCGCCCATCACAGCGTGTACGCCGGAACCCAGCATAGCCGCCGCCACTCCCGGCGACAGGTCTCCATCGGAGATCAGACGAATGCGCGCCCCCGCCTTGCGCACGTCGGCGATAAGGCTCTCGTGCCGCGGTCGGTCGAGAATCACGATCACCAGATCTTCAACGCGGCGGTCCAACACTTTCGCGATAACTGCGAGGTTGTGCCCCACAGGAGCTTCGAGATCGACCATGCCTTTGCAGGACGGGCCGACTACCATCTTCTCCATGTAGCAATCAGGGGCGTGCAGCAGGCCGCCGTGCTCAGACGCCGCTAAGACGGTAATGGCCCCGGGCAAGCCGTTAGCACAGAGATTCGTGCCTTCAAGGGGATCGACGGCAATATCGACCTGTGGGTAGTCGCCCCCATCGTGTTTGCCGACGCGCTCGCCGATGTATAGCATCGGCGCTTCATCGCGTTCGCCTTCGCCGATGACGATCGTACCATCCATAGGCACCGAATCCATCACCGAGCGCATGGACTCAGTTGCCATCTGGTCGGCGCGTTTGCGGTCGCCCTGGCCCATGGTTTTCGCCGAGGCAATCGCCGCCTCTTCCACCACCCGCAAAAATTCCAATGCGAGGTCGGCCTCGAAGTTGCCGCTGGAAAGCTGGGCAGGAATCTCAACAGTGGGATTGATTTCAGCTTCGGCCTTAGTTGCCATGTGATCTCCGTGGGGTCCGCGGCGGCGGCGGACAATGTGACGGAATGGAAGCAGCGAGCTCTCGCGCTTCGCTCCGGTCAAACCAATAAGAATACACTCACTCGTCAATAAACGCGGTGAAATGGTAGTGCTTCAAGCATGGAAACCATAGGCCCGCATGCGAAATGGTTGACTCCGATGCAGAATGCTGTTGGCTCCTTAAGGATTCTCAAACTTAGTTTTCCCCAGAAGAAATACGCCATGGCGCATTTTGACGTGATTCCGTCTCAGAGAAATTACTGATCAGGGGTTGGCCTTGGTAAATCTCGGGATAGGTCGAGCAGTCGCTAGATATCTTCAGCGGGATATTGTGGGGGGCCGGCATCGAGATGAAGCGGAAACTTACATTTGGCATCCCGGTGCCAGGTTATCCGGATGAGATTCCGGCAGGTCATCGATAACCTGCTCTTGAATGGAGTGCTCCTCACCATCGCAGATACGGGTTGCGGCATGCCCCGGGAGCACCTCGCGAGCCTCTTCGAAGGGTTGTTCACAACGAAATCAGAGAAGGAACCGGCTTTGGCTTGTGGGTGGTGAACAGCATCGTGAGCTAACACGAAGGCGTCATCCGAATTCGGCGCAGTCAACGCGGTGGACCGCAGCCGTTCCGTCCTTTCCATCTCGTTCCCCACGAACCAGAGCGTCCCCCTGTAGATGCTCACCTGGAGCCAATCTGCAACGGAAACCTGGCGACGCCCTGACGCGCCGGCATCCTGAAGCCTGTGGAAGTTTGTGGCTCAGGTATGACAACTGGCAGTAACATCGCTAGGTAAAAATCCTGCACGCCAAGGGGACGAAGAGATGGTGGTCGTGTCTTTGCGAGATGTGGTCGAGGCACTCGATTTACAAAGCGATGAGCTGAGTTCCTATCTCGATCCGGACACAGGAGAAATAATCACCTTTAACAGGGAGGAAGCGAGCCTTGCCGTGAGGGGTGAGTGGGAGCGATTCCCGGAATGGATGAAGGAGATGCTGCCGAAGATCAAGCGTGCCTTGGAAGACGATCGCATTCTCGAGTTGCCGGATCGGGTACACATCGACGAGTGGCGAATGATGCAGGACTTCGCCCTCGAGCAGGAACAGTGCAAGTGTCGTCAAGAGCTGGAATCGGCGGTGCACGGCGCAGGCGCATTTCGGCGATTCAAAGATGCGATACGCCGATTCGAACTTGAGCAGGCCTGGTTCCGCTACCGCGAGGCCGAATACGAGCGGGTCGCGAAGCAGTGGCTGGAAGAAAACGGCATTGCCTATCGATAGCTTATGCAGCGGCGACTTACTCTTTATCACTCAAAATGAGTAAACAAATTGTTGAGCGATTCCGCCAGTGTTGGATGCGCGAAAATGGCCTCGCGCAAAACGGGGAAGGGAATCCGGCCCATCATGGCCACCTCCAGCATAGCCATAATCTCCCCACCCTCAATGCCCAGTATGGCTGCGCCTAAAATCTGACCGGTGCCGGCGTCCACAACAGCTTTCATGAAGCCACGGGCTTCATCCACTTCCACAGCACGTGCCACGTTACTCATCGGCATCTTGGCAACGCGATAATTCCGTTTCTGCACCCGTGCTTCCTTCTCGGTGATGCCGATCCGCCCGAGTTGCGGGTCAACGAAGACCGTGTACGGTACCATCCGGCCCTCCGTGGTTGCGTTGCCTTTCTCGATGACGTTTGTACGAATGATGCGAAAGTCGTCGTAGGAGATGTGTGTGAATGCCGGGCCGCCTTTCACGTCGCCAAGGGCATAAATACCGAGTGCGGTGGTCTCCAGGCGTTCGTTCACCTTGATAAAGCCATGGTCGTCCGTCTTGACTCCCGCGGTTTCCAGGTGCAGTGTGTCGCTGTTGGGGGTGCGTCCTGTTGCCACCAGAAGATGCGAACCCAATAGCGAGAACGTGACGTTGGGCTTCTCAACGTCCAAACGAATTCCGCTCCCATCACGAGCGACCCGCTTGGCACGTGCACTCAAGTGAACCGAGACGCCGTCTTCTTCCAGGATTTTCGCGATCTCTTGTGCGACATCGGGATCTTCGCGCGCTAACAACTGCGTATCCGTTTGAATGATCGTGACCTTGCTGCCAAAGCGCCGAAACAGTTGCCCGAATTCCAGACCGACGTAACCGCCACCGAGGATCATCAGGTGTTCGGGGACCGCGTCCAGTTCCATGATTGAGGTGCTGTTGAGAAATGGTACGTCGTTCAGTCCATCTAGCATGGGGACAGCGGGGCGTGCTCCAGGGTTGAGGAAGAAGCGGTCTGCAGTGAATTCGACGCTCTCGCCGGTTCGCAACGCGACAGTCACAGACTTTGGACTGGTAAAGCTGGCTTCACCGAAGATTAGATCTAGGTTTTTGGCGTTCTCGATCTGCGTCTGATTGCCACAGCGAAAACTCGTCACGATTTCGCGCTTGCGCTGCCGAACCCGTTGCATGTCGATCCGAACATCGCCGGTCTGTACACCGTAATCGGGCCCACGCCTGGCCAAGTAGGCAACGCGTCCGCTGGCCACCATGGTCTTTGTGGGAGTACACCCTTCATTTATGCAGGTTCCGCCGACATGTTCGCGCTCAATCAATGCCGTGCGCAGCCCCACTCCTGCCAATGCCGTGCAGAGCGGCGTGCCTGCCTGTCCCGATCCGATGACAATCGCGTCATAGTGCTGGTTGGTGGACATAAAACGCCCCGAAGATTCTAGAGTAGTTAAG
>Ga0310914_10000041_pt1 | contig 56733 bp, 48 predicted proteins | sample GREbulkMGAN108_FD_203450 | JGI IMG/M metagenome (GOLD analysis project Ga0310914, IMG submission 203450) | Lab enrichment of tropical soil microbial communities from Luquillo Experimental Forest, Puerto Rico - GRE.bulkMG.AN108 | ecosystem: Environmental > Terrestrial > Soil > Tropical forest >... | reverse complement strand
GGCTACTGCTATATATTCTAAAAACCTATTTCCGAAAGGAGCCTTCCTCGCCGCCTGCACCCTTCCCCTTCAGGCTCATTCTTGGATTAGAAAAGACTTCAGGCCTGGTCGATGAGGCCGAAAGCCGGCCAACCAATCGCAGCCTAACTTAAGCCCCAACCAGTTTTTCCAACACCGCTTTATTCCGGATTGTCAGGGTCGAACCCTTCAGGACCGCAACTTGACGTTTGCGGAAATCTGCCAGTACGCGCGTCACGGTTTCCCGTGAGGTTCCAATGATCTGGGCAATCTCTTCGTGCGTCAGCGCCAACTTCACTTTTGGCTCGGTCTGGTCCTGGCTGGTGGCAGTCCACTCTAACAACAAACGAGCCAGGCGCTCCGGGGCTGAGTGCGACAGTCCCAAACTGCGAATCTGCTGATAGGCGCTCTGGCAATCCTTGCTAAGATGCTGGGCGGCCCTGAGGCAGGCGTCTCCATGCGTCTGCAGGAACTTCAGAAAATCGTCGCGCTTAATAAAGTTGATTTGGCAGGGCTGGCCGGTCTCCGCGGTGATTTCGTACGGCGTGCCGGAGACGGTGGCGTGCATTCCGAGAACTTCACCCGGTTGCGCAATCTTAAGAATAAGGGTCTTGCCCTCCGCAGAGGTTGTCGAGAGTTTCACGCGCCCTTTGCACAGCATGTAAATTCCGCGAGGTGATTGACCTTCGACGAAAAGCACCGCTCCCGCCGGATAGGACGCTGTGTACTTGATTCGGTCGAAAGCTTCTAGCGAGTTCTTGGGGAGGGAACAGAAGAAACTGTCGCTGCGCAACTTACAGATGATGCAATTCTCTACCAGCTCGAAGCCGTAAGGTGACCCCACTGGCCCTCCGTAACGATTACCGAATATGCTATCACCGCCTAAAAGAAAGTCCCACCGGGCGGCCTTTACGAAGCCGTGCATCCGGGGCACCGGTGGCAGTTCAAACCTTTGGACGCGCTGCTGGCGAGCAAAGATTCACATCCCAGGTTCTGGGTTTCCCTTTCCAGTCAAATTCCGGGCTAAACGTGATGTATATCACACAAGTTCGTATTTTGCGTCACAGACCCCTGGCCGAGGCGTGACAGAGAATCCGGCCCACAACGGCTCAATACAAGGCGGGAGGCGAACCGGTCGATTCGCTGCAGCTCGTTGGGCCCGGCCAAGGTACGTCCGACTGCGGCTGGGCATTCGGGACCCCGGTTCCGGATTGCATCAGGCAACAGGCGGCCTGCGGACCATGACCACTCTCCTCTACCCCAAGCGCCTCCCGCCCCTGGTTCAAAGAACCTGCGCGCCCAGGTCAGGACTGAAGTTGTAGACGCAAAATTGCTGGAGGTTCGGAGGCCTTTGAGGATAGCAAGATGGTTCGGGACTCCAGGCGGGCTACCCTCCAGCCGGAATTTAATCGCTTTCTTAACTTTCAGATTGTTGTCGCGAGACCCCGGTGATATGTTTCTTCACGCAATCAAGAGGGAGAAATCACATGAGCGCAACAACGGCCAACAAGGTTGACGCAGTGGAAATTGGAAGTACCGCTCTGAGCCGCTGGTGGCGCGTGGTGGGCGGACTGCTGATGAACATCGCTTTGGGCACCTTGTATGCCTGGAGCATTTTTGTTGCGCCGCTCGAGAAAGAGTTCGGGTGGAAGCGGGCGCAAACATCCGCCGTGTTTGGTATCGCGGTAGTGGTTTTCGCACTGACCTTTATCTTTGCCGGGCGTCTGCAGGACAAGTTCGGGCCCTTCTGGATCTCCCTTACCGGCGGAATTCTCGTAAGCCTGGGGTTCTTCCTGTGTAGCTATACCCACACCCTGACTTGGCTGTACGTCTGCTTCGGCGTGGTCGGTGGCTTGGGGAACGGCTTCGGATACTCCACCCCAATACCGGTGATGGCGAAATGGTTCCCCGACAAGCGCGGCTTAGCCGTTGGGTTAGCGGTTGCGGGCTATGGCGCAGGATCCGCGCTCTTCGGGCCGCTGGCCAACTTGAAGCTCATTCCTGCCTACGGAGTGCACACCACCTTCACGATCCTGGGCGGTATTTTCCTGGTCATGACAGTCGTTGGCGCATTCCTGCTGAAGAACCCTCCGGCGGGCTATAAGCCGGAAGGGTGGACGCCCGCGCCGGCAACGGCCAAGTCAGGCGCGACAACGCAGGAATTCACGCCGGGCGAAGTCTTGCGTACGCCTACGTTCTACCTCATGTGGATTGCCTACGCTTTGGGGTCGTTGGCCGGCTTGATGGTCATCAGCCAACTGGTGCCCTTTGCCAAGAGCGTGGGCATTCCCGGCGCCGCGCTGGCCACCATGGGGCTGGTCGTAGGAGCGATTGGCAACGCTTCTGGCCGCATCTTGTCGGGCTGGATGTCCGATGCCCTGGGCCGGTTGAATGTCTTGCGACTGATGATAGGTATTTCGATGATCGCCATGCCCGTGCTCTACCTCGTCGGCAGCAACGTGACGGCGTTGTACGTGGTGGTGTTCATCGTGTACTGGTGCTACGGAACCCAGCTCTCGGTCAATGCTTCGACCACCGCGGATTTTTGGGGAACTAAGAACGCCGGTATTAACTACGGAATGCTTTTCACCGCTTGGGGAGTGGCGGGCTACTCGGGCGCTAAGATCGGCGGCATGATGTACGACAAGTACCACAATTATCAGATGGCGTTTTATACCGCAGGAGTTTTAGCGGCTGTGGCTTTGGTCGCCGAGATGCTCGCCCGTCGTCCAAAACGCCAATAGGGGAGATCACAGAAGTACGGTTGCATTGATTCTACAGGCGGATGCGCGGGAGCGTGTCCGCGCCGTTTATCTGGACGTTCGAAGTTCTAAGTTCATATGAAGTTACTTGTCATAAGGAGTCTTACTCATGGGCAGCGCAACGACATTGCCTGCAGCATTAGAAATGACCACCGCAACGGCCGAGGAACATGGAGTTCAGCAGCCCCTGCACACCTTAATCACTCCAGTCGTTCAAAGATGGATCGATGAAGGCAAGCATGACCCCGAAGGTCTCTGGGGGCGAGCGGCGAACAATCTTCCGTGGTTCCGCAAGTGGGACCGCGTACTGGATTGGACTCCACCCACTTTCAAATGGTTCGTCGGGGCCCAAACCAATCTTTCCTACAACGCGTTAGATCACCACGTTAAGCGAGGTTGGGCAGGTCACACGGCTCTCGTGTATCTGAACGAGCGTGGTGAGCGGCGGATTTACACATATGCTCATCTCCTCTATGAAGTGGAGAGAGTAGCGGCCGCGCTACGCGGCATGGGTATTGGGAAAGGTGATCGTATCACTGTCTATATGCCTACTTGCCCCGAGGCGATCATCCTGATGCTGGCTACGGTGCGCATTGGCGCCATTCACTCGGTGGTGTTCGCTGGTTTTGGTGCCAAAGCCTTAGGTGACAGGGTACGGGCCAGCGGTTCCCGACTGGTATTCACAGCAGACGTAACCTATCGCAAGGGCAAGGACACGAACCTGAAATGGATCGTGGATGAGACGCTTGAATCCGGCTGCGAGTGCGTGGAGCACGTCATCGTCATGAAGCGAACGGCCTGTGAGATATCAATGCACCCCGGTCGCGACGTGCTTTGGGAAGAGTTTCTGGCGAAGGCCGCAGGGCACGGCGGCAACTATGTAGAGATGGAAGCCAATGAGCCCGCCTTCATCCTTGCTACTTCGGGTACAACCGCTACACCGAAGCTGCCGATCCACACTCACGGCGGCTATCAGGTCCATATCGACAGCATGGGCAAGTGGCTGTTCGATCTGAAGGAAACCGACGTATGGTGGTCAACTTCCGATATCGGCTGGATCGTTGGGCATAGCTACATCGTGTACGCGCCCCTCTTGGCGGGCGCGACCACAGTCGCCTTCGAGGGCGCTTTGGATTACCCAACCCCGGAGGCGAATTGGAAGACGCTCATCGAAGAGTTCCGGGTCAGCGGTATTTTCACCTCGCCTACAGCAGTGCGGTTGCTAATGCGTTACGGCGAAGCCCCTCTTATGAAGGTCGATCACAGCTACCTCAAGCGAGTGTTCTGCGCGGGTGAGGTGCTTAACGCACCGGCTTGGGAGTGGCTGCAGAAGAAGATTTTCAAAGACAAGATTCCCGTCATCGATCATATGTGGCAGACCGAGACCAGCGGTCCCATGTTCGGTAATCCTTATGGATTGGGAATGCTCCCCATCAAGCCGGGATCAGCAACCGTCCCCATGCCGGGTATTGATGCTGCGGTAGTGCAAATGGACGGGACCGAGTGCGGCGTAAACGAGAAGGGAACCATGGTGGTGAAGCGTCCTTTCCCCGGTTTAACTCCAGCGTTGTGGGGTGAAGCCGAGCGCTACGGCCGCGACTACTGGCAGGTAATTTCCGGTTCCTACTACACCGGGGATTCGGCACAGATCGATCAGGACGGCTACGTGTGGTTTGCCGGCCGCGCCGATGAAATCATCAAGATTGCCGGGCACCGCATTGGCACTATCGAGGTCGAAACCGCACTTCTGACACATCCCGCAGTGGCGGAGTCAGGCGTGATTGGCCGGCCTGACGAATTGCGCGGCGAGGTGATCTCCGCCTTTGTGGTGCTCAAGCAGGGCTTTACCCCGTCCGACAAGCTGAAGCAGGAATTGCTCTATCAGGTTCGCCATGAACTTGGACCGGTTGCGGTTATCGGCGAATTGAACTTCGTGGACATGCTGCCCAAGACACGCAGCGGCAAAATAATGCGACGTGTGTTGAAAGCAGTAACTCAGGACAAGAGTGCGGGTGATATCACGACCATTGAAGACGAAGGCTCGGTCGAGGAGGCCCGCCACGCCTGGCATCAGATGAGGGCTGCCCTGGACAAGCAGCCGGACCTAGGCGTGACAGCAAGACCTGCGAAGACCAGTTGAGCGGTGTTGTTGTACAATTCTGACCCGCCGGAATGGGGGGCGGGCCACAGACAGGGCGGACGCTCGAATGCTTTGCGGCGAGCGAAAGCGCATTGCAGTGTCCAGCGGGTGCAGTAGAGTATGACAGCAATGGCAGCAATTCATCGGAGTCATACCGGCGTTCGAGGGAACTCGGTGGCCCTGATCGGGGAGAGAGCGGAACCCGGACAAAGTACCAACATAGAGTTATGAACTACGCGGCACGAATTTACACATCGATCTAAGGAGTGACTGATATGGCTCGACCTCTTCAAAAGGAACAAACGGTGGTCCAGACCAGTGAGGCCCAGATAGCAGTTCATTGGCGAGAGGAAGAAAACTATTATCCTTCCGCGAAATTTATCGGCCAGGCAAATCTGGCCGATCCCTCCGTCAACGATCGCTTCAGGGAGGAGAACTTCCCGGAGTGCTTCCGGGAGTACGCTGACATGTTGAGCTGGGACCAGTATTGGCACACCACGCTCGACACCAGCGATCCACCCTTCTGGAAGTGGTTCGTGGGTGGCAAGCTTAATGCTTCCTACAACTGTATCGACCGGCACCTTGCCAAGTACAAAAACAAAGCCGCTCTCATCTTTGTTCCGGAGCCGGAATCCGAGGCGCCCGTATCCGTCACCTACCGCGAACTCTACGTGCGAGTGAATGAGTTCGCAGCCCTGCTGCGCAATTTTTGTGGTCTCAAGACTGGAGACCGCGTCACCATTCATATGCCGATGGTTCCTGAGCTGCCGATTACCATGCTGGCGTGTGCCCGTCTGGGGGTCATTCACTCCGTTGTGTTTGGCGGCTTTAGCGGTGAGGCTTGTGGGCGGCGCGTTGCCGATTCGGGCAGCCATATCCTGATCACGATGGATGCTTATTACCGCAATGGCAAGCTCATCGACCACAAAGTGACCTCCGAGACATCGTTGGACATCGCCAAGCAGGAAGGCCAGATTTTGGACAAGGTCCTGGTCTGGAGACGTCACCCGGGCAAGGATTCAACCGCTTCGCAGTATGTGGAAGGGCGGGATTACCTCGTTGACGAGATCCTGCCCAACTACTCGGGTGAAATCGTGCCTCCCGTTTCCATGGATGCGGAAGCGCCGCTGTTTCTGATGTACACCAGTGGCAGCACGGGGAAGCCGAAAGGCTGTCAACACCGCACCGGCGGCTATCTCGCCTATGTGACTGGGTGCTCCAAATACATCCAGGACATCCACCCCGAAGATGTGTACTGGTGCATGGCCGACATCGGTTGGATTACCGGTCACTCGTTTATCGTCTATGGGCCTCTGGCTCTCGCCGCCACCAGCGTCATCTATGAAGGCGTTCCGACCTATCCCGATGCCGGCAGAGTTTGGAGAATCGCCGAGCGCCTGGATGTCAACATCTTCCACACCTCACCTACTGCCATTCGCATGTTGCGCAAGGCTGGTCCTGACGAACCCACTAAGTACAAGTACCACTTCAAGCATATGACTACGGTGGGCGAACCCATCGAGCCAGAGGTTTGGCGCTGGTACTACAACGCAGTGGGCAAAGGTGAGGCCGTCATTGTGGACACATGGTGGCAAACCGAAAACGGAGGATTCCTCTGCAGCACTAAGCCCGCGCTTGATCCCATGAAGCCGGGAAGCGCAGGCCCCGGTGTGCCGGGCATCTATCCCACCATCATCGACGAAATGGGACAAGAAGTGCATGCCGGTTCGGGAAAGGCAGGCAACATTTGTATTCGCAATCCCTGGCCGGGAATCATGCAAACCATTTGGGGTGACCGCCAGCGTTTCATCGACCAGTACTTCGCCAAATACTGCAAGGACCCTAAAAGCAAGGATTGGCGAGACTGGCCGTACTTTGCCGCAGACGGCGCGGTGCTGGCTGTGGACGGTTACTTCCGCATTCTGGGACGCGTGGATGACGTCATCAATGTCGCCGGCCACCGCCTGGGCACCAAGGAGATCGAATCCGCTTGCCTCACCGTAAATGAGGTGGCAGAAGCAGCGGTGGTGCCGGTGGTGGACGAAATCAAAGGTCGCGTGCCCGAAGTTTACATCGTCGTGCAGCCGGATGTGCAGCCTAGCCAGGAGATCGTGGACAAGGTTAACCACGCCATTGAAACCATCATTGGCAAGATTGCCCGTCCACGCCGAATCCTCATTGTTCCGGATATGCCGAAGACCCGGTCCGGCAAGCTTATGCGGCGGATTCTCGCGGCTATCTCGAACAACATGAATACGGGCGATGTTACAACCCTGGCGAATCCTGACGTGGTAGAAAATGTTCGGGTAATGGTCCAGGGTAAAGAAGCCGTGGCCGTGCAAGAGGGGCCAGAAGACTTGAAGCAGTTCGGCTCGGCTGAGTGAACGGTAACAATTTGCCCAGAATTTCAAACGGGGCGCGAGACGCGTCCCGTCTCTTGCGTATGCGCCTTGGTGGCATCAATGACACGCAGCGGCGGGAACGTTCCCCACGACCAGTGCATTTCTAACGACATTCTGTGCTTTCGGAACTGGTCAGCATAGCGCTGAGTGTGTATGAAGTCACTGATCACTGCCCTCCCGCCTGGCTTCAGCACGCGAACGATTTCGGCGCACGCTTGGTCGCGCTCCCGCTCTTTGGGAATATTGTGCAAGCACAGATTCGATAAGACGACGTCGAAGCTGTTGTCGGGAAAACTTAGCTGCTGTGCGGGATCGTTGCGCAATTCACATTTGTCATCCACGCCTTCGAGGCCAAGGTTTTGGGCGGTGCGTTCCCGCGAATTGCCGCTTAAGTCTTTTGCACTCCAGATGTCCACCCCCACGGCTCGTCCCGTGGTGAGCCGCTTGGCAGCGCCGACCAGCAGAAGCCCGCGCCCGGTGCCGACGTCTAGAACATGCTCGTCGCCCCGCCAATTGATTCTCTGCAGCATCCGGTCGCGATGCGAGAACTTGCCGATCTTGGAATACAGGAGCATTAGCACTGCCGTCAGCGTGAAACTAACAGCGAAGCCATACCAGGTGTGGTGATCAATGATCGCCGTTCCCATGTGCAGATCGAACCGGGTTATGCTCAGAACAATGGCGACACCGCCAATGATGGCCATGGTCCGAATCACTCCCGGCGCATCAATGCCGTAGTCGAGCTTCGTCGACGCCATGCTGCGTGATGTGCCCATTGGACTCATATCGATTGCGATGGGGTCTCAGGCTCAGCAGCCGGCCTCAATGGGCTCTCCTCAGACGACGTGTCGGGGGCGACCGCAACTGAGTCCACTATCTCCACCGGCTTTGGTGTCGTAAACGCTACCGCGTCAGTCGGATGGAGCGCGGCGTGTCGCTGATACCAGATCACGCAACTAGCCCGCTGCCAAAGACGTGCCAGCAACTGCATTAGGATGATGAATTCCAACAGCAGGAACGTCACCGGAGTAGCGGTCGGAGGCAACTTCGACCATAAGTACAATCCGCCCACAAGGGTTAGCCAGGCGACGCCGCTGATGCACAGATAGACGCGAAACAGTGTCAGCACTTCGCGGCCGCTGATCCCAAGCGATCTCCACAAATTGCGCCACACTCTACGCTCGTGCTGAACCACCATCCGGACTTGGGCGACATCGAACCAGAGCCTGACGAATAGTGTCAGCAGTAGGACGACAAGACCAGCGGCAATCCAGATATAAAAGCCGGTTTTGGCCGATACCGCGCGATCGCCAAGATAGCTAGATGCTTTGTTCGCTCCCCACAACATCGCGGCGAGAATTCCGAAGGGGACTAGCGACAACAAGACGAGGCGCACGAATCGCCAGAAGAACGCGCCCGAGGCCGCGAAAAATTCGCCGGCATTGTATCTTCGGTCGTCTCGATAAACAGCCAGAATGCCGCCAGTGATGAACAGCGTGAATAGCGGAAACAGAGCCGCAAACAGATAAGAGCTGCCTGCCGAGCGCATCAGGTTCGCTTCGGGACGGCTTACCAGTTCGAAGAACATTCCCAGATCAAAGCCTTGAGTGAGGCTCTCGCCGGCCAGGCTGTGGTTGAGCAGCTTGTCCAGTTGGGCGCGGGCGCTGGCGGCTCCCAGCAGTCCGATGACGAGATTCACGGCGAAAACCCACCACAGCACACGCTGGCGTCGCCATACCAGGGCGGCTCCGGCAGCTAGGAGTCCTTTGTTGTTATCGGCCATCGTTGTTCTCTGGGCAATTAGCACTTAGCATTTAGCACTTAGCTAAGAAATCGGATCTGCTCAGGGGGCTGAAACCGGCACTTGTAAGCGCCTTAACGGCACCCTTCGGCTGCGCTCAGCGCAGGCGCTGAAGGCCTGCCCTGACGCTAGGACCATGAGACCCGTTCGGATCGCTAACTGCCAATTGCTAATGCTTCTTCTCTCTCGTGCCCTTCCTGGTGAAGTATCACGTCAGCCAGCTCAGCATTTGTGCCAGAAACTGGGTGAGGAATGTCCAATATGTCGCGATCTTTACGGTCGCTCCATTCTGCGGTTCAGTAGCAATGCTGTTGTTCAGGTAGTAGCGGTCCATCGTGATCTGGTGGCCAGGATCGATTTCAACCGAGAGTACCTTGGCCTTCTTGAAGTACACGAAACGCTTCCAGCGGTCCACGCCGACCCAACGCTCGCGGATGGTCTCGCCGTTGTCGAACTTGATCTCTGCCGTCACAGGCAGAATGAAGTCTCCTAAGCGCTGAAGCAGGATGTCGGTTTCGTACAGAGTCTCGCCCTTCTTTTCCTCCGGCGCATCTCGGTTGGCCCAGTCCACGCGCATTGACTCGGCTTTGCGGACCCTATAATCCAGCACCTGGGTCCCATATACTGCCTGCTGCCAGTACCACCCAAGGTCCTCGCCAGCAACTTCGTTCACGGTGCGCAGGAAATCTTCCTGCGTAGGATGCGTGAAGCGGTACTTCATGAAGTAGGTGTGTAGCGCCTTCTGTAGCACCTGCTCGCCCACGACGTTCTCCAGGGTGAGCAGCATGGTCGCGGTCTTGCCATACGTGATCCCGCCATATGCGCCCAAGTTCATGTCCTGGTAGCTGGGGCGGGAGAGGGGGTCAGTTTCGGCAACCCCGAGATAAAAATTCCGCTCCTCGGCGGCGACGCCCATCTGGGCACCCATCCAGTTCAGCAGACTGGTGTTCTTGCCGTAGAGGCTGTCGAGCACCTTCACTTCGGTGTAGCTGTTAATGCCTTCATCCAGCCAGCCATTTTCGAATTCGTTGGTGGCCACCATGCCATACCAGTACTGGTGGCCGAATTCATGTTCGGTGACGCCCTCTGGAAAGAGCTTCTGGCCTTTTGGGGCCCACCAGAGTGTGTCGCCGGTGAAGAAGGTCGGATACTCCATGCCGCCTGCTTCCTGTGCCCCATGCGGCGGGTCAACCACCGTGATCTGCGCGTAGGGATACGGGCCGTACCACTCGTCGTAGCGCTTCATCGTCCCCTGCATTACGTCGATATAGCGCTGCCATGAACTTCGGTTGCTGTCGTAAGTCAGCAGCCGGATCTTCACCGGCCCCACGCTGCCATCGAAGGTGTTCTCGACAACTTTAAAATTGGGATCAGCGGTCCAGGCGAAGTCGTGGACGTCCTCCGCATGGAAAGCGACTGTCTCTGTTCCATTACCGTTGTCGGTGTCGCTGAGCTCGACGCCGGTGGCGCCGACAATGTAGTCCTTCGGCAACGTAATCTTGACGTCATACGTGCCGAAGTCAGCGAAGAATTCCGTCATGGCATGGAACTGGTGGCAGTTCCACGCGCCGTTCCACCACACTCCGACTTTCGGGAACCACTGTCCCGCTAGAAGAAACGTTCGCTTGTAACCGGTACGCGCGATGACCTCGGGAAACGTCGCTTTGAACTTGATTTTGAACACCACGTCCTGGCCAGCTTCGACAGCGCGCGGCAAAGCAATATCGAAGACGGTTCTATCTTTGGAATTGCCGTCGTCGGGCGAGACGAACTTCATCTGCTTTGTCAGCTCGCCCATTCCCTGAACTTCTAGCGAGGTGATTTCGTTTGATCCGTTGTGCTTGGGATCCCATCCCTCATCAAATGTGCTGGTGCGGAAGTACCCGTCGCGGTGCGCCTCGTGCACCCACGTGGAATCCGGCTGGAAACCATTGAGGTACAGGTGAAAGGGGAAGTGGTCGAGCCGCTGGCCGGTGAGATTGTGATAGGTCAGGGTTTCGGTGGCATCGATGGTGTGCTTGTCGGGATCGTATTTTGCGTCGATCTGGTAGTTCACTGCCCGCTGCGACAGTGGACCGGTCACCTTCGGCGCAAAGGGACTTTGCGCTTGGGCCAGCGTTGCAAAAAACCACAATGCGATAGCCGTGAAGGACCAGGAATATCTCCTAAAATTCTTCATTTTTCCGCCTTCGCGACTGTTTAGAAACAACCGTTTAGCCACGAAATTGCTCGCAAGTGACTGAAAACAAGCATTTTACAGCCATCCCTCTCTGCCCGTAGGGCTTAGCGAAGATTTTTGCAGGTCGAGAGTATTGCGTCGAACGCCAGGTTGGCAAGAGCAAAAGTCGAAAGCCTTCCAGCGTCAGGGCTTTGCGAACAAAATCCCGCCCTACTCGGAGGCGCGATTTACCCGGAGCGACCTGACGCAGAAGGAAGCTGATCATGGGGCCATGTCACAGAGCTGAGGCACCGTGCTGTGAGCTCCCTGCCGATTCCTCCGGCGTAGTAAACTTCTGCCCACCAGACGATACACCGAAGGGGTGGACATGGTTGAAGGCAAGCAGTTCCATTCATACGACGAGTTCTTCGACTTCTACCTTCAGCAACACAGTAATCCTGGGAACCGGGTCTTACATGCCGTGGGAACAACCCTCGGCATTGTGGTTGTGGTGGCCGCCTTCGTCACTGGGCATCCGTGGTACACGCTCTTGTTCTTCCCGGTCGGGTATGGTTTCGCATGGACCGGACATTTTCTTGTGGAGAAAAACAAGCCAGCGACATTCGGTCATCCCTTCTGGTCCTTCATCAGCGACTTCCGCATGCTAGGGCTCATGTTCACGGGGAAGTTGGGAGTACGGATGGCGAGGGCTTCGAAATAGTGGGAAACCCATGCTGGAGTGTAGGTTCGCGGAGCAGGGTTCCTTCGACTTCGCTCCTTGCCACGACGACGCGCTCCGCTCAGGATTTCGGCTGCGGGCTCACATTCACCCCAGCAAGTGCAACTGCAGCATTTGCCCGCAGACCCCGAATTGAAGCCCGCAAAACGCCTCAACCTGCTACACTCGGCGCAATCGTATGCGGGTACTGGGTGTTGATTGCGGCGGCGAATACACCGGCTACGGCGTCGTCGAGCAGGATGAGTGCGGCCAGCTGCGCCATGTTTGCAGCGGAGCCATCCGCCTGCGGAGCCGCGACGCCCTGGAAGTCCGGCTGATGAGGATATGCGACGGACTGACAGCGGTGATCGCAGGTTCATCTCCGGAAATTGTTGCCATCGAGGACGTCTTCTATGCTGCAAACGCCAAGTCGGCCCTGAAACTGGGTCATGTGCGTGGTGTGGCCATGCTTACGGCGGCGCAGGCCGGTTTGCCGGTCGTGGCTTACTCGCCGCTGTCGATCAAGGCAGCCGTGGTGGGTTACGGGCGAGCCCAGAAATCGCAGGTCCAGCTTATGGTTGCGCGCCTGTTGCGGTTGGCAGAAGCGCCCGAACCTGCTGACACCGCCGATGCCCTTGCCATAGCGATCTGCCATCTGAACACGGCTGCGACCCTCGCACGACAGCAAGTGACCACGAAGTAGGGCCCCGGACAGCGGCGCCAAATACCATCTGCTCGTTTAAAATCGACATCCAGAATGCGACGTCAGTGCTTGCGTTACATCATGATCGCTGGATTCCTGGCGAACTTCTCTCTCCCCGCACAAGTTGTTCACCAGGTCACGCCTGTGGCCCAGCCGGGCGGTTCCTATGTGGCGTTTAAGTTCGATTGGGACCAGGCCCGGCCATGGGTGAAGTACACGATTTCCGTCGATGATGCCGGCAATGCGCATTTTCAGGGAGTTGGCAACCCGGTGGAGAGCGGCGACGGTGACGAACTTAGCCAGGATTTCACCGTCTCGGATGCGAACCGGCAAAAGATCTTCGAGCTGGCAAAGAAAACCAACTACTTCCAGGGTGAGCTGGAAACCAGGCAGAAGAACATTGCAAGAACCGGGCAAAAGACCTTGGAATACCATCGCGGAAACAGCGCTAGTGGTCCCGAAAAGACGTCGGCTACCTTCAACTACTCGCCAAATGCTGATGTAAACGAGCTAACCCGCTTGTTTCAAGCCATTGCAGCCACCGTCGACTTCGGACGCAAGCTGGCTTTCGACTACCGCTTCAACAAGTTAGGACTGGACGCCCGATTGCACTCGTTGCAGGACATGCAGGCTGGCCACTTCGCAGAGGAATTACAGGCCATCGAGCCCATCCTTCAGAAAATTGCCACTGATCCGAACACGATGCACATCAACCAGGTAACCGCCCGGCAGTTGCTGAAGTCGATTGGCTCGACCTTGCCGTCGAGTCCTCCGGCCTCCCAGCCTTAGGCGGAGTCGTGCGTTTCCGGTAGCCGCCAAAATGGCGCTGAGAAAACCTTTGACATTTGATTTCGGCAACTTAGGTTCGAATGGGTGTTTAATATCAGTGGAGAAAAGGGGGACAGCGCCTTGCGTCCGCAACGAACCGTATTTTGCGACGTATCGTTTCGGGTCGGCTGTCGGGGAGTAAAACCTATGTCCGCGCGCAAATGGATTGTGTATTCGATGGGCATGCTGCTCGTGCTCACTACGGTGGCGGTGCACGCCACCTCGCATGTGCGAATCGTTCGCCTGAGTTACGTGGATGGCAAGGTCCAGATGGAGCGGGCTTACAACCAAGGACTGGAGCGCGCCATTCTGAACTCGCCGGTGATTGAAGGCTCACGGATTGTTACCGGGAGCGATGGACTGGCGGAGATTGAGTTTGAAAACAAGACCACGGTTCGTCTCGGTGAAGCGACGGAAGTCCGATTCCGTCAGTTGCTCGTGAACGATGCCGGCGACAAGGTGAATGAGGTCGAGCTGGTTCGCGGCACAATGTATTTCGACACTCGCGGAGATAAACATGACATCGACCGGGTGATCGCATCGGACCGCACGTTCGTCCTGCGACACGACTCGCAGACTCGCTTTATGACGATCGGAGATCGGGTGCAGGCTTCCGTGATGAAAGGTGAAGCCAGCCTCGACAATAACGGGCAGATCGTTCAGGTCAAGAAAAACGACACCCTCACGGTCGATGCTGCGAATCCGGCGGGTTTCACCGTGGCCCAGGGTATCGATAGCCTCCCGCTGGATCGCTGGAACAATGAGCGTGCCGCCTATCAGACGGCGTACTCCAATACGAGCGACATCTATGGCGGGAACCACCTTGGAGTTTACGGGTTCGGCGATCTCGCCTATTACGGCGACTTCATGAACCTTCCCGGATACGGACTGGCTTGGCAGCCGTATGGCATCAGTGGCTGGGCTGCATGGAATCCCTACCTGGTTGGCGCCTGGACGTTCCTGAATGGTTTCGGCTACACGTGGGCATCGGCATATCCTTGGGGATGGATGCCCTACCATTACGGCTCTTGGGCATATCAAACGGGTCTGGGCTGGTTCTGGTATCCGGGGAACTCATTTAAGGGCGGTGGTGTTGCCACCAACTGGGTAGCAACAGCTCCTGTGGTGAATCCGCCAGCCGGATATTCGGCTCCTGTGGCTCCCATTGCTCCGGCGAATGCGCCGCGGCCTTCGATCATGGTTGGACGTGTCGGCAGCACGGCGGCGTTCATTCCGGATGGGCGGGTGCCTCCGAACTTCCGCAGCGTGATCAACGACCGATCTGGCTTGGCCGGAACCACGGGTTCAACCTATGCCACGGCGGGCGGAGCCGGGGTCCATCCATCGCGCGCGGTAACGGCTACGAAGGCTGCGCAAAACGGCCATGTCTTTGAGGCGCCTCCTCAGCACACCCTAATGCCGAGCATGATGAACGGCGGCTACGGAGCCTCGGCGTCTTCGTCCGGCAGCGGTTTTGGCACAACCCATAGTTCTGCTACGGGTATGCGTGGAAGCGTACACACAGGGAGTTCGGCGGCTGGCCACAGCGGAGGCTCGGCGTCAAGTCCGAAGTAGAGCTTTGGAAGGTTATTCGAGAGGCGGTCCTGCAGAGTGGAACCACCTGTTTGCGAGAATCAGTAGACGGCAATTCCTGCGTAACCCACCACCATGTCGTGGTCACCAGAAACCTCGGCCGAAGTTGCGTAGCCGATCAGCTCAGCCGCGGTGGCTCCGAGTTGCCGTGCCGCCGTCAACATAATCGTGGCTGGTCCGTATCCGCACATGCTGATGTGGCCGTCGCGAACCGTGTCATACAGTCCGCGCGGATTGAGCGCCAGCACCTGATCGATGGCGCGGCGGTCTTTGATTCGGGTCACGTTATCGCTTTCGTAGTGATTCATGTCGCTGGAGGCGATGATCATGGTCCGCCCGGCACGACTCGCAAGCACCTTGGCAATAGCCTCGCCGACCGCGCTGAGCCACTCGAACTTGCTTGTACCCACCGCAATTGGAAGGAATTGAAAGTCGGGCTGTAGGACCTGCAGGAACGGAAGCTGAACTTCCAGCGCGTGTTCATAGCGGTGGGCTTCGGCATCTTCGCTGAGCTGGGGAGCTGCTTCCTTCAAAACGGCGGCGGTGTCGGCGTCGATTACTGCGTCGCCCAGCGGTGTGTGCCACGCACCCTGGCTGACGATCGCCAGCGGCTCTCCTTGTCCGGTGTGATTAGGGCAGAGGATCACGAATTTGTGTGGGAGATCGAGCCGACGATAGAGCGCTCCCGCCACTGCGCCGGAGTACACGTAACCGGCATGGGGTGCGATGCAGCCGATGGCGCGTATCGACGGTTCTCTACCTTCCTGCTCGGGCTTGGCACGAGCAGTTGTGAAGGTTTCAACTTCTGCCCGTAAGCGTTGGGCGTTGGCTGGATAAAAGCGTCCTGCAACCGCCGGCTGGCGAATCGCTGTACTCATGACTCACCACCTCCAAAGGCTCGGGTGCCGGTCTTCGGCTTGGGCCACTCCGAATTTTACGCCTGCCGCAGAACTCGAAAAATCGCAGCCATCTGCTCGAGGCCCAACGCCTCTGCCCGGGCATCCGCGCGAACTCCGGCGAGCTTCAGGGCCGACGAAATGGCCTTGTCGTCATAACGCTGTTTGAGATTGTTGGCCAGAGTCTTGCGCTTCTGTGCGAACCCGCGCTTCAGAAATTCCTCGAACTCGTCGGCATCTACTTTTAATTCGTTCGCGCGAGGGGCCATCGTCAGGCGAACGACGCTTGAGTGCACCTGAGGCGGAGGATCGAACGAGCTGGGCGGCAGGGTAAACAATTTCTCGACCCGTGCAAACAACTGCGCTGTGCCAGACAACAAACCGTAATCGCGGCTGCCGGGTTCGGCCGTGATCCGGTCGGCAACTTCGCGCTGCACCATGATGACAGCCTGCCCAATGCTCTGGTGCTCGCGCAGGATGCGAAGCACGATGTCCGAGGTGACGTAGTAGGGAAGGTTCCCGACAATGTCCACGGTTTCTGGCTGGGTGGGACGCAAATCGTGTAGCGGCCCCGGGCGCCGCCCCACCATCGATTGCCATTCGACGGTGACAAAGTCCGATTCCAGGATCTCCACGTTTTTCAGGGTTGCGTAGCGCATGCGCATCTGCGCTGCCAGGATGTGGTCCAGCTCAATGCCGATGACCTTACGGGCGCGCTTCACCAGCAGCTCGGTGAGCATGCCATGCCCCGGACCGATCTCAATAACCGTGCGGTTCGACACCTCGCCCAGGGCATCCACAATTCGCCGCGCGGCCAGGTGATCGGTGAGGAAGTTCTGTCCCAGCTTAGGCTTGCGTCGTGCACCTCTGCCGGCGACGGCTGTCTTCGTTCCCGATCTCGCCACGTTGACCCTCTTTCGACTCCCCGAGTAGACTCAAATTTCTTGCCCGCCCAAATATCATAATCGGGCAGCGGGTGTTTGGCTTTCCTCGGATGGTAGGTTCTCTAACGCGGAGGATTCATGCGAATCGTCTTTGCCGCATCGGAGTGCGTCCCCTATTCCAAGACCGGCGGATTGGCCGATGTGGTGGGAGCTCTTCCACCGGCTCTGGCATTTCTCGGCCATAAGGTCACCGTCTACGTTCCTCGCTATCGCATGACTCGAATTGAAAACCCCGAGACTGCGATTGCCAGTATCACCGTTCCCTTCGACGATCGCTACCGCTTCTGCTCAGTGCTCGATGGACACGTGCAAAACGGCGTGCAGTTCTATTTCGTGGACTACCCGCCTTATTTTGATCGGGAAGCGCTCTATGGCACACCGCTCGGCGACTATCACGACAATGCCGAGCGATTTGCGTTGTTCTGCCGGGCAGTGCTTGAGGCTACGAAGATTCTTGGGGCCCCGGAAATCTTTCACTGTCACGATTGGCAGACCGCACTGATCCCTATTCTGCTCAAGACTCTTTATGACGAGGATCCGGCCTTCGCGCAGACCCGCTGTGTTTTCACCATCCATAACCTCGGGTATCAAGGGTTGTTCCCGCCCGAAGTCTTACCGTTACTCATGCTGCCGTGGGACCTGTTCAGCATGGACAAGCTGGAGTTCTACGGCAAAGTCAACTTCCTCAAGGGCGCAATCGACGCGGCCGACTACCTAACGACCGTCAGCCGCAAATACGCTCAGGAGATCCAGACTGCTGAGTATGGCTTCGGCCTGGAAGGCGTGCTGCGAGCGCGAACGGCGAATCTCGTCGGAATTCTGAACGGCGTCGATTACACGGAGTGGAACCCTGCCACTGACAAGATGATCGCCGCCAATTATTCGGCCGACGATATTTCCGGCAAGGCAGTGTGCAAACGCGATCTGCTCAAGGAATTTGGGCTCGCTCCGGATACGCAATTGCCCGTGTTGGGCATCGTCTCGCGTTTTGCGGGGCAGAAGGGGTTTGACCTTATCCAGTACGTTGCCGATCGCATGGCAACGGAAGACCTCATCGTCATTGCCCTGGGCACCGGCGATCGCGAGTATGAAGATCTGTTTCGGCGGCTTACTAAGCAGTATCCGCAGAAATTTGCGGTGAAGATCGAATTCAACAATCGCCTGGCGCACAAAATTGAAGCTGGTGCCGACCTGTTCCTGATGCCCTCGAAGTACGAGCCCGCGGGCTTGAATCAGTTGTACAGCCTGAAATACGGAACCGTGCCGATCGTACGGGCAACCGGGGGATTGGACGACACGATCGAACATTACGATCCGGCCACGGGAAAGGGCACGGGCTTCAAGTTCCGCGAATATAGCGGAGAAGCGCTGCTGACTACAATACAGTCGGCATTACTCGCGTACCGGGACACGCAGAAATGGCGAAGGCTGATGCACAATGGCATGGAGCAGGGCTATTCGTGGTCTGTTGCTGCGCGCGAATATGTCAAAGTTTATGAACGTGCCAAGCAAGGAAGGCTTGCGCCCATTGTTCCCGTATAAACGATATGCGAGCATTCAGTGCGCCGCGCTGTGCCTCGCCTTGACGGCGCTGGTTTCATGCTCGTCGGAGAAGAAGCCGGGCGGTGAGACCGCATCAGAGAATCCCGCCAAACCGACCGCGAAAGTCGCACAGTATGACACTGGGCGTATTGCTTTTCAGCGAATGTTTCTCTCCGCGCGAGGTTGGGCTGGCGACGCGAAACCGTTTCGCCTGCAATCCCAGTACACATTAGATGCGCCAACCTCCGAAGGAAAAGCCGGTCTGTGGCGGGCGTCTTTTGCTTCGCCGTCGCGGCGTATGATGAAGCTCTTCGTGTGGTCGGGCCTCGTTGGACCCGATGCGCCGGAGCAGGGAATCAGCTTCTCCGCGGAAGACAGTTGGAGCCCCAGCAACACCTCAACCCAGCCGTTCGATATCGCATTCCTGAAAACCGACAGCGACAAAGCTTACGAAGTCGCGCAGAAGAATGGCGGGGAAAAGCGCACCAGCAAGAATCCGAAAGAGCCCGTGACATTTGCCCTGGCCTGGGACTCGGCCAACAATCAGTTGGTCTGGCATGTGCTGTATGGCGACAATCCCAGCCAAGCCACGCTGCGCATTGCGGTGGACGCCACGACAGGGGCGTTCCTGCGCGTGGAGAAGTAGGCTGTTAGTCGGGATTCCTTGGCTAGAGAAATCTGCGAGAGACGTACCCGATCGCCGCGAGAACTACACCTGTAATTGCGCAGGCGAGGTCAATACAGTGTCCAAGCGTATTGGGCTGTCCCCAGCCTAATACGGGAAGGAAGCGTAAGGCTTCGGAAAGATGTGCGAATAGCACGACGAGTAAACAGACCGCGCCTACTAGCTGAACGAGTGTTGCAAGAGTTCTTTCTTTGGCAAAAGGCCTTCGCTGAAGCGCCAAATGCGAGAACACTGGAATGCCAATCGCCATTACTCTCTGCAACATTGATTGAGCCTGCCAGAAGCCATCAAAAGAGCGAAGTTTCCCAGGTGCTAAAGCCCCGTTGGGTTATTGGGCCCTCATCGGCACGACTGAAGTCGTGCCCTGACTCATTGGGTCTGTGAATGAGGTCTTCCCTAGGTTGTGAAGGGTGCTGCTCTAGTACTTGTAAACCCTCGCCTCCCAACCCTTCAGATGCAGAACGTCGCCGGTCTCGCTCGTCTTATCGAGGTTCGAAATCATGAGCTGATTGGCCTTGATTCCCGAGGGCAAGCTGTAGCTCACCGCATCCGTCGAGAAATTCAGAACTACCAGATATTTGTCGGCGCCGCTCGTCCGCGTGTAGGCAAAAACTTTCGGGTTCGACGGATCGAGATCCTTAAAATCCCCATACACAAAGGCGAGCGAACTGCGCCGCAAATCGGCCATTTGCCGGAAGTAGTGATAAATGGAGCTCTTGTCGCTCAACTGTTGCTTCGCATTGATCTCCAGGTAATTCGGATTCACCGCCAGCCACGGTCTCGAGGCGGTAGTGAATCCGGCATTGGCCGAGCTGTCCCACTGCATAGGTGTGCGCGCATTGTCCCGGCTGACCTTGCGCATCTCTGCCAAAAATGCCTTCGCCGGAACCTGATTCGTTACTACCATTGCTTTCCACGCATTTTTCACCGCGATGTCGTCGAACTGATCGATGCTGGTGAACGGAAAATTTGTCATTCCCAGCTCATCGCCCTGATAAATAAACGGCGTTCCCTTCAGTGTCAGCAACATCGTGGCAAGCGCTTTGGCCGAGGCAGCCCAATACTGCGGCGAATCATTCCCAAAAGCCGACACCACGCGCGGATTGTCGTGGTTGGACAGAAAGATGGTGTTCCAGTTATGAGCATCCAACGCCTGGTCCTGTTTCGTATAGACGGCTTTCAGCTCCGGCAGAGTCCAATCGCGCCACAATTCTCCATTGCGATTCACACGCACCGCATCGAAGTTGAAGATCATGTTGAGCTCGCTACGCCGCTCGTCCACGAGCGATGGCGTTTGCTCCAGCGTTACTCCGAACGCCTCACCCACAGTCATCACGTCATACTTCGACAACACTTCCCGATTCATTTCCTGCAAATATTCGTGCAGGTGCGGCCCCATGGCGTAGAAATACTGCGGCTTCGCCATGTATTCCGGAGGCAGATTCGGCAGCCCCGCCCTCTTCGAGATGAACGGAATCACGTCCATGCGGAATCCGTCCACGCCTTTGTCAAGCCAGAACTTCATCAGGTCGTACACTTCCTGGCGCACTTTGGGATTGTCCCAATTCAAGTCAGGCTGCTTCTCGGCGAATAAATGCAGGTAATACTCGCCTGTCGTCGGATCGAGCTTCCAGGCCGGGCCGGAGAAGAAGGACGTCCAGTTGTTGGGAAGCTTGCCGTCATTCGGCGGACGCCAGATGTAATAGTCGCGATAAGAGCTGCTCTTCGACGTACGGCTCTCAACGAACCAGGCGTGCTCGTCACTGGTGTGGTTTACCACCAAGTCAAGCACTAACTTCAGGTGCCGCTGCTTGACGCCCTTTAGCAGGGCGTCGAAATCAGCCATCGTGCCGAATTCCTTCATTACCTTTCGATAATCACGAATGTCATATCCGTTATCCACGTTGGGCGAATCGTAATGTGGGCTCAGCCAGATCACGTTTACGCCGAGTCCCTGGATGTAATTGAGCTCGGAGGTGACACCGGGAAGATCGCCGATGCCATCGCCATTCGAGTCTTTGAATGATCGCGGGTAAACCTGGTAAACAATCGCTTCTTTCCACCAACGTGGTTGATATCCATTGACAGACTGCTGCGCCGAGGGGCCAGAGAACGCTGTGGTTTGCGGATGCACGGCTGGTTGACCAAAACTCCCCGTTGCAACTAGCGGTATAAGTAGGACTATTGCGACGAAAGATGGCTTCACAGTAACCCTCCTCCCGTAGCAGTTACCACGACGGCCACCGTAGGGCTAAAGGCGGCATCTGCCACTCCCACCTCGGGTGGATTGCGGAATAGCCCTTTCGTGTGCATAATTTTGCAGCATAGCATCGTTTTCGCTGAGGGGGCCACTATAGTGGGCCAATCTCTGTTCGTCCCCCGGTTTCTGGCTCGCCTAAAAGCCAACGGGCTGCAATACGAGAATCCTCGTGTTGAGCGAGTCTTGGCAGCCTCTCGCGTTGGCTGGGGAGCCATCGCCCTCAGTGTCGGCCTTTTCCGCCCGCTCGCGCCCGATCCCTACAACCAACTATTGATCTTTCTGTTACTGATGTACTGCGTGGAAAATCTGGGTCTGCTGATCTGGATGATCATGAACCCGGATCCCGGAAGTGTGTTCATCCGCATCATGCAGATCAGTGACGTGCTCTGGCCCATCGCCCTCTGCCTTTTTGCCGACCCGCCCAGCACCCTGGTATTCGTTTTCTTCCTGTTTGCCTTGGTGACCACGGCTTATCGCTACGGAGTTTACGAGACGGTTCTCACGGCTATGGGTTGCACGCTGGTCCTGGTTGTACAAGAGATTGTTGTCGCGCTCGGCCCTAAAGGGCTTAGCCAGCTCATTTATACGCAACGGGGTGCGTCGCGCTTGATTCTGCGAAGCGCCTTCCTCATTATGGCGGGTTTTCTTCTCGGCTATCTTGCCGAAAGAGAAAAAGAACTGCGCGCCGAAATCGGCTTCGCCAACCACTTGCTGTCGCTCACGAGAGTGGGAAACCGCTTGAGTGAAGTTATCTGCGAAATCTTGACTGAGCTTGCTGGAGTGTTCGAGGGCAAGAGGGTGTACGCGCTGGTGAATCAGGCAGCTTCCGATCGTCTCTTTCGTTGGGAGCCCGGGTACGAAGCGCGGGAGATCCTCACTGAGGAAGAGGGTTGTTCCCTGATGCCGAGGTATCCCCACACCTTCTACATGCAACAGCTCAAGAATGGAAAGAACTCCATCGATGCTGTCGACGATGAAGGCCGCCGGGTTGATTCTCCGGATCTCGCTGACCTACCCATGCCGATCAAAGATGCGAAATCTGTGCTGGGCGTTCGCCTCGATCTGGGTCGGGAATGGAACGGAAGGTTCCTGCTCCTCGACGGAAGACTGGGTTGGAACCGTGAACGCGAGTTGCGCTTTGCCCAAACCGCTCTGCGGCAGGTTGCGCCTGCGCTGTACTCCATCTACCTGTTTCGCCGCTTGCGGTCGCGCGCCGGTGCCATGGAGCGGGCACGAGTGGCCCGTGAATTACACGACACTGCAATTCAATCGCTCATCAGCATTGAAATGCAGGTCGATGTCTTGCGTCGCCGGACCAACGGCCACTTACCGGGCGGAGAACTGGAGCGAATCCAGCGATTGCTGCGGGAAGAGGTACTCAACTTGCGCGAGCTCATGCTCAGTATGAAGCCGGTCGAAGTCGGCCCTAAGCAATTTCTTGACTTTGTCGCCCAACTCGTAGAACGCTTTCGAAACGACAGTGGTTTAGATGTGCGCTTTGTTTCGGAGCTGGAGGAGGTGACTCTGCCAGCCTCAGCTTGCCGGGAATTAGTACGTATCGTGCAAGAAGGTCTGGTCAATATCCGTAAGCACAGCCGGGCGAAGTCGGTTTACGTTCGTTTTGGAGCACTGAACGGCTTGTGGAAGCTAGTGATCGACGACGACGGACAGGGTTTTCCGTTTACCGGTCGTCTGACGATGGGAGAGCTGGATGATCTCCATCGCGGCCCCGCGGTGATCAAAGAGAGAGTCCGGTCCATTGGTGGTGATCTTGTGATCGAGTCGAGTCCGGGTCACGGTTCGAGGTTGGAAATTACCGTTCCTCAGAAAGGGTATGAATTCTATGGATAGCAAGGTCGCGACGGTCCGCATCGTCATCGCCGATGATCACACCATTTTCCGCGATGGGCTTCGCCGGTTGCTGGAGGCCGAACCAGAACTCGAGGTGGTAGGAGAAGCGGCTGATGGCAATGAGGCCATCGCGCAAACTAAGGCGACAGACCCCGATGTCCTGCTGCTCGACCTCAACATGCCGCGTATGCCCGGGATGGAAGCCATGCGCGAGCTCTCCGCCGCCGGCGAAGGTAAGAATACGAAGATCATCGTGCTGACTGCGGCGATCGAGCGCATTCAGATTGTGCAGGCGTTGCAACTTGGCGCGCGGGGCGTGGTTATGAAGGAGGCCGCCACCCAGCTACTCATGAAGGCTATCCGCACGGTAATGGTTGGAGAATATTGGATTGGGCGCGAGGCCGTCGGCGACATTGTCGAGTTCATGCGTCTCAACGCCTCGGGTGAGCGCCCGCCCAAGAATTTCGGTCTCACGAAGCGCGAGATGGACATTCTCACCACCATCGTTGCCGGCCTGAGTAATAAGGAGATTGCGCGCAAATTTGCCTTGAGTGAGGATACGGTCAAGCATCATCTGACCAACATCTTCGACAAGGTGGGAGTAGGAAGCCGATTGGAGCTGGCGCTCTTTGCCATCAACAATCGGATTACCGACCAGTAGGATTAAGGCTCCCGCAGTGAACACCAGGGACCGTGCTCGGGGCTCGATCCCGTTCGTATGAGGTGCCCCCGCGGAAGTCAATGACTGGAAAAACTGATCACTGACAACTGGCAACCGGGCGGGGCGACTCTGACCGCTCTTTCGGGTTCTAATTGTGGAAGCAATTCTAGGAGTATGGAATGAAGTCGACGTACTCGAGCGCCTTGGCGGCACTGCTCTTCGCATTTGCCCTGGCAGGATGCAGTAAGGCCCCGGTCCGCACGGACGCTCAAATTGCTACTGAGGTGCAAAGCAATCTCCGGGCTGACGGCAACATCGCAGCCAAGGGCATCGCAGTGCAGGCCGACCATGGCATCGTGACCCTGAATGGTACGGTCAACACTGACGATGAGCGAACCAGCGCCGCTAGTGATGCCGCCAAAGTCGAGGGCGTTAAAACCGTAGTCAACAATCTGACTGTGCAGCAAGCAGAAACGTTGTCACCCGAGCCAGAAGCTCCTGCAGCGCCGCCCCCGACCTCCAGCGCAAAAAAGCGCGAACCTAAGGCCGTGGCGAAGGCCAAGACTCTTCCTCCACCGCCCGCCCCAGTAGCCAACCCTCAGCCGCAACCAGTAACTCCGGCGCCGGCTCCATCTGAAACCGCAGCAGCCCCACCCGCGCCGCAGCCACCGCCTCCACCAAAGAAGGTGACGATTCCTGCGGGGACGCAGCTCACGGTGCGCTTGAACGATGCTCTCGACACCGAGCGCAATCAGGTCGGCGATTCCTTCCATGCCACGCTGGGAGCCCCAATCGTGATCAACAGCGACACCGTTATTCCCTCAGGTGCCGATGTTGTTGGGCACGTGGTGGACGTGAAAAGTGCCGGCCGCTTTGCGGGAAATTCCGCGCTCACTCTGGAGCTCAACTCGCTGTCGGTGAACGGCAAGACGTACAACATCCAAACCAATCAGTGGTCGCGGCAGGGCAAAGGCGAAGGTAAAAACACCGCTACCAAAGTTGGTGGTGGTGCGGCTGTAGGCGCGATCATTGGAGGTCTTGCCGGCGGCGGTAAAGGCGCTGCCATCGGCTCTGTTGCAGGTGCGGGTGCGGGAACCGGTGTGGCCGCGACGAAAAAGGGCGAGCAGATCAAGCTCAACCCGGAATCCACGTTGAGCTTTCTGCTGATCAACACACTCACCGTGACTGAGCAGGGTCAAAACAATCGCAACGCAGGGCGGACGCCGCTGCCGTGAATTCGGTCAGTCTGTAAGGTCCTCTGTTGGAGAAAGTCGCCAGCTGCACCCATGCGGTCATAAACCAGGCCAAGATCTCGTCTTCGTCGGTGATCTGCTGCATGTTGCTCATGATCCGAGAAAGTCTCCGTCGTTAACGATTGCGGACCAATTCGCCCACGCCTCTCATTACTCTGCAACTTCGGCGTATGCGCAGAGACCTCGTCTGTCATTGAATTTTGGGGTTTCGAAGGTATGGGAGTTGCTGATTATGCAGCCAGTTTGGGGGAGTTTGTCATTCGAATAAACAGGTCGTGGAGACTGAGCCGGCCCGACCCTTAGCCTACCGTCTTCCCACTGGAACGCAGGCGACGTACTCTGATAGCACTTGGAACTCCTATTCGCTTGCGTGCTGTTTGTCATAGGGCTGGTGTTCGGCAGCTTCCTGAATGTCTGTATCAGCCGCATCCCGCGGGATCTTTCGATAGTCACGCCTCGCTCACGCTGCCCGCATTGCCACGCGCCAATCGCATGGCGCGATAACATCCCGATCCTTAGCTGGCTCTTGCTCCAGGGAAAGTGTCGGCACTGCCAGCGCACGATTTCCCTCCGCTATCCGTGGGTCGAATTGCTGGTCGCCGTCTTTTTCGTCACCAGCTACGCATATTTCGGCCTGGGATGGACGACGCTGAAGGCCTGCCTCTTCTGCTTTCTCGTTGTCGGCCTCATCCTCATGGACGCGGAAACCGGATACCTGCCGGCGGAATTCACCTATCCCGGAATATTGCTGGGAATGCTCTTTGCAGCACTGGCTCCCGGCAACGCATCGGGCCTGCTGTTCGTCTTGGCTGCTCTCGAGAGGCCAGTCCCTGCGGGCCCGCGATGGCTCTCTTTCATCGATGCCGTTTCCGCCGCCCTTCTCGGTGCCGCATTCTTCTACTTGGCTTGGGCGGCGTATTACTTGATTCGTAAGCGCCACGGTGTGGGCTTCGGCGATTTTGCAATGATGGCAATGATTGGCGCCTTCCTGGGACTCCGTCTGACCTTGCTCGTAATTTTCCTCGCACCAATTCTGGGAACACTCTACGCGCTTCTAACGCTGCTTAGGTCAGACCGACGCCAAGTCGCTCAGGCGCAACCTTCCGGCGACGGCGCCGTCCTGCTGGCCGAAGTTCCATTCGGAGTCTTTCTCGGCGTGAGTTCGCTTATTGCCCTGTTTCTCGGGAGGCCAATTTGGAATTGGTACCTAGGATTCTTTCGATAAGCCAGAAATAGCTAACAATGTCGGTTAATTCTGGCAACGACTTGCCGCAGGTGGTGTCGTCCATGCACCAGGTGAAACCGTCGCCACTGCGGGGCGGTAAGTGGTCCAAGAATGGGGTGCATCAAAATCGGTGTTCCGCTCCCGAATCTCTTCTCGGCATCCGCCAGAGTCGCATCCATTGCGACCAGAGCATCGTTGAAACGGCGTAGCGGATGGTCGCCTAATCCCGCTCGCGGCACCGTATGCTTAGGCGCTTCGACACCTGCTGGAAATCGCCCGATCCCCAATACGTACATGCTTCGCAGCCGCTGCTGGAGGCTTGGGTTGGCTCGCTCCGGCCGTCCTGCCTCAAGGGCACGCAGCAAGCCCTTGGTGGTCGCTGTGTAAGTGAGCGTGAGGTGTTCCAGAACCTGCAGGGAATTCCACTTGCCTTCCGCCGCGTGTGCCAGCGCGTCTGCCGACGCACTGCCGGCCGCCAGTTCGGTTTGGCGACGCACGATTTCGAGTTCTGGAGACACCTACCTCATCCCACTGAGCGGCGCAGCAAGAGGCTGCCAAGTCAGTACAAATAATAAGAACAGCTGCGCCGGTTCTCAAGCGCACAGGAGCGGAAATCTCCAAAGTGTTGGACGATTAGAGCTTAGTTGCAAGGGTTGTTCTGCGGCTTTCGCAATTTTCCTGCTGGAAGCAGCCAATCGTTTATAGTTCCAATCTGTCCCATTCTTGCTCCTGCCAAGACCAATGCCGCCAACCTCGCAAGCGCCAACCAAAGCGCCGGAGCTGTTACGCGAACTCGGGGTCGGCCAGGCCAGCGCCATCGTGGTTGGCACCATCATCGGAAGCGGAATTTTCCTGGTTCCGGCGGAGATGATGCAGGCCGTCGGCTCGGCCCGTTTGGTGTACCTCGCGTGGATTGTCGGCGGGCTGCTTTCGCTCGCTGGCGCCATTACCTACGCCGAGCTGGGCGCTATGAAGCCACAAGCGGGCGGCGAGTATGTGTACATCCGCGATGCTTACGGGCCGCTCACGGCATTCCTGTATGCCTGGACCTGGTTCATCGTCGCCAAACCGGGCTCGGTTGCGACTATTGCCACCGGCATCGTGCGCATCCTCGGCACATTCCCCGCGCTCGCTTTCTTCAGCGACACTGCATTCAGTTCCCCAATGAAGCTTACTTATGGGCAGCTGGTTGCCATCGCTGCCGCGATTCTCATTACCTGGCTGAACTATGTCGGCGTGAAAAGGGCCGGCGAGTTTCAACTCGTCTTTACAGTCCTGAAAATTGTGATGATCGTTGGCGTCGCGATTGTCGGATTTACGGCAGCGAGTGGGACGTGGCGCAACTTTAGCACGCACTTCGCCGGCACGACTGGCGGCGTCGCAGGCTTTATGGCTGCCCTGGTCGCCGCGCTCTGGGCCTATGACGGATGGAACGACCTCAACATGGTCAGCGGCGAAATCAAGCACCCCGAGCGCACCATTCCTATTGCGCTCATCGCCGGTGTCGGCATCGTCGCTGTGCTCTACATGCTCAACAATGCGGCCGTACAGTATGTTCTGCCCGCCGATCAGATTGCCGCCTCCCAGCGACCCTCCTCCGACGCGACAGCCATTGCTGTCGGCCTTTGGGGAGCGGCGATCGTCTCGCTCGGTATGGCGCTGTCGATGCTAGTCACGCTCAACGGCACCATCATGAGCGGAGCGCGCATTCCGTACGCGATGGCGCGCGACGGCTACTTTTTCAGAGCGATGGCTGACGTTCATCCGCGCTTCCATACACCCCACATCGCGCTTCTCGTTCAGTTGGCCCTGTCGATCCTCATGCTGATGTTCGCTGGCAATTTTCGCGAGCTCTTCTCGCTGACCATTTTTGCCGAGTGGCTGTTCTACATGATCGCCGCCAGCACCGTCTTCGTCCTGCGCCGCAAGGAGCCGAACATACCGCGACCGTACAAGACTTGGGGCTACCCGGCGGTGCCTGCTGTTTTCCTGCTCGTTGCCGCCGTGCTGCTGTACTTCACCTTTACTGAGAACCTCCGCAACTCGATTTGGGGAACGCTGCTGATACTTTCGGGAATTCCGTTGTTTCTGTACTTCGCCAAGAGGCGTAGGCAAAACACAACCGCCTGAACGCACGCGAGTACCCTCCCCACATCCTCGAAACTCCTTGTTTTCTCGCACATAGCGGAATTTCGACGCAAGGTCTTGAGCCCATGTGACTTACCGGCAATGTCCTCCTACTAAAGGAGTTACGCAGAAAATCGAAAACGAGTAGGACCTCGCACAGGTCGAATCACGTTCTGAGAACGGGAAGTGTCCGCCTGTCGTCTCCGCCTGTCGTCTCGTGGGACGACACCTTCCCCATTCTTCTTTGAGGGAGCGTAGGTTCAGGGTGGGCGAGCTATAGAACCTGGGCCACGAAGTGATGTGATAACGGAGTGGTCGTGTTAGGGGGCCGAGGGGCTTCAAGTCTCAATTTCGAGAATGCCAGCCTGCTTTAAAGGGTATAAGTTGTCCACTTGTCCCCTCGCATTTTTGGTACGTCGGCCAGTAGAGGGAACAGGGAAAATTGGAGCACTCGTCCAATCTTGGTAGACCTTGCGCCTTTCCTAAAGTCAAAGCGGTAACCGTGCTTCATGTTGGGCTGCGAATTGTAGCGACTAGGCACGGGTGAAAGTCGGGAGGGGCAGATGAGCGGCTTGTGGCAAGACATTCAATACGGCGTGCGCGTTCTGCTACGCCGTCCGAGTTTCACTATCGTGGCGGTGCTGGTGCTGACGCTGGCTATCGGAGCAAACGTAACTATTTTCAGCTTCATCGACACAGCACTGTTGCGACCGCTCCCCTATCGCGACCCGGAGCAGTTAGTGAAGATATGGGACTCGCGCCAGGCGGAGGTCTACTCGCGCTTCGAAGCATCGTATCCAGACTATCTTGACTGGAAGCAGCAGAACCAGGCGTTCAGTTCACTTGCGGCCTATGGCGGCGGTGGCAATGTCGTTCTGGCCGGAGCGGATGGGCCGCAGATGATCAAGGCGGGACGCGTCAGCGACAATTTTTTCCAGACCCTCGGCGTCTCGCCACTCTTCGGTCGCCTGTTTCAGGGTGGCGAAGACCTGGAATCAGCCCCTCGATATGCGGTCCTGTCCTATAGCTTCTGGCAGCGTCAATTCGGCGGAAGGCGGGACGTCCTCGGCCAGTCGGTAACCCTTAACAGCGTGCCCCGAGCAATCGTCGGGGTGTTGCCGAAGAATTTCCACTTTGCGCCGATTGGCGAAGTGGACCTTTATGTCACATTGCACGCGGGTGGAGGCATGCGAATACGACGCAACCTGCATTGGCTTCACCCCGTAGGGCGACTGAAACCCGGAGTTTCGCGCGAACAGGCACAGGGAATGATGAATGTCGTCGCGGCGAATCTCGAGAAGCAGTATCCGGACTCCAACAAAGAGCTGCGGACCGTCGTGGTCCCGCTCAGCGAGCTCATCACGGGACAGATCAAGCCAATTCTGCTGGTGCTTCTGTCGGCGGTTGGGCTATTTCTGTTGATCGCGTGCGCCAACGTTGCGAACTTGCTGCTGGCACGCTCGGCGACGCGGGCCAAGGAGTTCGCCATCCGCTCGGCTTTGGGTGCCCGCCGGTGGAGAGTGATACGACAACTGATCGTTGAGGGGACATTACTCGCTACGGTGGGCACAGTGTCGGGTATAGTTTTCGCCATTATTGCGACACGATGGATGATTCTCACGCTGCCCAAAGAGGCGCTGCAAAGCATGCCGTACTTGAAGAACATGTGTGTCGATCCACGCATTTTGCTGTTTGCCGACGGACTGGGCTTGCTAACTGCGCTGCTGTTCTCGCTGCCACCGGCGCTGAGCCTGTCGGCACCGCTCCACAACGCGCTTAGAGAAGCCGGGCAACAGTTCGTTGCCGGTTCGTGGAGAAAGTTCGGGTCGTCTCTGGTGGTGGCCGAGGTGGCGATCTCGGCGATTCTGCTGGTTGCATCGGGACTGTTGCTGAAGAGTCTGTTCCATCTCCTGACCGTGGATACGGGATTCAACGTGAGTCGATTGACGACGTTTTATGTCTTTCCCGACAGCCGACGTTACATCGAAGACCCACAAGCGATTGTGCTGCACGATCAGCTGGTGGATGGGTTGCACAGCGCACCGGGCATTTCGGCAGTGGGAGTGACCAGCACTCCACCGATTGTGGGGGGCAATACCAGTCTATTCCGCGTCCTGGGTGCGCCCCTGACGCCGTTGCCCTACGAAGCGAACAGTCGCGACATCGATCCGGGCTACTTTTCGACCTTGCAGGCGAAGCTGAAGGCCGGGCGCTACTTCGATAAGCACGACGATGCGAAGGCGCCGCAGGTCGTGATCCTCAACGAGACGCTGGCCGAAATAGCGTTTGGCAGCGAGAACCCCATTGGCAAGCAGATTGTCTTCACGTATAACGCGCAAGAAAAGCCACGTGAAGTAGTGGGTGTAGTGTCGGACGTGCACGAGGGCGAGCTCAACGTTGCGGACAAGCCCGCGATTTACACGCCCTTTGCGCAGAGTCCGGACAGTATCTTTGCGGTTGTGGTGCGCTCCGATCTCGACCAAGCGGCGCTTAGACCGGCATTGGAAAAAGCTGTTCATCAGGTCGATCCCGGCATTGTGCTGTACCAGATGCAAACGATGGAGGACTTGATTGCGCAGTCTCCGGCTGCAGTCATGCATCGCTATCCGGCATGGCTCGTCAGCGTTTTCGCGATGTCTGCGCTGATGCTCGGAATCATCGGTCTTTACGGAGTTATGTCGTACTTGGTGAGCCAGCGGACGCGCGAGATCGGCGTTCGCATGGCGCTGGGTGCACCGCGTGGCAAAGTGGTCAGGCTCATCCTAGGGAATGGGATACAGTTAGCAGCAATCGGCATTGTGGCCGGTGTCGCCGGGGCGGTGCTGGCCGGCTACACATTTCGCAGCGTTCTCTTCGGTGTGGAGCCGTGGGACATTGCCACGCTACTGGCAGCTGCGGCGATTCTTGCGGCGATCTGCGTTGCCGCAAGCTACGTGCCGGCTCTTCGCGCCTCGCGGCTGGATCCAGTGAAAGCGCTGCGCTACGAGTGATGGTACCCAGAGGAAGAGGCCGCTAGCTGGCGCGGAGACGATTTGCTTAGTGCGGCGCCTCTGTGTTTGGCGGGGGATGAAGAGGGAGGCTGGAGGGCTTGTATTCGTAGTGGTCGTTGGTCTCGGCCCTAAGTTCGGCCATGCGGCTCTGAAGTTTCTTTGCCAGATCTTTGTAGTGCGGATCTGCGTAGATATTGTGCTTCTCGTCGGGATCGACTTGCAGGTCATAGAGCTCAAACTCTTCCGGCGACAGAAAGTAGTGGATGAGTTTGTAACGCTCGGTGCGTATTCCGCGGCATGGCTTTACATTTTCCCAACCGGGATATTCGTAATACTCGTAGAGCCAGTCTGTGCGCCAGTGAGTGACGCTCTTGCCTTCCATGATGGGCATCAGGCTCTCGCCCTTCATCTCTGCCGGTATAGGAATTCCGGCCAAGTCGAGGATGGTTGGAGCCAGGTCGAGGTTCAGGGCCATCTTGTCGGAGGCGCCGCCTGCCGGAATACGCGGCGGATATCGCACCATCAGTGGAATGCGGATGGAAGGTTCGTACATCAAGCGCTTGTCGTAGAAATGATGTTCGCCGAGGAAGAATCCGTGATCGGAACTGAGGATGATTGCTGTTCGATCGAGAATTCCCTGTCGTTCAAGCTCTTTCAGTACCAGACCAACGTCTTCATCGTTCGACTCGACGCCGGCGTAATGGTCCTTGACCAGCTCTTCCAGGGAACGCGGGTCATCGGTGCCAACTTCGGCGCTGCCGATCTGATTGTCGGCATGGGACGTAGCCTGCGCTTTTCCCGCATAGCCCGTGAGGTCTTCGTCGAAGGTTGAAGGCTTCGGAATGGCGATGCCGTTGAACAGATCGACCATGCGCTTGGGACGATAGAACGGCGCGTGTGGTGCGTAGAACCAGAGAAATAAGCACACAGGTTTGCTGTGTTTTTGTCGAAGCCATTCGATGGCTTTTCGAGTGAGCAGGTCGTCAACGTATTCTCCGGAATATTCTTTGGGCTCGCTGTATTGGCCGCGAATACCTTCGGTGAGCACGGGGCGGTAGTAGTCTGCTTGGCCGACAAAGCCGAAGTAATAGTCCCAGTCGTGGTCTTTGAGCGCGCCCTTGATGTGCGACTTGCCAATGAATGCGGTTTCGTATCCGCCTTGGTGAAGTATGTCGGAGATGAGCTTGAATTGCGGTGGGATGGCTCCCTCGACGTTGGAGACTGCGCCCGTAGTGTGGGAGTACTGGCCGGTGAGAAAGGTCGCGCGCGAGGGGAGACACAGGGAATTGATAACAAATGCGTTATGGAATGTGAAGCCTTCGCTGCCGATGCGGTCCATGTTGGGGGTGGTCATGATTTTGTTTCCGGCCGAGCTGAATTCGTCGTAACGCAGACCTTCGCCGAGGAAGAAAATGAGGTTGGGCTTTTGGTCGGCTGGATTTTTTAAGGCGGCGAGGGCGGCGATGTTGAGTGGGGCGATTGCTGCGATTAGCGCGATGGCGCCGATGAACCAAGGTCGAGTGTTCACGAAGCGGTCTCCATGGGAGCTCTTGGACAAGTACGGGAATTCAGGTCTTCCTGAAGATCTTATGTCAATTGGTATTCCATCAGTGGATAAGTAGAGCTATTTAGCTCTTTGTGCGTTAGCGGCTGAGACTTGCCGCCGGCTGAAGCCGGCTCGGAGCATCAAAAGGCCGTCGCGACGCCGAACTGAAGCTCGGCTCTACCCAAAAACGAAGCGGACACGCCAATTGCTAATTTGTATTGATGACGCGAATTATTCGCAACGCAGCGAAGTCATGGGATCAACGCGCACGGCGCGCCGCGCAGGGATGTAACAGGCAACGACCGCTACGAGCATCAGAACCACAACAACGCTCGCGTAGGTCAGAGGATCCTGGGCGCTGACTCCGAAGAGTTGCTTCGCCATGAGGCGGGTCAGGATCAAAGACGCCACCGTGCCGACGGCCGCCCCGAGAAGCGCCATCTTGGTTCCTTCTCCGAGCACGAGGTACACGATGTCGCTGCGTTGCGCGCCCAGTGCCATGCGGATTCCGATTTCTTGTGTGCGCTGGCCAACGAAATAGGAGATCACGCCGTAGATTCCGACGCACGCCAGAGCCAATGCCAGTGCGGCGAATACGCCGAGAAGAATCATCGTGAGCCGGCGAGCGGCATACGAAGTTGCCACGACATCGTCCATCGTCTGGACGTTGTAGATCACCTGCCTTGCATCGATCTCCTTTACCGTTTCGCGAACCTGGCCCATGACCGCTGTGGGATCACCTTGGATTCGAGGACCACGGCGACCGACTTCGCTACCAGCGGCATAAGCTTCTCCGGAAGCTGCATGAAGGGATAGAAGAACTGCGCCTGGATAGAGCCTTTGGGGTCGGTATCTAGACCATATTGCTTCACGTGTCCGACTAGCCCGACGATTTCCGCCTGCACGTTGAACTCGGTGAAGTTGATGCGTTTGCCGATAGGATCCTGATTCGGGAGGTACATGCGCGCGAACGAGTCGTCGATGTCGATCACAACGAGCGTATTTTCGTTGTCCTGGTCGGTGACGAAGCGGCCGCGCTGCAAAGTAATTCCCATTGCCTGCTGAAAGCCGGACTCGACGAGAAAGAAGGTTGCTGCTTGCATATCGCTGTCGTGGACGGGCTTGGGTTCACCTTCGATCCAGAACGGCAGTGCGGAATCGTGAATCATGGGGCGCGAGCCGAGAGTGACCGACACTGCCTGCACGCCCGCAATGGAGCGCATTTTGTCGTCGAAGTTGCGCAGACGGGCGCGCGTTTCCGCAGAGGTCGTGGTAGGAGTCGCCGCTAACGAGAGATTGAAGGTGATGGCGTGGTTGGGATTGAATCCCGGATTGACTCGCCACAGGGCGGCCAGCGTACGCAACATCAGTCCGGCTCCGACCAGCAGAACCAAAGCTAGGGCGACTTCAACCGCGACAAACGTTCCTTGCAGGCGCTGACGGAAGCCGCTGGAGCCGCGGCCGCTCTGGTTCATGGTTTCTTGCAGGTTGATCCGAGTCGCTTTCAGGGCAGGCGCAAGCCCGAAGATTACCCCGGTGAAGAGCGACAGGGCGAGCGTAAACAGCAGGACCTTCAGGTCGAGTGAGACTTCGTTGCCCCGTGGCAAGGCGGCAGGTAGTCCCTTGAGAATCGCCTTCGTACCCCAGAAAGCGAGGGCGAAGCCGAGTACTCCGCCCAATCCTGCAAGCAGGACACTTTCTGTTAGGAGCTGGCGAATCATTCGAGCGCGGCTTGCGCCGAGTGCTGTCCGGATCGCGAACTCACGCGACCTTCCTACGGCGCGCGCGAGCAGCAGATTGGCAATGTTCGCGCAGGCAATCAGCAAAAGAAAACCGACGGCTGCCAGAAGCAGGTAGAGCAGCGGTTGGACGTTGCCGACGATGTCTTCCTTCATCGAGACCAGCGTGATGCTCTTGCCGGAGTCGGCTTCGGGATAAGCGACGGCGAGGTTTTGGGCAATCTCATTCATCTCGGCTTGACCCTGGGGTAGCGTGACGCCCGGAGACAGGCGACCGAAGGCGCGGGCGCTGACCGAGATGCGGCGGTCGCGAAACGACGGATCTCTCCACTGACCGATGGGCGTGTAGACGTCGCGCATGTTGCCGTAGAAAGAGAAGTTGTCGGGAATGATGCCAACGATGGTGTAGGCGGTGCCGTTCAGGATAATCGGCTGACCGACGATTTCGGGAGAAGATCCGAATTTGCGCTTCCACAAACCGCCGCTCAGGATGACGACGGGTGCGGCGCCGATCTGGTCGTCATCGACGCCAAAGGTGCGGCCCAGAACCGGTGCTACACCGAGGGTATTGAAGAAGCCGGCTGAGACCATGTATCCGCTCAGGCGCTCGCCTTCGCCGTTACCGATGAAGTTGTAGTCTTCGTTGCGGTACACGGCCATGGACGCGAACGATTTGCTGTCGCGCTGCCAATCGAGGAAATTCAGATATTCGATGGGAGCGCTGTCGAGCCCCGCAACCCTTTCATAGACTGCGACAAGCTGCGACGAATGCGGGTACGGCAACGGATTCAGGAGCACTCCGTTGACTACGGAGAAGAGCGCGGTATTCGCGCCAATGCCCAGCCCCAGGGTCAGCACAGCGATCGCCGTGAAGCCGGGTGATTGGATGAGCTTTCGAATTGCGTAACGAAGATCCTGAAGAAGAGCGGTCATGGGCGACCACTATTGTCCCACGGCATCGCCAAAGACGGGCTGATCAATAATCAGATTTCGAGGGAACAGCAGGTCCTTCAACTACTCGCTCGCCCGATCCGCCGAAACACGCGGATCGAAGCAAAAGGCGAGCGCTCCGCTCAGGATGATACCTGACATTTCACTCTATCGGGCCAGGAGGAAGACACCGGCGGCGACGAACAGTGCGGCCGTCCAGCGGCGGTGATCGACGCGCTCTTTGAGGTAGAGGCGCGCGGCAAGGGCGTTGGCGATGAATGTCAGCGCGGCAGAAGCAGGGCCGACGATGCTGACGTCACCCCAAGACAGAGTGATCAGCAGGCTGAAGAAGCCGATGGCCATGAATCCGAGCCCGATCGTGAACCGGCCATTGGCAGCGACGCGGCGAATGACACCCCAAAGACCGTGCTCCCGGCGCACCAGTCCAAGGTCTCCGATTTCTTTCATGGCTCGCGATTGCAGCACATCACCGATCGTGGAGGTGACTACCACAGTGGCAATGCCGCTCCAAAGTACGAAGTGACTCATGCTTCGTTCCCGGCCTCTACAACCTCAGCTAGTTCGGCGACTGGTTCATACTGCGGTTCCATACGGTTATGACGATGCGCACCTGGAGTTGCTTCTGGCCCGGTGGCCACAAACCCGACGCCGGTTACGATCAAGAGTACCCCCAGCCATCGCCAAATCGTGACGTGCTCGTGCAGGAAAAACCTAGCAAGCACGACCATCAGGATGTAGCTGACGGAAGTAGCGGGAAGGACATAGGTAAGATCGGCAAAGGAGAGGGCGGAGAGATAGCTGGCGAAGAAGCCGATCAGTAAGAGAACGCCTAGCACGATCCACGGGTTCAGGAGCACGGTGAGCAGGTGCGGCAGGGTGGCCAGGGTGACGGGGCCGAAGACACGCATGCCGCGGGCGAGAGAGACGTCTCCGCACGCCGCGAAGAACATAACAGCGACGAGGATGATGTATTTGCGGATGGTCACAGTGGCGTTATCAGCGATGACCGACTAGCAATTAGCTGCGGCTAAAGCCGCGGAAAATCAATAGGCATTTTTTTCGGCACCCTTCGACTGCACTCAGGGTAAGCCCTGAAGTCGTGCCCGATACGACACTGTTTCCGCCGATAGCGCCCTACCGTGGTCGTTGCAACCTAGTCGCTGCCGCTGCCGCCGGACTGCGAAGCCGCAGTGGTCAAGGTACCCTGGATTTTGCGGGCCTCCTTAACCGCGCGGTTGCGCGCAGCACGAAGGGTCAGGAACTGCTTGGCTTCTATGTACAGACGCTTGCGGTCCTCCGAGTTGAACGCGGCTTTGCGCACAATTCGCCAGGCCGCCTTGGGACGGAAATAGTACTCGTCGTAGAAGCGGTGCACCATCTCCATTACGTAGTCTCGGGGCAGTCCGGGATACTCGATCATGGCGACCTGATGCCCACCGGCGTCGACCATTTGCGCGCCTTCGATCAGGATGAAGCCGTTGTCCTTAGCGTAATCGTAGAGTTCGGTGCCGGGATACGCGTGAGCAACCGAAACCTGAATGGTCTCGACGTCGAGCTCTTTCGCGAAGTCGATGGTGCGGCGGATAGTTCCTTTGGTTTCGCCGGGCAGGCCGAGGATGAAGTCGCCGTGCACGACCAGGCCGAGCTTTTTGCAGTCCTTGGTGAACTGGCGGGCGCGCTCGACAGTGGCCCCCTTCTTGATGTTCTTTAGAATCTGCTGGTCGCCCGATTCGTACCCAACGATCAAAAGCCGGCAGCCAGCTTCCTTCATCGCCTTCAGCGTTTCGTAATCGGTGGTGACACGCGAGGTGCAAGACCAGGTAAGCCCTAGCGGCTTCAGCTTGGCGCAAAGTTCGATGGTGCGGGCCTTCTGGATGTTGAAGGTGTCGTCGTCGAAGAAGAACTCCTTCACGTCCGGCCAGAGCTTCTTGGCTTTGGCCATCTCGCTCGCAACAGCATCGCTCGAACGCTTACGCCAGGGGTGCCCACTGAGCGTCTGCGGCCAGAGACAGAAGGTGCACTGCGCCGGACATCCGCGCGTGGTGTAGAGCGCAACGTAGGGATGCAGCAAGAATGGCACGTTGTAGCGACGCACATCGAGGTCGCGCTTGTAGACGTCCACGACATCGGGCAGAGCGTCGAGGTTGTCCACAGCGGGACGATCGGGATTGTGGATGACTTTACCTTCGGGGCCGCGATAGGAAACGCCCAGGATCTCGTTTAGTGGTTTGCCGTTGGCATACTCCACAGTGGCGTAGTCGAATTCGCGACGAACAACGAAATCAATCGCCTTGCCTTCCTCGAGCGAGCGCTCTGGCAGGGTCGTGACGTGGGGTCCGACGAAACAGATTTTTAGCTTCGGGTTGGCTTGCTTCATCTTGGCGGCGAGTTGAATGTCGCCGGGGAAGCCAGGAGTGCTGGTGAAGAGCACCAGGAAATCAAAGTCCTTGCCGATGTTGATCGTCTCTTCCGCGGAAGTGTGGTGCGGCGCAGCATCGAGCAGGCGCGAGCCTTCCAGCATGCCGGCGGGATAAGCCAGCCAGACGGGATACCAGTACGACTCGATCTCGCGTGTGGCCGGCCAGCGCGAACCGGCGCCGCCATCGTAGTTCTCGAACGAGGGTGGATTCAGGAAGAGTGTCTTCAAAGGCATAGTTATTACCTAATCTTATCATTTGTTGAGGCCAGGCAATATCTGGAAAGGCTTGAACATTAAGTAGTTAGGAGGGTGCCAGGGAAAGTGCAGCGAATGGCGAGTTACGGGGCGGGAACGGCCCAATTCTCCAGTTCTCCGGTAAGACGGAGTAATTGCAGGGAGGTGCGAGTAACCTCAAACTCGGAATCGAGATAGGCGGCGTACTTGTCGTTGACGTCTAGCTGGGCGAGCTGAAGGTCGCGAGTGTTGGCGCTGCCGGTCTGAATGCGTGCCTGCGTTGCTTCGAAATCGCCCTGCGAAACCTGCCATTCCAGCTTGGAGACGTCGCGGGCGGCTTGTAATTGCTTCAGCGAACGCTGCAGCTTGAGGGTGTTTTCGCTGACCTCGTGGCGAGTGAGGTCTGCCTGCTTTTGGGCGACGATGGTGTCGGCGTCAGCTTGGGCGGCGCGGGCTTTCTGCACCGGATTAAAAAAGGGAAACTTGATATTCAATCCGGCGGCGAGGTTATTGACGGTGTACTTGAGGAAGTACTGATCGTAGTTGTTGTAGCGCGCCAGGTAAGCGTACTGCGAGGCGATGTCGGCGAAGGGAAGAGTCGCCTTGTGTTCTCCTTGTGCGCGTACCGCGGCGGCTTGCGCTTTCTGGTCGGCTAATTTCACTACCGGACTATTAACGGCAGCCCGGGCGGCCAGATCGTCTTCCTGGGAGATTAGGGGCAGTTGCGGCATGGACTCGAGGTCGGGCTGAATCTCGGCCGGCTTCAGCCCGGTCAGATTGGCGAGATGCTCGCGCAAAACGTCGGCTTGCGCTTGGGCGTCGGCGATGCGAAGGCGAACGCGGGCGGCGGCGAGTTGGCTTTTGGTGAGATCGAGTTTGCTGTCAACGCCTTCCTTGACCCGCTGCTCGGTTACAAACTGAGCCTTCTCCGCAGCTCTCTGCGCTTCGGCCAGAGTGTTGAGCTTGCCGATGAGGTTGACGAGCTGCGCGTAAGAAAGCGAGGCGTCGAGAATTACTTCTGCCCGCTTGTCCTGGACATCGTAGGCTGAGGCCTGCCAATCGATTTTTGCGGCCTTTAGGAATTTTCGCAGAGAGAGATTGAAAAGCGACTGCTGCGAGGTGAAGTTGGCGACCGACGGAGCGGAGCCTTCGAGGGTCAAAGGAAAGCCGTAGGAATAACCGAGTCCTGAGCCCACCGTGAGCTGGGGCAAATAATGATTGCGGACTTCCTCGTAGGCTTTTTGCGATTTCAGCTGGTTCGCGGCGGCGATGCCCATAACACCGCTATGCTGCAATGCGAGTTCGATGGCGCTGCGAAAACGAAGAGGCTCAGGAGCAGGATTCTCAGCAGCGAATGAGCCGAGTGCGATCAGCGGCAGGCTAGCGGCGAGGGAGATGGCGTAGCCGAGAGATTTGAAGCGCCTACTAGTCCAAGCCGGGGACAGGTTCATGCCAGGTCCGTTACTGCGTCCGGGCCAAAGCCTTGGATGCGGGAGCGAATCCGGAAGCCAAGGCGAGCGAAGCCTTGTACTCGGCGACCGCATCAGACTTACTGCCCATTTTTTCGTAAATTTGCCCCAGCAAATAATGGGCACGGAAGGCAGGGGCGTCCTCAACCATAGCACCGGAATCGAGGTAGTGTCTCAGGTATTGTGCAGCCGAAGCCAAGTCTCGACCCGACTGAAACAGCTCGCTGGCCGCGTTGTAGTAAACCTCGGCGTTTTTGTTGGCCTGGGCGATGGCCTGCGCGATGGCTTTCTGCATGTCATCCAGTCGACCGCGCCGACGGTAGAACGAGGCCAGATTCATCCTGTATTTTGCAGGATCTTTCGCGACTTTGATCGCTTCCTGGAACTCCTTCTCGGCGTCGGGATAACGCTTCTCTTTTTCCGCGACCAAAGCGAGGATCCAGTGTGACGTCGCCTGATCGTACTTCGCGACTTGGGCCGCTTGGTCGCGGGCTTTATCAGTTCCACCTCCCATAATCGAGGGCGCATCGGTGTAGTACTCGGCGAGATCGGCGCGGGCCTGAACATTGGCAGAATCGAGCTTCACTGCCTGCTCAAACTCGTTTTTGGCCTTCTTTGCGAATGAAGCAGCAGAGAATGCGTTGACCGATGCCGCCTTCTCGCCATACTCCCGGCCGAGCCACAGGTGATACATCGCATTGTCGGGACTGAGACTCACGGCCTTTTGGCCGTTCTGCAGGGCGTCGTCCCAGTGTTCGATTGCGTAATAGGCGCGGGACAACAAATTCACTGAGGCGGCGTCGTTGCTACCTGTTAGCGTGCGAATGACCTCATCGACGCTGCCGCTGATGAGCGTCTGCTCAGCAGAATTCGCTGCGGCCGCGGCAAGGGCGGCGGCGAGCAGCGCTGCCAGGGAAGCAGCGAACTTTCGAACGCTAATTCTCATCAGGTGGGATTCTTAACCGGGATTCCGTCGCGCAGCGGCTGCATATTGACGGCACCCAACGCCAACACGGCGTTGTCTGGGATTCCGCTGGTGATTTCAACACGCGTCAAATTGGAGATGGAGGTTTGCACGTTGCGGCGCCTGAGTTTGCCATCGACGATCTGGAATACGTACTTGCCGTCTGAATCCTGGCGGACGGCTTCGCGCGGCACGGTTAGCACGTTGTCGTGGCGCGCCTGAATGATCGCCACCGCGACGTTGGTGTTGGGCAGAAGTTTCAGGTCCTGATTATCGAGGATGCAGGTCACCTCGCCCACCATGCGCGTCCCGTGTTGAACAATGTTGGTGGGCAGGTACTCTACGGTGCCCTTCCAGGTGCGGCCGGGCAGCGCATCCCAGGTGACTTCGACTGGCTGGCCGACTTGGAGTCTGCCAATTTCCGGCTCATCGACAAAGGCGCGAACGCGTGCTTTGTGCAAATCGGCTACCTGCACCAGAAGCTCGCCGGCGGGGACGAACGAATCCTTGCGGACCGGCAGATTGTAGGCCATCCCGGCGAACGGCGAAGCGACATTGAGACTGCGCAGCAGGTCGGATGAAGCGGCAACTGCTGCATGCGCCTCGCTAAGCAGGGCTTGGGCGTGACTGATTTCGTCTTGGGAGAAGCGATCGTGGAGCTTCTGCTCTAGCATGTGCACGTTCGACTCGGCCACCTCAAGCTGAGTCTGGGCGGCGGCGAGCTCTGCTGGTGAAGCCGCTCCGGTTTGTACCAGGCGTTGCATGGCTTGCAGGTTTTTTTGGGCGGCGTCGCGGTCGGCCTGGGCTTTAACCAGCGCGTGGCGGCTGGTCAGCACTTCCTCTTTCGTGCCCCCTGCGGAGAATGCCTTTACCTCTGCTTCAGCACCTTTCAATTGTGCTTCAGCGCGGGCAAATTGAGCGCGCGCTTCGGAGTCGTCCAACTGAAGCAGCAGCTGGCCGGGCTTGACCCAACTGCCCTGCAGAACATTCACCCTCTTCACCGTGGTACCCGTTGGGGCGTGGGCCTCGAAGTTGTTGATGGGCTCTATGCGGCCATTGGTGGCGATGCTGGCTGTAATGGTTTCCCGGTAGGCGCGGGCGGCGCGCACCTGGACCTGACCCCGTCCCATGGACAGGGACATGAGCAGAATCACGGCCACAACAATGGCTGCTATGACGATGATCCAGCGCGGCCTCCATCCCTGGCGGACGCCTTCCCTTGCAGTTGACTCAGCCATCGATGTCCAAACGCAACAGTATAGCGTAGGGCGCAACGCGAACCGCGGGCCTATGCCTCGCTGGACTGTCGGCCGAGCAGGCTAGGCCGAGTGCCCCATTACAATAGACGCATGGCGAAGAGCAAACGCTACACCGAGGAGCATGCCGAAGCGGGTCTGTCCGCCCCATTGCCCGAAATCGAGACCTGGCCCAACCAGTTTCCTGGCTACGAGATCCTGATTGATGTGCCGGAGTTTACCTCGCTGTGCCCCAAGACCGGCTTGCCCGATTTCGGCATTCTGTGGATTCGCTACATGCCCGACAAGGAATGCCTGGAGCTGAAATCACTGAAAGAATACCTGACCTGCTATCGAAATCTGGGCATTTTCCAGGAAAACATCGTGAACCGGGTCCTGGAGGACGTGTTGCGCGCCACCAGGCCGAAGTGGGCGGAGGTGAAGGGTGAGTTCCGTCCGCGGGGTGGGATTGGAACTGTGGTCGTCGCTCGGTACCCGAGGCCCAAGGGCCAGAAGTAATCCGCCTTTCAAGGCGACGTGATATTCTCCGCCAACCGATGACTGAGCAAAACAATGCCCGATTTGCGCTCCTGCTCCTGACGGCGCTGAATTTCTTCAACTACGTTGACCGCAACGTCCTGTTTGCCGTGCAGCCGCTGATTCAGCAGGAGTTCCATATCGACGACGCGAAGATGGGATTTCTGACCACCGCGTTCTTCTTCTGCTACATGATAGCGGCACCACTGATCGCACCACTTGCTGACCGCTATCCGCGCAGATGGATCATGGCAGCCGGCGCGGTGGTGTGGAGCATTGCGACGCTGTTGTCGGCGGTGACTCACAATTATGACGAATTGCTCTTAAGGCACTTGATCGTAGGCATTGGCGAGGCCACCTTTGTTGTCATCTCGCCAGCTTTTCTGTCGGACCTGTTTCCGGAGAGCACTCGCGGACGCGTGATGGGATTCTTCTACCTGTCGCTGCCCGTGGGTTCGGCAGTCGGATATGTGATGGGCGGCATTCTCGGTCACCATTTCGGATGGCGGACGCCGTTTCTGGTGGGCGCAATTCCCGGGCTACTGTTGGCATGGGGATTGATCTTCGTGCGCGAGCCGGTGCGCGGCGCGAGCGATCATCTGCCCAATACGATTGAACGTGGAACGATCCTGGGGTTGTTCCGCAACAAGGCATATTGGACCGTCAGCCTGGGCATGGCGATGATGACCTTCGCGGTAGGCGGTATGCAAGTATGGATGCCGACATTCTTGACGCGCGTACGCGGTGTGCCGCTCGATCGAGCCAACCTCATTTTCGGTGGCATGACCGTCATTGCCGGAACGGTGGCGACGCTCTTTGGTGGCTGGCTGGGAGATCGGCTACTGCAGCGGACGCACGCGGCTTATCTGATTGTCTCAGCGGCCGGCATGCTGCTGTCAGTCCCGGCGGTGGTAGCCGCCATCTACCTGACCGGAAAGGTCATGTATGCGGCGATCATGATCGGCGAGTTTCTCATCCTGCTGAATACGGCTCCGCTGAACGCCGCGCTGGTGAATTCGGTGGCCGCACCGATTCGCGCGACAGCACTGGCAGTGAACCTGTTCACCATTCACCTGCTCGGCGATGCGTTTTCACCGACGCTAATCGGGTATATCTCGGACCGGACCAATTTGCAGATGGGCATGATGGCGATGATCGTGGCGGTGGTGCTGTCTGGGCTCGTTCTTCTGTACGGGATGAGGTTTGCCCCGCATCTGCCGCCGGGGAAGGAGACCGCACCGGTACCGGAAGGGGCTTCGGCCTGATGAGGCCCGGGCTGCTGGAACATTACCTGTCCTGGGGAGTCAGCATTTTCCTTGCGAGTGTTTGGTTGTCGCGACTGTTGGTGGTCGGCCTCAACCTGGACAAGATTCCGGAGATTTCCGGCCCGGACTACGACCTTGCTCCGCGGGAACCCTCGGGCCGCGTTCCTCGCGTCAGCATCGTCGTTCCTGCGCGGAACGAAGCCGACCACATCGAAGCTGCCCTGCGGTCGCTGCTCGAGCTGGATTATCCCGACTACGAAGTTATCGCGGTTGATGATCGATCCGACGACGAGACTGGCGAGGCGATGGACCTGTTGAGCGAGAGCCGGCCGTCGCAGCCAACGTCTGGTAGCCGCCTGCAGGTGCTGCATATCGAGCATCTGCCTGCGGGCTGGCTAGGCAAGACCCATGCCATGTGGCGTGGAGCGCAAATAACCACAGGCGACTGGATCCTGTTTACCGACGCTGATGTGGTGTTTCGTTCCGACGCACTGAGAAGGGCCATCGCCTACGCGGAACGCGAGAAAGCTGACCACACGGTACTGTTTCCGACCATGGTGATGAGTTCTGCAGGCGAGCGCATGATGATCGCCTTCTTCCAGTCGCAGTTCGTGTTTGCCCGTTTGCCGTGGAAGGTCTCCGATCCGAAGTCGCGCGATGCGATCGGAGTAGGCGCCTTCAATCTCATCAGGCGCCAGGTGTACGAGCGGATAGGGACCTACGAACGAATGCGCCTGGAAATTCTTGACGACATGCGGTTGGGAGAGATCGTCAAGCAGGAAGGCTTTCGTCAGCGAGTTGCCTTCGGGCGAGGACTCTTGCGACTGCGCTGGGTCTTCGGTGCCTACGGGATGGTGCGCAACCTAACCAAGAACGGGTTTGCGATTTTGCGGTTCAATGGGTGGTTTCTGTTGCTGGCGGTGTGTGGAATTTTGCTGGTGAATGTAGGACCGTACGTCGGGGCGATGTTTGCACCCGGATGGGCGCGCGCCGGTTTCGGTGTCGCGCTGGCAACACTGATAGCGGTTTACGTTGGAATGTCCTGGCACAGCGATGTCCCACCTTATTACGTCTTGCTGCACCCGATTGGAGCCCTGCTGTTCTGTTACGCGCTGGTGCGGTCGGCAGTCTTGACCCTGCTCCACGATGGAGTGGACTGGCGAGGCACGCACTATTCACTGGCTGAACTTCGGGAGTTCAGGCGCGAGCAGCCGTGGTGGAGTTGGTTATAACAGTGCGGGGAACGTATCTGGATGAACTCGGTAGAAAAAACAGAAGCGGACGCCCATTGCTCAGGCAAAGCGCGTCCGGAGAAGAACGTTGGATACGGCGGTGATTACTTGTTGAAGGCCTTGATGGCGCCGCCCTCATCTTCCTGTACATCGAAGACGGTGTACAGTTTAGTGATCTGGAGCAGGTCGTGCACCTTCTTGGTGAGGTGCAGCAACTTGAGTTCGCCACCCTGGCGCTGTACGGAGGTAAAGGCGCTAACCAGTTCGCCGATGCCCGAGCTGTCGATGTAGCTGACATCGCCCAGGTTCAGCAGGATGTGCTTGGCGCCCTTGCCCAGCAGATCCTTGATGGTGTCGCGCAAGACCACACTGCCTTCGCCTAAGGTGATTCGCCCGCTCAAGTCCACAATGGTTACGCCGTCCACTTGCCGGGTGCTTGCTTTCATGCTCACGTGGAAGCCTCCTGGCGGCCCAGTTCATCGGCTGGGATCCGCTTGATCAAAGTGATTTCAGTGCCTTGTTCCAGTTTGCGGAACCGTACTTCATCCATGAATGCCCGGATCAGAAAAATGCCGCGGCCGGACTGCTTCATTAGGTTTTCTGCTGCGAGAGGGTCGGGAATTTCGTCGGGATCCAGTCCTCGGCCTTCATCACTGATAGTGACGACCAGTTCCCGGTCATTTTGTTCCAAGGACAAGTTTACACGCTTGTTGGGATCGTAAGCATTGCCATGCAGCACGGCATTGATCATGGCTTCACGCACGGCCATAGTGATGCCGTCGCGGGAATCCTCGTCAAAGCCTGCCTTGGCGGCAAGCTGACCAGCCATCTCCTCCGCTTTGTTCACGCTTTCCAGCGTGGATTCCATCCGGTACGAAACCTTCGATTGCGCCGTCATGAATTGGCTGGTTCCGTCCGCCCGAATCGACAAAAAGGTTCACGGAACCTGATTCCTCAGGATTCTGCAGTTTGCCTTGTCGAGGTAAGACTTGTCAACGTAACGATTTGAGACGATATGCCCCAGCGATTCTTTCCCTCCTTGACGAAGCGTTATGCGCTGCGCCAGGGAGGTGCTTGCCTATCAATTGCTCCCTTGATACGATATGAACGAACGTTCGTACGAGAAGTTGTACCTTGCACCTTCTCCCGACTTTGAGCCGGCATGCCTGTTAGCAAATCAAACATCTCGCCGTCATCGTCTGCTGACAGAAACGATAGCAACTTCGACCGGAAGTACGCCGAAATTCTTGATTTCGCCACCGAAGTGTTCGCGGATAAAGGATACGAGGGCGCTTCCATGCGTGATCTGTCGCGCTTGAGCGGAATGTCGCTCGCAGGACTTTACTACTATTTCGACTCCAAGGAAAAGCTGCTGTACGAAATTCAAAAGCACACGTTCTCCACCATCATTGAGCGGCTTCGCCAGCGCCTGGCTGAGTGCGATGACCCCGAAGAGCGTATTCGAATCTTCGTCCATAACCACGTCGACTATGCCGTGGCGCGGCAGAAGGCCATGAAGGTGCTATCGCACGAAGATGATGTTCTCAAAAACGACTATGGTACGGAACTGGCTACCATCAAACGCGAGTACTACAAGATCTGCCTGAAGCTCGTGGAAGAACTTGCCAAGGCGGACGGTCTGCCGTACGGCTCGCCGAACAAGGCGGAAGCCTCGACACGGACTGCGGTGATGGCGCTGTACGGCATGATGAATTGGCTCTACACCTGGTACAAGCCGCGGGTCGATCCTGACGCCGAAGCGCTTGCCCGTCACATCAGCGACATTTTTCTGCAGGGCGTCCGCGGTGAGGGTTCTGCCGGCTTGGCCGCTTCTGCCCGTGGAATTTCACAGACCATATCGCAGAGAAGAACGGGAAAGCGGGGCTGAGGAAGTTATGACTCTTGCCAGCAAACCTGAGTTCCGGCGCATCGTGGTGAACCAGCAGATTCCCTTCGTTCGCATCACGCTGAACAATCCCCCGCTCAACATTATTGACCTGGAAATGATGGGTGAGCTGCTCGGTGCTCTGGAACAAATCGAGACGATACGCGAAGTCAGTGCCATCGTCTTCGCCGGCTCTGAAAGGGCATTCTCCAGTGGAGTTGATATTGCGTCGCATTCTCCCGAGCGAGTGCGGCAAATGCTGGCGGCGTTTCATTCCGTGTTGCGCGAGGTGGTTGCGACTCGCAAGCTGACCATTGCCTCGGTTCGCCGGCATTGCCTGGGCGGCGGCGCGGAACTTGCACTGTTGTGCGACATGGTTTACGCATCTCCTGATTCGGTATGGGGTTTTCCAGAAATCAAGCTGGGGTGTTTTCCGCCTGTGGCAAGCGTGGCGCTCGCCTCGATCGTCGGACAGAAACTGGCTGCCGAAATGGTATTGACCGGGCGTACCCTCACCGGGCAGGAAGCTCTTGCTGCCGGCCTGGTCAACGGCGTTGCCGATGATCCCGAAATGCTGCTGCAGGAATGTCTGTCGCGTGTGTCGCAGTTGAGTCGGGCCGCTCTGTGCCTGGCGAAGAAGGCATTTTACGCGTGGGACTCCATCCACTTCGATAAGGGGCTGGCCAAGGCGGAGCAAATCTACATCGATGAATTGATGAAGACGCAGGATGCCCAGGAAGGCATCAAGGCGCATGGGGAGCGCCGGCGTCCGCAGTGGACGGGAAAATGAAGGAATACGAGATCACTGTTGCCGAACTGAAGTCTCTGCGCGACCGCAGTGAGGATTTGACGCTGCTGGACGTCCGTGAGCCATGGGAATTCGAGACGGCGCGAATTTCCGGCAGCACGCACATGCCGATGGGCGACGTGCCGGCGCGCTTTCAGCAGGAACTCGATCCCGACCACCACATCGTAGTGGTGTGCCATCACGGAGTGCGGTCCATGAACGTGGCCGCGTGGCTGCGGCAGCAGGGATTCGAAAAAGCGCAGTCCTTGCGCGGCGGCATCGATCGCTGGTCGCGCGAGATTGACCCGACCGTGCCGATTTATTAAGAACTTGCCGATGAAGAAAGAGTTAATCGAGTTGCGGGTGAACAGCCGCACGCACGAGCTGGCGGTGCAGCCGAATGCTCTGTTGTTAGATGTGCTGCGCCAGGAGTTAGGTCTGACTGGCTCGAAGCGCGCCTGTGACGATTCGTCTTGCGGAGCGTGCACCGTCCAGGTGGATGGCGTGCCGATGCTGGCGTGCACTATGCTGGCGGCCAGCTACCAAGGATGCGTGATTACAACCGTAGAAGGCATAGCCGACCAGGGCGGGCTAGCGGCGCTGCAGAAAGCTTACGGCGCTTTCGGCGGCTCACAATGCGGCTACTGCACGCCGGGATTCATGATGACGGTTCGCGGTCTGTTGACGAGCAATCCCGATCCCACAGAGGAGGAAATTCGCGGAGCGCTCAGCAGCAATCTTTGCCGCTGTACGGGATATTCGCAGATGTACCAGGCGATTCGCGCCGTGATCCAAGCGGAAAAGAAGAGCCAGGAACCGGCGATGGCTGGAGGCCAGCATGACTGAGTACTCGGTTATCGGCAAATCGATTGCAATGGTTGATGCTGCTGGGAAGACTACTGGTTCGGGCAAGTATGCCGACGATTTCAACCTGCCGGGGATGTTGGTTGGAAAGATTTTGCACTCTCCGTATCCGCACGCTCTGATCAAGCACATCGATACCCGGCGCGCTCGTGAGCTAGACGGCGTGGTGGCGGTCGTTACAGGAGCGGACGCGCCAAATCAGTACGGCATTTTGCCGGTGGGACACGACGAGACGGCGCTGGCGGTCGGCAAGGTTCGTTATGTAGGAGACAATGTCGCCTGCGTGGCGGCAATCAGTGAAGGGATCGCCGAGAAAGCTCTGGAATTGATTGAAGTCGAGTATGAACCGCTGCCGGCCTACTTCGATCCTGAGCAGTCGGTGAAGGCCGAGCACGACCTCATTCACGAGAACCGGCCGAATAATATGGAGAAGGACTACCACCACATCTTCGGCGATCCGGAGAAGGGCTTTGCCGAGGCCGATTACGTAGCTGAGGCGCGTTACATTGCCAATGAAGTGACCCACGCTGCGATGGAGCCGCATTGCACGCTGGCCAGCTTCGAGATCGATCCACAGACCGGCAAGCAGGGACGGCTGACGGTTTGGTCATCGACGCAAGTACCGTATTACCTGCAACACAAGCTGTCGCTGGTGCTGGATCTGCCGATGTCGCAGATTCGAGTGATTAAGCCCCTGGTGGGCGGAGGCTTTGGCGGGAAGAGCGAGATTATTCCGCTGGAAATCATCGCAGCGGTGGCAGCGCGAGCGGCAAATGTACCGGTGAAGATCACCTACACGCGAGAAGAGGTGTTTTGGGCGCATCGCGGAAGGCCGCGCACCATCATCGATCTCAAGACCGGCGTGAAGAAAGATGGCCGCATTACGGCCGTAGCGTGCAAGGTCATTCAGGATGGTGGTGCTTACTGCTCCTACGGAGTGGTGACTATCTTGTACTCAGGCGCGCTGCTGGGTGCGCTGTACGATATCCCGAATATTCGCTATGACGGCTACCGCGTGCTGACTAATAAGCCGGCGTGCGGCGCCATGCGCGGGCACGGGACAGTCAACGTACGATTTGCGTTCGAGTCGCAGATGGACGAGATCGCGGCGAAGATCGGGCTCGATCCGGCGGCATTGCGGCTGGTCAATCTGCTGAAACCCCCGGCAATAACCGTGAACGGACTGCGTGTACTGAGCTATGGTCTGCCACAATGCATTGACCGGGTGATTACGCGGTCTGGTTGGAACGAGCGCCGCGGCAAGTTGCCCAAAGGTCGCGGGCTCGGCATGGCATGCAGCCATTATGTGAGCGGCGCGGCCAACAGCATTATCCGCTCCGATATGCCGCATTCGACGGTGAACATCAAGATCGATCGCGATGGCGGCGTAGTTGTGTACACAGGCGCGGCGGAGATTGGGCAGGGCTCCGACACAATGACTGCACAGATAGCGGCCGAAGTGCTGGGATGCAGTTTGTCGCGCGTTAAGGTGATCGCCGCCGATACGGACCTTACACCCATTGATCTGGGTGCGTACTCCAGCCGCGTGACATTTATGGCGGGCAATGCAACCCTGCGTGCAGCCGAGGCGGTGAAGAAGGACATCATCAGCGCCGCGGCCCAGCGTATAGGATGTCTGGCCGAAGAGGTTGTCATGCGTGGTGACCGTGTCTGGAAGCGCGGTGCAGAGCCAGGCGAGCCCGAATCGGCTGTTGCACGCGGGCATGTGGATGGACAGATTCTGCGCGGATCGGTGTTGCAGTCTCGCAAGCAAGAGTCACCAAAGACCCACCTGAGCTTCGAAGAGGCTGTGGTAGCGGCGATTGATCTTCATGGTGGGCTGACAGGAACAGGCTCCTACGCTCCACCGATGGAAGCGCGAGGCGGCCAGCATAAAGGCGCCGGTGTCGGGCCGTCGCCTGCGTATTCTTATTCGGCGCAGGTAGCTGAAGTAAGCGTAGACGAAGAGACGGGCGTCGTTACTGTGCACAAGATTTGGGCGGCACACGATTGCGGCCGAGCTCTGAACCCGGTCGCAGTTGAAGGCCAGGTTATTGGCTCGGTGTGGATGGGTCTCGGCCAGGCATTGCAGGAAGAGATGATCTGGAAAGACGGACTAATGATGAATCCCGGACTGCTGGAGTATCGCAGTCCGTCATCGATAGAGTCGCCTGAGATCGAATGCATCATCGTAGAGAGCATCGATCCGGAAGGGCCGTTCGGCGCCAAGGAAGCAGGGGAAGGCTCGCTAGCAGCGACGATTCCCGCGATTTCTAACGCCATTTACGACGCTGTGGGAATCCGGCTGAGAGAAGCTCCGTTCAGTCCCGAGCGTGTGTTAGCAGCTCTGCGAGCTAAGAAGGGCTTGAAGAGAATCGCGATGACACAGGGCGTCGATCCCACCGGACCGACGACGTTCCGTGAGCAAGGAGGCGCGCTCTGGTATCGGGGCAAAGGTCCCGAGAGGCATGCGGAAGATCCGGCAAGAATTGGAGGTGGGCGATGAGTCTGCCGGAGTTTCGCCTGTTGCGTCCGCAGAACCTGAATGATGCGGTTGCGATGTTGTCCGGACACGGCGGTGAAGTAAAGGTCATCGCCGGCGGAACCGACTTGCTGCCGTCGCTGAAGCAGAAGCTCTTCACGCCACCTTATGTGCTCGATCTGCGGGCTATTGGCGAGTCGCGCGGCATTCGCGAGGAGGCTGACAGTAGCGTAAGTATCGGAGCGTTGACGACGCTTTCCGAGATTGAGCACTCACTGCCGGTTCGGCGCCATTTTCCTGTGTTGTTTGAGGCGGTTAGAACCATAGCATCGCCCGTGCTGCGCAATATGGGGACACTAGGCGGAAACATCTGTCTCGATACGCGCTGTCTCTGGTACAACCAGTCGCTGCTGTGGCGCAAGAGCTGCGGCTTTTGCCTGAAGAAGGATGGCCACCTTTGCCACGTTGCACCAGCGAGTAAAACCTGTTGGGCAGCGTTTTCAGGCGACACGCCGCCGGCGCTATTGTGCCTCGGAGCAGAGTTGGAGATCGTCGGTCCGAAAGGAACGCGGCGCGTAACATTGGCGGAGTTCTATGTGAATGACGGCATCGTGCGCCTAAATCTGGCACCGACCGAGATCGTGAGCCGTGTGATCCTTCCCGCCTCGTCCAGAGGTTGGCGCGGAAGCTATCAGAAACTGCGCGTGCGCGGCAGCATCGATTATCCGCTGGCTGGTGTTGCAGTCGCGCTGCGAATGAAGAGCGGCCTTGTCGAAGACGCGAGGATGGCGATTACGGCCGTGAATCCCGCCCCTCATCTGGTCAAAGACGTAGACGCGCAGCTGGTTGGTGGGGAAATCAGAGAGGAACTTGCAGAGAGGATTGGGGAAGACGCGGCTCGCACGGCGAAGCCGCTGACCACCTCGGCACTGACTCCGGAATACCGGCGTGAGATGGTCCGTGTATTCGCGAAGCGCGCGCTGCTTGCGGCGGCTGCCAACTGATGATCACCGACTGTCACGTTCACATTGCGCCCATGCAGTTGTTCAAGCCCGAAGCGCTGGCGCTGATGAAAAAATCACGCAAGGACTTCGAGCAGATTGAGCGCTACTGCCAATCTCCAACTGCTTTCCTGAAGCACATGGATGAGATCGGCATTGAGCGGGCCGTGCTGATCAACTATGTCGCGCCGGAAGTGATTGGTTTCACACCGGAGGTAAACGAGTTCGTCGCCGACTACGTGAAGGAAGCGCCCAAGCGGTTAATTTCTTGCGGCAGCGTTCATCCCCGGCATACCAAGAACGTACTGGCGGATATGGAGCAGATTGTGCGGCTGCGGATTCGGCTGATCAAGGTTCATCCTCCGCATCAGTTGCTTTATCCCAATGACTATCTGAACGGCGTTAAAGAACTCGAGATCATTTATCGTGCCGCGGAAGCGAATGGCATTCCCATCATGGTTCACACGGGAACGTCGATTTTTCCGGGCGCGCGAAACAAGTTTGGCGATCCGATTTATGTCGATGATGTTGCGATTGATTTCCCCAATTTGAAGATTCTGCTGGCGCACGGTGGAAGGCCGCTTTGGATGGACAGCGCGTTTTTCCTGGTGCGGCGACATCCGAACGTGTACCTCGACATCAGCGGGATTCCGCCGAAGTCGCTGCTAAAGTACTTTCCGCGGCTGCAAGAGATCGCACACAAGACGCTGTTCGGCACCGATTGGCCGGGGCCGGGCGTACCGGAAATTGCGAATAATTTGCGCGAGTTTCGCAATCTGCCATTGACCGAGGGCGTGAAACAGCAAATTCTTTCGCAGACAGCTTTGCAGATCTGGCCAGCCTGATCTAATCCTGTTTCTGTGCCGTAGCCGTAATTCCTACGGCAGCCCGTATGAGACTCCACAGTTGTGCGTGTCCGGTGCGCGATTTTGCGGAGAAAGGGATTATCTCTCGGGTGTCGATTTGAAGCCGTTCCGCAATTGTTGTTAAGGAATTGCGCAGCTGGTTAGAGGAAACCCGATCGGATTTGGTTCCTACAACAAGGTAGGATTTCTTATGATGGCGCAACCACTCCAGCAGTTGTTCATCGAGTTTTTGCGGCGAAATCGAGACATCCACCAGCACCAGGCATAACACCAGCGATGAACGCGACTTCAAATAGGGATCGATGAAGAAGGACCACCGCGCGCTGATTTCCGTGGGCACGCGAGCATAGCCGTAGCCGGGTAGATCGACGAAGAAAAACTCGGGATGCGGTTTGGCGGGCCTTCGTAACTCAAAAAAGTTGATGGTCTGGGTGCGGCCGGGGGTGTTGCTCGTCTTCGCGATTTTGCTACCCACCAGCGCATTAATCAGGCTCGACTTGCCGACATTGGAGCGGCCGAGGAAGGCGATCTCGGGCACGCTTGAGGCGGGGAAGTGTTTTGGATCGGCGGCACTGGCGACAAAGTGAGCGGAAAAAATCACCTGTTCAATATGGCCGGAGGGAGAGGAAAGAGCAAGGAGTCCCAAAAAACCAGACTCAACGCCCACAATTGCCGAAATAAGGCCATTGTGGGCCAACCACGGGCTTCACTGCAACTTCAAGGGCCGTTTGTCCTCGACATCTTCCGGTCGGACTGGGCGGAGCTTGTGCCAGAAATACAGAATCGCCGCGACGATGATGGCGATGCCGACACTGATGGCAAAGAAAACGCGATAGGCGGGCAGCAGGATGAGAAGGGCCACAACGGTGCCGATGGCGACCACGAGGGCGGCGCTTCCTTTCATCGAGATTCCAAATCGTGATTCAGTCGCCATATGCTGACTATTGTAGTGCGGCGGGGCGAGGAGGCAACGCCTCACAACTGCCAAGAGAAGGCAGTTGTGGGCTACCCAGAAAACACCCCACCCGGCCAGATGCCGGCCGGATCGGACGCCGGGTACTTGATCGAATGGTTATTTACTGATGTGCGGTCGGCGCTTCAGCGGTTGGAGGAAGGGCGGCGATGGTTGGCGTTTCCTCCGTCACTTCCGGCAGCGGACTCTCCAGCGCCAGCGCCAGAACATCATCCATGGTTTTCACGAAGTGCAGCTTCATAGCAATGCGCAGGTTCTCGGGAACTTCGGCGAGGTCTTTCTCATTGTCTGCCGGGAGAATGACCTCAAAAAGACCTGCGCGGTGAGCGGCGAGAAGCTTTTCCTTGAGGCCTCCGATAGCCAGCACTTTGCCGCGCAACGTGATCTCGCCGGTCATGGCGATGTCCCGGCGGACCGGGATGCGGCTGAGCGCGCTAGCGATGGCGGTGGCCATAGTGATGCCGGCGGAGGGACCATCTTTCGGGATCGCGCCTTCGGGGACGTGGACGTGGATGTCAAGGTTGCGATAGAAGTCACGCGGCAGGCCGAGGCGATGGGCACGTGAACGCACGTACGACATAGCAGCTTGCGCCGACTCCTGCATGACATCGCCGAGCTTGCCGGTGAGCGTCAGCTTGCCCTTGCCATCAACGGTGGCGACTTCGGTGGTGAGAATCGAGCCCCCCACCTCGGTCCATGCCAGGCCGGTGACGAGGCCGATTTCGCTGCGCTCGTGAACTTCGGTGTCGCGGAACTTCATCACGCCAAGGTAATCGCCGACATTTTCAGCAGTCAGCCTGACTGAGAATTGGTCGCCTTCCTTGACGACCTTGCGAGCCACCTTGCGGCAAATGTTGCCGATTTCGCGTTCGAGATTGCGCACGCCTGCTTCGCGAGTGTAGTTGCGGATAATGGTAGTGAGTCCCTCGTCGGTGAAGAGGATGTTCTTGTCGGTGAGGCCAGTCTGCTCACGCTGCTTGCGAACAAGGTACTGCTTGGCGATCTCGACTTTCTCCGGTTCGGTGTAACCCTGGAGACGCAGCACTTCCATGCGGTCTTGCAGTGCTGGGGGAATGGTGTGCAGCACGTTGGCAGTAGCGATGAAGAACACCTGCGACAGATCGTATTCGACGTCGAGGTAGTGATCGACGAACATGTAATTCTGCTCGGGATCGAGGACCTCGAGCAGGGCAGCCGACGGGTCGCCGCGGAAATCCATCGACATCTTGTCGACCTCGTCGAGCATAAAAACCGGATTCTTGGTGCCAGCCTTCTTCATCATCTGGATGATCTGACCCGGTAGGGCGCCGATGTACGTGCGGCGATGGCCGCGGATTTCAGCTTCATCGCGCACGCCGCCTAGCGACATGCGGACAAACTTGCGGCCGGTGGCTTTGGCGATGCTCATGCCCAGCGAAGTCTTACCGACTCCCGGAGGTCCGACGAAGCAAAGGATTGAGCCCTTGGGATTTTTTACCAACTGGCGGACTGCGAGGAACTCGAGAATGCGGTCCTTGATTTTCTCCAGACCGTAGTGATCTTCGTTCAGGACCTTCTCGGCGATTTCGATGTTCCGGATTTCTTTCGAGCGTTTCTTCCATGGCACCGCGAGCAGCCAGTCGAGGTAGTTGCGCGAGACGGTCGATTCGGCCGACATGGGTGGCATGGCTTCGAGCTTTTTGAGCTCCTGGATGGCCTTCTCGTGGGTCTCGCGAGGCATGCCGGCGGCGTCGATTTTCTTTTTGAGCTCGTCGAATTCACTCTTCTCGCCGCGGCCCAGTTCTTTCTGGATGGCCTTGATCTTTTCGTTAAGGTAGTACTCTTTCTGCGCCCGCTCCATTTGCCGCTTCACCCGCGACTGGATGGTGCGATCCATGTTGAGCTTTTCAATCTCAACGTCGAGGACATCGCCGATGCGGCTGAGACGCTCGGCGGGGTCGAAGATTTCCAGCAGTTCCTGCTTTTCTTCGATGGAGAGCTGCAAGTTTGCGGCGATGGTGTCGGTGAGTTTCGACGGATCGTCGTTGCGGACCGCGGCGATCATCGTCTCGTAGTTGAGCGACTGGCAGAGCTTCACGTACTGCTCGAAGAGACCAGTAACGCGTTGCATCGCAGCTTCGACTTGTGGGGTCATCTCGGCGCCATACTTGGCAGTGCGGACGGTGGCTTCGAAGTAGCCGTCCGTGTCGACCACCTGCAGGATTTTCCCCCGCTCCAGACCTTCGACGAGAACCTTGATATTGCCATCGGGCAGCTTCAGACTCTGGACGATGTTGACGATGGTGCCGACCTGATAGATCTCGTTGGGCTTGGGCTCATCGATACTGGCATCATGCTGGGTGGCGAGGAAAATCTTCTTGTCGCCGGCAAGGGCCTCTTCCAGGGCCCGCACGCTCGACTCCCGGCCAACCACGAAAGGGGTCATCATGAACGGGAAGATGACCACGTCGCGGATGGGCATCATGGGGAGTTTTTTGGTCTCGAATTTTTCTCGCTGAGTCACTGGAACCGCCTTGTCGTAGGAGCGCTGAGGCTCGCAATCAGAACTAGCTGATAACCCGTCTTGTGCGGGGTTCGCTGGTTGGAGGAAACCTAACGACAAATGTAGGATAACACGCAGTCGAGCGGAGCCGAGCGTTCATTGCGGCAGCTGGTGTATCCACTCATTAACGATTTGGTGCTCGGGCTCATGCCCCGGCAAGAACGGGCCATTGGTAAAAAAGCGAC
>Ga0310914_10000030_pt1 | contig 64648 bp, 59 predicted proteins | sample GREbulkMGAN108_FD_203450 | JGI IMG/M metagenome (GOLD analysis project Ga0310914, IMG submission 203450) | Lab enrichment of tropical soil microbial communities from Luquillo Experimental Forest, Puerto Rico - GRE.bulkMG.AN108 | ecosystem: Environmental > Terrestrial > Soil > Tropical forest >... | reverse complement strand
TAGCATTTGCGGATTGTTGCCGTCACCGATGTCAACCTTCAGCTTTCCGCGGTGGATTGAGACGTTTATGGCGAGTGCTAGCATCACGAGCGCCAAGATCGCGGTGTAAAGCGCTGTAATCGCTACCGGCATGAATTTTCCTCTCAGTCGTTGCGCGCACCGGGCAAAGCGCGGTATCCGCCCAGCAGAAGCATGATCGGCGAAAGCCTTGCCCCGGATTTATCCGTGGCTCGATACCGGCCTTGGCAAAAGACCACGCTCAAAACACAAGCTAAAGCGAAATAGATTCAACTCGAATCTATTTGCTTTAGTGAAGTCAGCTGGCCGGCGTCATCCAGCCGACGCCGGCGCCGCCGGGTTCTTGCAGCACAACGATGCGGCCGACATTCGGCACGTCGAAGGCGGGCTTCATGATTTTGGCGCCGGCGGCGACGGCTTTCCTGGAGCGAGCGTCGACGTCATCGACGGCGATGTAAGGCATCCAGCCCTCGGGCACGGCCTTATAATCCGGCCCGCTGATATCGAAAATGCCGGCCACCGGTTCGTCGCCCATCTTAGCGAGCCAATAAGTGCCGCCGCCCGGCATCGGCATGGCGTCGAAGCTCCAGCCCAGAGTGTCGGCATAAAATTTCTTTGCTTTCGCGACGTCGCGCGCCATCAGCTCGTTCCAGTAAAATTTTCCGTGCGAATCAGTCATGTGAACTCCCCGCTGCTGTCACGGCCGTTGTGACATGGACGGATGGATCGGTCGCTCAGCTTAATTCGAGCGCGTGACAAAGCCGCAAACGTGGCCATATTCGATCACCTTGTCGGCACTGCATGCGTGTGCTTTTGGACGGCCGGATCCATATGATCCCACGGCTGCGCGCTAGCAGTGAAGGCGTCCATCGCCGGTCGATAGATTGATGGATCATCTAAGCTTCCTGCCTGCAATCCGAGGAGATCGGGCAGCCGATCTAATTTCACCGCCACTGGACTACCGCAATTCGGGCAAAAGCCGCGCTCGACTGCCTTGCCAGCCTTGCCAACAACCTTGTGATAACGCGGCTCTCCACGAAACTGAACGGCGGTCTTCGGCACTACAACGATCGCAGCATAAGCGCTGCCACTCGCCTGTTGGCAGTCCCTACAGTGGCAGTTCAACACTATGACTGGATCAGCACTGCATTCATAATGGATAGCGCCACAGACGCATCCGGCTGACAGCTTCTGTGCCATAGTCACTCCTCCAAGGCCCGCAAATTTCAACGCACAAGGTCCGGTCACCCGCAGCTATGCGACGAATCTTTCGAGCTTGTCGAGGGAGCCAGTCCAACCGCCCTGATGACGATCGCGCGCCTCTTCGTCGAAGAATTGCTCGTGGGTGAGCGTGAGTAGCGATCCGTCGCCGTCCGGCTTGATGTCGACCGTCACCAGGGATTCGCGCTCCGGCGTGGTCTTCCAAGCCCAGGTAAAGACGAGTTTCTGGTTCGGCACGAATTCGCGATAAGTGCCGCTGACGTCGTGTTCTTCGCCGTCTGGAGTTTGCATCAGCAAGCGGTAGCGGCCGCCGACCCGCGGATCACACTCAACTTTGAGCACTTTGGCTTCGCTCGGCCCCATCCAGCGTTTCACTTTTTCTGGATCGGTCCACGCCGCGAAGACTTTGGCCGGCGGCGCGTTGAGCCGGCGCTTGAGCGTGAGACTCGGTTTTGTAGCGGTTTGGATTTCCGATTGGACTGCCATGACTCTTCCTCCAGATATGCGGCAAGGCTGGAAAGCCGGTCGGACCAGAATTTCTCGTATCGATTGAGCCATTCGAAGGCATCGCGCATCGGTTCGGCATCAAGTCGGCAGGCGACGGTTCGCCCTGCCTTGGTTCGTTTGACCAGCCCGGCATCGGACAGCACATCGAGATGCTTCATCACGGCCGGGAGCGACATCGCGAACGGCGCGGCAAGTTCGCTGACCGACAGGCCGGGCTGTTGCGCGAGCCGCATCACCAGCGCGCGGCGCGTTGCGTCCGATAAGGCGGCAAAAGTCCGGTCGAGCGGGGCGGCGTGAAACTTTACCATTTGGTTAAGTATAGAGGTGCGCGCCGGCGTGTCAATATGTTTGCTGTCACAAGATTAGGTGGAACAAGATTTGTTCGTCGTGAAACCGAGTTTTCGTTGTGCCGAGCGGGACTTATCGTCGAGCAAGGGCCGCACTGACCAGTTTGACACCGTCATCGCTCGCCCATTCGGCCGGGCCGGCCATATTGCCGATCTCGCAGCCGGACGGATCGACGATCACCGTGGTCGGCATGCCGAACGCCTTGCCCGCGGTTTTGAGATTCTCGAACACCCGCCCACTGGGGTCGGCATAGTAGGCGAGGTGCGTGATCCCAACCTCCTTGAGAAAGGTGAGGGGCTTTTGCGAATCGCGGGTGTCGATATTGATCGCAACCACCTCGAAATCGGCGCCGCCGAGCAGCGCCTGCAAGGCGTCGAGCGCCGGCATTTCCCGGCGGCATGGCACGCACCAGGTCGCCCAGAGGTTGAGAAGAACCGTGCGGCCGCGCCACTCGGCAAGCGTCAAATCGTGCCCTTTCGCGTCCTTGAACGTAAGATCCGGCACGTGAAACGGTGTGTGCGCCACTGTGAGGGCGGCGACCTCGCCGCGCGCCAGAGGCGCCACGCGTTTGGCGATGTTAACCGCGCCTTGACACGCTGCGTCTGCCGGATTGCTTCGCAGATGGGCAATCCCGTATACCCCCGCCAAGGCAATCAGGATGACGAGCGCGGCAGCGGCCGAAAGCAGACGCAAGCGGCCGATCTTCTGCAGTAATGGCGGCGGTGACTCGGTCACGGCCGTGTTATTAGGCGTGGTCTTGTTTGACTCGGGTTTGTTAGGTTCAGGCTTCATGAGTGTTTCGTTATGAGCAACACAATGTGGGGCGGACGTTTCGGTTCAGGCCCCGATCCGATCATGGAGGACATCAACGCTTCCATTGATTTCGACCGCCAGCTTTATCGGCAGGACATCGCCGCCAGCAAGGCGCATGCGGCGATGCTTGCGAAAAAAGGCATCATCGCGACCCAAGATGCAAAGCGAATCGCTCACGGTCTAGACACGATCCTGTCAGAAATCGAGGCCGGCAAGTTCGTGTTCAGGCGTGCGCTCGAGGACATTCACATGAATGTCGAGAGCCGGCTCGCGGAACTGATCGGGCCTGCGGCAGGACGGTTGCACACTGCGCGCTCGCGCAATGACCAGGTGGCGACCGATTTCCGCCTGTGGCTGCGTGACGCGATCGACGAAATCGACGCCGCGCTTGCGGCCTATCAGCGCGCCCTGGCACGCAAAGCGCTCGACCACGCCGCGACCGTGATGCCGGGCTTGACGCATCTGCAGCCGGCGCAGCCGGTGACATTCGGGCATCATCTCCTCGCCTATGTGGAAATGGCGACGCGCGATCGTGGCCGCTTTGCCGATGCGCGGGCGCGGCTCAATGAGTCCCCGCTCGGCTCAGGCGCGCTCGCCGGCACTTCATATCCGATCGATCGCGCCATGACCGCGAAGGCGCTTGGTTTCGCCCGGCCGACGGCGAACTCACTCGACGCCGTCGCCGACCGCGATTTCGTGCTGGAGACGCTCTCAGCCTGCGCGATCACGGCGGTGCATTTGTCGCGGCTTGCCGAAGAGATCGTGATCTGGTCATCGTCGCTGACCGGCCTCATTCGGCTATCCGACAAATTCACCACCGGCTCGTCGATGATGCCGCAAAAGCGCAATCCGGACGCGGCCGAGCTCATTCGCGCCAAGACCGGACGCATCGTTGGCGCATTGATGAGCCTGCTGATGGTGATCAAGGCGCTGCCGCTCGCTTATCAAAAGGATCTGCAGGAGGACAAAGAAGGAGCGATCGACTCAATCGGCGCGCTCACGCTGTCGCTGACGGCCATGACCGGCATGGTGGGCGACATGGAGCCTGATGTCGCGCGGATGGCGGCAGCCGCCGCCGAGGGCTATTCGACCGCGACCGACCTTGCCGACTGGCTGGTGCGCACGCTCAAACTCCCGTTCAGGGAAGCGCATCACGTGACCGGGCGGATCGTTGCCAAAGCGGCGGAAGCGGGCGTTGCGCTCGATAAGCTTCCCTTGAAGATTATGCAGGCGATCGAGCCGCGGATAACCAAATCCGTGTTTGGCATCCTTTCGGTCGCCAACTCTGTCAAAAGCCGCATGGCCTATGGCGGCACGGCGCCAAAAAATGTGCGCCGAGAGGCCGAACGCTGGCTCAAGCGATTGGGCAAAAAGGCATAACGCGCCGGCAAGGTTGGATCTGACACAATATCGCCGCGCCGCTGCGGTGTGATAGCTTCGGTGGGCATGGTCGGGGGGCTTATTTGACTCGTGATCGCCTGGTGTTTCCGTTAGCCGCACTAATCGCGTGCGCTCTCGCATTGTCGGCCTGCGGCCGCGCCGGACCGCTCGAGCCACCGCCCGGACCGGCCGCCGTCCCGACGCCGACCGCGCAGCTGACCCAGCCTGACGGCTCGCCGGCGCCAGGCACCCCGCAGGATGCCGCCGCCAAGAGCGGTTTCGATGCACAGGGCAATCCGGTCGCTTCGCCGGGCCAGAAACGCTCCTTCATCCTCGATCCGCTGCTGCGCTAGCCTCGTCATTGCGAGGAGCGTGAGCGACGAAGCAATCCAGAAACCCCGGCGTGGGATGCTGGATTGCTTCGCTTCGCTCGCAATGACGAAAACTGATTTCCACCGTCCAACTCATGTTCTAAACACTTGCCATGCATCATTTCGCCTATCGCAACCGCGCACTTCATGCCGAAGCGGTCAATCTCGCCGAGCTTGCCGACGCCGTCGGCACGCCATTCTATTGTTATTCGACCGCGACCATCGAACGGCACTATCACGTATTCGCCGGCGCCTTCGCCGACGTCGATGCGCTCGTCTGTTATGCGCTCAAAGCGAATTCCAACCAGGCCGTGATCGCGACGCTGGCGCGGCTTGGCGCGGGCGCCGATGTCGTCTCTGAAGGCGAACTTCTACGCGCACGCGCTGCCGGCATTCCACCACAGCGGATCGTATTCTCAGGGGTCGGCAAGACCGCGCGCGAACTGGCGCTGGCGGTCGAACAGGGCATCCTCTGCGTCAACGTCGAATCGGAATCCGAGCTGGAGCTTCTTGCCTCGATCGCTACCGCCAAAGCCCGCACTGCCGACATTTCGATCCGCGTCAATCCGGATGTCGATCCGAAGACGCATGCCAAGATCTCGACCGGCAAAGCGGAGAACAAGTTCGGCATTCCGATCAGTCGCGCCCGCGAAGTCTATGCGCGCGCCGCGAAACTCAAAGGCGTGCGCGCGATCGGCGTCGACATGCATATCGGTAGTCAGATCATCGACCTGCACCCGTTCCGCGACGCGTTCTCGTTGCTGGCGGAATTTGTCGGCGCGCTGCGGGCCGATGGCCACGCTATCGCGCACATCGATGTCGGCGGCGGGCTTGGCGTGCCGTATCGCGAGGACAATGAGCCGCCGCCCGATCCCAACGCTTATGCGGCGATCGTCAAGAGCGCTACCAAGACCCTCGGCTGCCGGCTCATCCTTGAGCCCGGCCGTCTGATCGTCGGCAATGCCGGAATCCTGGTGACGCGGGTGCTGCAGGTAAAGCACGGCGACGCCAAGACCTTCGTCGTCGTCGATGCCGGCATGAACGACCTCATCCGGCCGACCCTTTACGACGCCCATCACGACATCCGCCCAGTGCGCGAGCCCGCCGCGAACAGCCGGCGAATCGTCGCCGATGTGGTCGGTCCGGTCTGCGAATCAGGCGATTATTTTGCGCTCGACCGCGAGCTTGCCGCACCGGAACCCGGCGACTACCTGGCGCTGATGACCGCCGGCGCCTATGGCGCGACCCAGTCCGGCACTTACAACAGCCGGCCGCTTATACCCGAAGTGCTTGTTCGCCAACATGAATGGGCGCTGGTTCGGCCGCGGCATCCGGTCGAGGACTTGATCGCGCTCGATCGGCTGCCGCCGTGGCTGTCACGGTGATTTGTACGCTGACTTGCATTGCGCTGATTTCACTCGCCAGGCGTTGTCAGGAAAGCAAAAGTCGCGAAACCGGACAAAGGCAGGGGAAAATCCCAGTCGTGACATGGGCTAAAGTGCCATCGGGTGGCCCACATGTTACCCTGTTGTAGCGCGATTTTCGGCGGGAGAGCGTGGTGACGGAACCGCCTGTGAGCCAATCGATCGACCAAAAAGCGTCGGCGCCGGCGTCGCCGTTAGCGGCTGCGGCTCGGCGCGCGCGCTACGTAATCGCGTGGGAACGGCTGTGGCCGCCGCTCGCGGCGCTCGCCACCGCGACTGGCCTGTTCCTGGCGGTCTCGTGGCTCGGGCTATGGCTGTGGCTGCCACCGCTGGGTCGCGCCGCCGGTCTTCTACTGTTCATCGCGGTCGCGCTGTGGGCGGCATTTCCATTTTTCTTTTTGCGCCTGCCCAGATTCGGCGACGCATTACGCCGGCTCGATCGGGTCAGCGGCTTGCAGCACCGGCCGGCGACCGCGATCGCCGACCAGCTCGCGGTCAATGCGCAGGATCCTTATTCGCTGGCGCTGTGGAACGCGCATGTCGCGCGCTCGTTACAAAGCGTCAAGGCGCTCCGCGCCGGCGCGCCTGCGCCGCGCGTCGCCGGACGCGACCCTTACGCGCTGCGCGCGCTCGTTCTCGTCACCGCGATCGCTGCCTTTATCGCCGCCGGCGGCGAGCGCTGGCAGCGCATCGCGGCGGCGTTCGATTGGCACGGCGTCGGTGTGCCCGCCAATTTCCGCGTCGACGCCTGGGTTGCGCCGCCGCCCTATACCGGCAGGCCGCCGATCATCCTGCCGGGCATCCATCCCGGCGAGGCGACAGCGGCCGCAGCCCAAACCGAGGGGCCGGTCAGCGTGCCGGTGAACTCGACACTCGTCGTGCGCGCGACCGGCAAGCTCATCGAACTCTCAACCAGCGGCGGCCTTGTGCCGTCGAACGAACAAGTGCGGCCGCCCGCCGGCGCCGAGGAGCATCGCTTCACCATCACCGGTACCGGCGCGGCGACATTGCGCGGCGCCGGCGAAAACCTGGTCTGGCCGTTCAACGCCATTCCCGATAAGCCGCCGACCATCGCGCTGATCAAGGATCCCGAGCAGCAGAGCCGCGGCGCGCTGTTATTGTCGTACCGGCTGGAGGACGATTACGGGGTCGCCGAGGCGCAAGCGACTTTTGCCCGCAAGGAGGTTTCGGGCGCTACCAGTCCGGTGCGTCCATTGTTTGGTCCGCCCGATTTCGCGCTGGTGCTGCCGCAAGCGCGCACCAAGAGCGGCACCGGCCAGACGATCAAGGACCTCACCGATCATCCGTGGGCCGGCGCCGAAGTGGTCATGACCCTCGTCGCCCGCGACGACGCCGGCAATGAGGGCAAAAGCGAGCCGTTTACCTTTCGTCTGCCGGAACGGATTTTCACCAAGCCGCTGGCGCGGGCTTTGATCGAGCAGCGCCGTAATCTCGCGCTCGATGCCAATGCGCGCCCGGTCGTCACCACCGCGCTCGACGCGCTCGCCATCGCGCCGGAACGGTTCACCCCGCAAGCCGGCATTTATCTCGGCTTGCGCTCGATCTATTGGTCGCTGGCGCGCGCCAAAACCGACGACGATCTGCGCGATGTCGTCAAACAGTTGTGGCAGATGGCGGTCGGCATTGAGGATGGCGACATCGCCAATGCCGAGGAGGCTTTGCGCAACGCCGAGAACGCGCTGCAGCAGGCGCTCGACCGCGGCGCCAGCGACCAGGAGATCAAGGCGCTAATGGATCAGCTGCGCGCGGCCATGGATCGCTTCGTGCAGGCGTTGGCCGAGCAGCTGAAAAACAGCCGCGAGCTTGCTCGCCCGCTTAGCCCCAACACTCGCGTGCTTAGTTCGCGCGACCTGCAGAATATGCTCGACCGGCTGGAAAATCTGGCGCGCAACGGCGCCAAGGATGCCGCGCGTCAGCTTTTGCAGCAGCTCCAGGAGATGATGGAGAATCTGCAAGCCGGCATGCCGGACATGGACGAGGGCGACGAGGACATGATGTCGGCCCTGGACGAGCTCGGCGACATGATCCACCAGCAGCAGCAATTGCGCGATCGCACGTTCCAGCAGGGCCAGGATCAGCGCCAGCGCGGCGCGCCGCGCGACGGCCGGCCGGGCCAGCAGCAGCCCAATGCCAATAACTTTGGCGACCTGCAGCAGAACCAGCAGGCGTTGCGCGATCGGCTCAACAAATTGCTCGATGAATTAAAGAACCGCGGCCTTGGCCAGAACGATCAGAACCAGCAGGGCCAGCCTGCGCCCGGTCAAGGACAAGAACAATTGGATGAGCTCGGCCACGCCGGCGACGCCATGGGCGATGCCGCCGGCAATCTCGGCCAGGGCGATGCCGACAGCGCCGTCGAATCGCAAGGCCGCGCGCTTGACGCTTTGCGCAAGGGCGCGCAGGGCCTGGCGCAGTCCATGCAGCAACAGATGGGGCGCGGCCCCGGGACCGGGCGCCCCGGCCGCTTCGGTCAATCGCGCGCGCAACAGGATACCGATCCGCTCGGCCGGCCGATGCGCGGGCACGAATACAGCGACGACGCCACGGTGAAAGTGCCGGGCGAGATCGACGTGCAGCGCGCGCGGCGCATCATAGAGGAATTGCGCAAACGCTTCGGCGACTTTGCCCGGCCGCAGGAAGAGCTCGATTACATCGAGCGGCTGTTGAAGAGTTATTGATCCAACCTCACCCCGCATGCGCATCTTTATCTTTTCCTCCCCCTGGAAGGGGGAGGACGGCGAGCAAAGCGAGCCAGGTGGGGGTCAAATGTCGTTGTGCGAATCGACCCCCACCCGATCCGCGCTGCGCGCGTCTCGACCTCCCCCTTTCAGGGGGAGGCGAATCCCACGCTATCGACCGATCTCGATCCAATCCGCTTTTTGCGTGTTTCGACCCTCCCTTTCGGGGAGGTGAGATTTTGCAGCCCAATCAAGCCGCTTTCGCGGGGGAGGATTCATTGACACCCCACCCTATCGGCCTAAATTATTGGTGTTCCGAGGGGAGCTCCGGGAGGAGCTGAGAGACCGCCGATCTCGCCTGCGAGACACCGCGGTGACCCTTTGAACCTGATCCGGGTCATGCCGGCGAAGGGACAGGACATCATGGCCACCTCAGTGTTTCTGGCGAGACTGCTCGGGCCGCTGTTGCTGGCGGTCGGGGCCGGCATCCTGATCAATCCGAAAGCGTTCCGCACCATGGCCGGCGAGGTGGTGCGCAGCGTGACGCTGGTCTATCTGTTCGGCCTTTTCGATTTCGCCGCCGGCCTCGCCATCGTGCTCACCCACAATGTGTGGGTGGCGAACTGGCGCGTGCTGATCACGCTCATCGGCTGGCTGATGCTGATCCGCGGCGCGGTTCGCATTCTCGCGCCGGAAATGATCATGGGCTACGCCACGACGCTTCTGCGCAACAAACAAATCATTCCGGTGTCCGGTGTCGTCACTGGCGTGCTCGGTCTCGTGTTCTGCTATTTCGGCTACGTGTCCGGTCATCTGACCTAAAACAATACCAAGGGGTACGGAGAATTGCGATGAACAAGCCATTATCTGAATCCGATTTCGCCACGCCGAAGGTCACGACCGGCCCGATCGCCGGGTCGCGCAAGATCTATTCGGCGCCGGAGGCCGCGCCCGATTTGCGCGTGCCGTACCGCGAGATCGCGCTTTCGGAGGGGGCCGGCGAAGAGCCGGTGCGGGTCTACGATCCTTCGGGCGTCTATACCGACAGCGATGCTGCGATCGACGTGGAGAAGGGACTAAAGCGCGGCCGCGTCGAATGGGTGAGGGAGCGCGGCGGCGTCGAGGAATACGAAGGCCGTACGATTAAGCCGGTCGATAACGGCAATGTCAGCGGCAAGCATCTCGCGCGCAGTTTTCCGAATACGCCGAAGCCGATGCGGCGCAGAGATCGGATGTCGGAGATCGGAGGTCAGAATACGTCATCCGACATCCGTCATCCGACATCCGACATCCCTCTCACCCAGCTCGAATGGGCGCGCGCCGGCGTCATCACCAAGGAAATGATCTACATCGCCGAGCGCGAAAATCTCGGCCGCAAAAAGATGCTCGATTGCGCGCAAGCCGCGCGCGAGGACGGCGAGAGCTTCGGCGCATCGGTGCCGCTCTTCGTCACGCCGGAATTCGTGCGCGACGAGGTGGCGCGCGGCCGCGCCATCATCCCGTCCAACATCAATCACGGCGAACTCGAGCCCATGATCATCGGCCGGAATTTTCTCACCAAGATCAACGCCAATATCGGCAACTCCGCCGTCACCTCCTCGGTCGAGGAGGAAGTGGAGAAGATGGTGTGGGCGATCCGCTGGGGCGCCGATACGGTGATGGACCTCTCCACCGGGCGCAACATCCACAACACCCGCGAATGGATCATCCGCAATTCGCCGGTACCGATCGGCACGGTGCCGATCTATCAGGCGCTGGAGAAGGTCGACGGCGATCCGGTGAAGCTCGATTGGGAGTGCTACAAGGACACGCTGATCGAGCAATGCGAGCAGGGCGTCGACTATTTCACCATCCATGCCGGCGTGCGGCTCGGCTACATCCATCTCACCGCCAACCGCGTCACCGGCATCGTCTCGCGCGGCGGCTCGATCATGGCCAAGTGGTGCCTGGCGCATCACAAGGAAAGCTTCCTCTACGACCGGTTCGACGAGATTTGCGACATCATGCGCAAATACGACGTCTCGTTCTCGCTCGGCGACGGGTTGCGTCCCGGCTCGATCCGCGACGCCAATGACCGCGCGCAATTTGCCGAGCTGGAGACACTTGGAGAGCTGACCAAGATCGCCTGGGCCAAAGGCTGTCAGGTGATGATCGAAGGCCCCGGCCACATTCCGCTGCACAAGATCAAGATCAATGTCGACAAGCAGCTCAAAGAATGCGGCGAGGCGCCGTTCTACACGCTCGGGCCACTCGTCACCGACGTCGCGCCGGCTTATGACCACATCACCTCCGCGATCGGCGCGGCGATGATCGGCTGGTTCGGCACCGCGATGCTCTGTTACGTCACGCCGAAGGAGCATCTCGGCCTGCCGAACCGCGACGACGTCAAACAAGGCGTCATCGCCTACAAGATCGCGGCCCATGCCGCCGACCTCGCCAAGGGCCATCCGGCGGCGCAATTGCGCGATGATGCTTTAAGCCGGGCGCGGTTCGAATTCCGCTGGGTCGATCAGTTCAACCTGTCGCTCGATCCCGACACCGCGCGCAGCTACCACGACGAGACGCTGCCCAAGGAAGCGCACAAAGTGGCGCATTTCTGCTCGATGTGCGGGCCGAAATTCTGCTCGATGAAAATCACCCAGGACGTGCGCGACTATGCGGCGACGCTCAACGATAAGGAGCAGGGCATGGCGCGACAAGAGGCGGGGAGCGCCGGAGGCGCGACAGGGACGAAACAAGAAATCGAGGCCGGAATGGCCTCGATGTCGAAGAAGTTCCTCGACCTGGGCGCGGAGGTCTATGTCGACGCGGAGAAGGTGAGGGACAGCAACAAGGCGTTGTAAGATTGGCCTTGCGGGTAGGGCGATCGCGTATCACCCTACCTCCCTCCCCTGAAAGGGGAGGGTCGACGCGCGAAGCGCGTCGGGGAGGGGTCGGCTTGAAGCCCAAACGTCACGATTTTGACCCCCACCCGGCGGCCTGCGGCCGCCGACCTCCCCTTTTTAGGGGGAGGCAACAGGCCTGCTTGTCTGCGTGGTGACGGAGAACACGATGAGCAACGGCAGTTCGCTTTCGCTTCCGGAGATCGAACGGCGCATGGCGATCGTGCGCGACAATATCCGTCAGCTCATCGAACAAGCCGCCGCGAATTCCGGCGCCGGCGACGAAAGCCGCAACGCCGACCGTATCGCCGCGCAGCAGGAGGAGCTAGACCGGTTGTCAAAGCAGCGCGACGCGCTGATGAAGAAGTGAGCTATTTTAATCGCCACGCCCGGGCATAGCCGTTCGCAGAACGGCGTCGCTGCGCTCGCCTATGTCGGGCATCCATGCTGACGTTCCGCAGCAAAGCCGTTTAAACAGGGATCGCGGTTTCGCCGCATGGATTGCCGGATCAAGTCCGGCAAAGACGACCTGAAAAACAGGAGCCCAAAATGAGTGAACGCGCGCTGGCCTTCGTCGACGAATGGGTATCCGGCCACGTCCGTGCGGAGGACGCCGATGGCGACATTGAAGCTCGCGCCAGAACGCTGGCCAGTCAGTGTCTCGCCGATGCGGGCAACAAAGGCATTCCCGCCTCCGAGATCGACGAGGCCATCGACGATCTCCCCGAATTCATGATCGGCGCCATCGAGGAGGCCGAGGAGCGCGAGGATCACGCTCACCGACAAGAAAGCGACAAAGAGGCCGCGGAACTGATCGACGCCCAGGCCGTCGAAGACGCCGAGGAAGACGCGCTCGAAGATGAGGAGGATGACGACGAGGAGGAGCAGTGAGGGTTAATCGACACGCGAGGGCTAAGTAGTATCTGGCTTGACGGGGTTGCGGATCCGTCTGATCGCGCCCACTCAGGCCACCCAACGGTATGTTTTCAATTTGAAGCTCGCCTGGATCAATCATGCGAAAGTACTGGTGCGGGAGGTCCGAATTGATCTACTTCTGAAACTCGGATTCTCTGATCGCCCACCTACAACCCGTGATCATCACCCCAGCCAACGCAGCGACGCCGGCGACGAGCAGAAAAAATTCCGGCTTGGCCATGCGGCTCCAGAAACTGCCGATGTAGCCTGAAAGAAAGCCGCCGGTGAAACTGGTGGCGAGCCACACGCCCATCATCAGCGAGATCAATCGCGCCGGCGCCACTTTTGTGACGAACGACAGGCCGACCGGCGAGAGATAAAGCTCGCCGAGCGTGATGACGACGAAATAGCCAAACAGCCAGAGCCAATTCGCTTTGTGGGTGGCGACGGCGCCTGCAACTTCCGCAGACGTGCCGCCTAGACCGCCGGCATCAAGCGCCGCCGCGACCATGATCAGATAGGCCGCGCATACGCCAAAACAGCCGAGCGCCATTTTCGTGATGGTCGATGGCTCGGTGCCGCGCGCCGCCTGCCGCGCCCACAGCGCGACGACGAACGGCGTGAAGGCAAAGATCATGAACGGATTGACGGCGAGAAACCACGTCGTTGGGATTTGCGCGCTTGCGCCGAACAGATGCAGCACATCGATGCTGCGGTCGGTATAGGCCTCGGCCCATAGAACGATCGTGTTGCCCATCTGCTCATAGGCCGCCCAGAACAAAGTGTTTGGGACAAACAGCGCGAGCAGTGCCCACACGGCACGGCGTTCGCTGGCGTCGAGCGGCTTGCGCGTCATGTGTTTGGCTTGTGTCGCTTGCGCCTTATGCAATTCGTCGGGCGGCAACAGCGGCAGGGCGTAGAGATAAATGGCAAGCCCGATCAGCATGCCGACGCCGGCGGCGGCGAAACCATAGTGCCAGCCGAAGCCTTCGCCCAAGGTGCCGCAAACGAGCGGGGCGAGAAACGCGCCGAGATTGATGCCGACATAGAAGATCGAATAGGCGCGGTCGCGGCGCGGATCGCCCGGCGCATAGAGGCTGCCGACCTGCGTCGAGATATTCGGCTTGAAGCAGCCGCTGCCGACAATGAGGGCCAAGAGCGCGAACAGAAAAAGCTGCTCGACCGCCATCATGAAATGCCCGAAGGCCATCAGCACCGCGCCGATGACGACGGTGCGGCGCTGGCCGAGTACGCGATCGGCCAGGAGCCCGCCGAAGATCGGCGTGAAATAGACAAGCCCGGTATAAAGGCCCCAGATCTGCGACGATAATGGCTGCACGTCGAGCGGACCGAACACGCTTTCCAGCGCACGGTGCACGGTCGCAAGCCCGATCACATTGCCGGAATGCTGCGCCAGCAACAGATATTTCGTCATGTAGAGCACGAGCAGTGAGCGCATGCCGTAATAGGAAAAGCGCTCCCACATCTCGGTGGTGAACAGGAATGTCAGCCCGCGCGGATGGCCGAATAGTTCCATCCGTCCAGCAATTGGAGGTGCTTCAATACGATCAGCCAAGAGTCTTCTCCTTCCCTCCCTGAAAGGGGAGGGTCAGATCCCTGCAAGCGATCCGGGGAGGGGTCAACCTGATACAAGATCGTGGCGATAGCGACCCCCACCCGGCGGCCTATGGCCGCCGTCCTCCCCCTTTCAGGGGGAGGCAAGACCACTAAGATCACCCAACCCCGTATGGGCCGACCGAGAATTGGAGCACTGCATGCCCGCCACCTATCCTGAAGAAGCCAAGAACTTCCGCCTGCTCGGTCATGATCCATCGGCGGCGTGGGGTGGCGGCAGTCTGGTCCAGGTGCATAAAGGCCATGCCTATGTCGGCGCGGTCGGCGGCTCGAGCTATAACGGCCCGGAAGGCTTTACCGTCCATGACGTGCGCGATCCGACGAAGCCGAAGAAGGTCGGCGAATTCCGCGCGCCGCCGGGCGTGCATTGCCACAAGCTGCGGATTGTCGGCGACGATCTCCTCTACGTGAATTCGGAGCGGCTCGCCGGCGACAAGGGCAAGAACGCCCGCGCCGGATTTTTCATTTTCGATGTCTCGACGCCAGCGACGCCCAAGCCCGTCGGTTTCTACGACATGCCGGGCTCCGGGCCGCATCGTTTCGGCGTCGATCTTGCGCGCAAGCTTGCGTTTCTGCCGAACGATGCACCGGGCTGGGACCGGCGCGTAATCTGGACGCTCGATATCCGCGACCCGTTGCGTCCGGAAGTGGTCTCGATCTGGGGCCTGCCATGGATGAAGACCGATACGAGCGAGGTCGGCAACGATCCGCATCCGCACGAGCAGGCGACGACGTTGCATGGCCCGCCGATGATCCGCGGCAACCGCATGTATTGCGCCTGGTGGGGCGGCGGCATTTCCATCATCGACTGCAGCGATCTCTCCGCGATGAAACTCATCGGTCACATCAAATGGTCGCCGCCGTTTCCCGGCTCGACGCATACCTGCTGGCCGATCGGCGATCGGCCCTATCTCGTCGTCACCGACGAGGCGCGCGCCAAGGAAAAATACTGGGACGCGCAGTTCATGTGGATCATCGATGCGCGCGAGGAGGACAATCCGATGCCGGTTTCAACTTTCGTGCCGGAACGGGAGAAATATTTCGACCGGCCCGGCCGTTTCGGCGCGCATAACATTCTCGAATACCTTCCCGCCGACGGCCCGTGGAAGGACATCGTCTTTCTCACCTACTTCAATGCCGGGCTGCGCGCGGTTGATGTGCGCGATCCGCTACGTCCGAAGGAGATCGGCTGCTATGTGCCGGAGACGGCTACGGGCGCGCCGGGCATCCAGTCGAACGATATCGGCAGCGATGACGACGGCCGGCTCTATCTGATCGACCGCTGGGGCCAGGGCTTGCACATTCTGGAATATACGGGGTGATTATTTTTCTCCTCCCCGCTGCTTTGCGGGGGGAGGGTGGGGTGAGGGGGCTTTGCCGTTGGACTGAGAATCGCGGAAACGCCCCCTCACCCGTCGCGCATTTGCGCGCCGACCTCTCCCCGCAGGCGGGGAGAGGTGAAGCTAACGCGTCAAATCCGCCCTCTGCGGACTTTGATAATTTCTTTTCACATATTCCTTCATATCGGTAATCGTCAGCGTTCGCTGAACAAGCGCGTTGTCCGAATTTGCCGAACTCGACTGCGGCTCAGGAAAAAATGCTTGCACCCTGATCTGCCGTTCCGGCTCTTCCGGTTTGGCCATCTCCGAATTCAGTGAACTCGAAATCGGATCAGGAAAAACTCCTTGCGTTTGTGCCGACGCGCTGAGCTGATGTTCCGGCCGTCCCTGTTTGGCAACTTTTAGGTTGGGTGGCTCGGTCGTCTTGGCTTGCTTGGTTGGTTGCGGTGCCTTGGGCCCTTTAGGTTGCGCCGTGCTCGGATCATCCAGAGCGATCAGCCTGGCGAGTTCATTTTTTACGAGCGTATGGAATTGCGAGTTGAACTGCGCGCCCGGATGTGAGTCGTTATTCTCGATGTATTCGATATTTGGCGCCACAAGCTTCTGCGAGCCCATCCCACCAAAAGTCAGCCAGGGATTTGGATTATAAATTTCAATGATTTTGCCAACGTTGCCGGTCAGACTATCTTGCGAAGTGAGCATCGAGGGCTGCAGCGCGATAATCGAATCAATGTAGCCGGTATTGTTCGCTACCAAAATTGCGTTATTCGCGCCCAAGCTGTAGCCGACAATCAGGATATGCGTTCCCTTCGGTTGACGGTTGATGTCATCGACCAAGTATTTCCATGACTGATGCAGATATGTCGCGACCTCGACATCGGGCATCGATCGAAGTTCGCTGGCCAGTTCAACTAATCCGATCGCCGCCATGGGCCCAAATAACGGGTACAGTACGCCCACGAACGTCTTCGCCCAGACCGGCGAGCAAACGAGCGAGCAGCACAAGCCAAGAACGATTGAACGTTTCTTCACCTGCTCCATCCCCCAGCGATGGCAGGGTCGGAATTCAATAGACCAGAGTTTAACCGCTCCAGGTCGGGCTGGAGCCTTTGCAATCATAGACCTTTTACGCAGTCGAGGCGAGTATTCACCCCGCCAAATGTGGCACGCTTACGGCGCTATCGAAGAAGGCGAGCACGGCTGCGCTTGGTTGGACCGACCAAGCGGGAAGACTTGTGGAAATCGTGGCAAAGTGGCGGCCGGCCCGATCGCGGCCGCGAAGCCGTCACATTCCACCCCGCGAATACTATGCGCTAGTGCGGAGTCGCAGAGATATATCCTCGAACGGTGATGATATGGGGGACGTAACCATGAACATTGCCAGGCCGGTCGGGTCTGCGGAGATTGAAAAATCTCTGGAAGTGGAAATCGCCGGAAATGTCCACGAATTGGCGCGCAGTAGCGGCGCTGTGTTTCGATCAGCCGAGAATGGCGATGGCGAAACCTCGACAGACAATCTTGCCACGCTATTGCGCCGTGTAGCAGACGCATCGACGCGCGAAGTCGACAGCCTTATCGTTGACCTCCAGGCGCTGCGTAGAAAGCTCAACACCGATGGCAGCCGAATTCAGCGCGACATTTCGGAATACACGGAACTCAGTCAGCAGGTGATGCAATTGACCAACATCATCTCTGAAAGCGTGAAAAAGCTGCCGGCGGCTCCGGGTATCGGTCGATAGATAATCATTTCCCCTACCCCGACGCGCAGCGCGTGGTGGGGTGAGGCGCAGGCGGCCTGCGGCCGCCGTGCTTTGTCAATTAATTAACGCCGATGCGAAGCATCGGTTATGGTTGGGGGCGACGTATGTGCCCCCAACCTCGCCGTTCACGTTGGTCGCGGCGACCCTCTCCACCGTTTTGCGGGGGGTAGTGTTACCGGCGCGGCGCGAAGCCGAACGCTCGCTCAAAACGTGTGGCGTAAGCCGGCCAGACCTGCGAATTGACAATCCGCGTCACCGGTTTGCCGTCGAGCGCATCGAGCATCTGCTCGGCGGCGATGCGGCCCATATTGGCGCGGGCTTCGCGGGTGACGCCCGCGGTATGCGCGGTGACGATGACATTGTCGAATTGCAACAGCGGATGCGCGGGCGGCGGCGGTTCCTTGTCCCAAACATCGAGCCCAGCGCCAGCGATTTTCTTTTCGCGCAACGCGGCTGCGAGCGCCGCCTCGTCGTGGATGAAACCGCGCGCGGTGGTGATGAAATAAGCGGTCGATTTCATCAGCGCATATTGGCGCGCGCCGATCATGCCGCGCGTCTCATCGGTCAGCGGGCAATTGATCGAAACGAAATCGGCGCTGCGCAAAAGCTCGTCGAGCTCGACCTTGCGGGCGCCGCGCCGGCGCGTTTCCTCGACGTCGACATAGGGGTCATAGGCGAGGACATCCATGTGGAACAGGCCGCGGCAGAGTTCGGCGACGCGCCGCCCGACATTGCCGATGCCGATAATGCCGATGGTCTTGCCGTGCGCCTCGCGGCCGGTAAAAGCGGCGCGGTCGGCGAGCGTGCCGGCGCGCAGCGCGCGGTCGCATTCGACCACGCGCTTGACCAGTGACAGCATCATGCCGAGCACGTGTTCGGCGACCGATTCCGCGTTGCCGCCAGCCTGGTTGACGACGAGAATGCCGCGCTCGGTGCACGCCTTCACATCGACAGTGTCGTAACCGGCGCCGTTGGTCGAGACGATGAGCAGGTTCGGTGCGTGCTGCAACAATTCGGTGCCGGTATGGTAGTGCCGCGCCAGCTCGTCGCGCGTCGAGCTCGTCTGATAAGCATGTGCGGCGGCGAGTACTGACTGCGCGACTTCAGTCGGATTACCATTCGCAAGTCGATCAAGCCGCACGTCGTCGCGGCGGCCGACGATGTCGAGATAGCCGATCGGTACGTGCGGCACGACCAGAAATACGCGCTTGTTGTTGACGGCATTGTTCATCGCTAGTGTCCCGATTCCGAAGTTCGCAAGTGGTTTCGGCGCCCCTGATGCGAACTTCGGAATCAAAGGGACACTAGGAAATTTATAGTTCTAGTGTGAATTTCGGATTTGAAGTTCCTAACCGACCTAGCCGCTTATTCATAGGAACTTCAAATCCGCCACACTAGTCGCTCTGCGCTTAGCTTTTACCTAGCATGATCTTTTCCGAAAACCGGTATCCATCCTCGGATCAAGTCCGAGAACAGGCTTTTTCGGGATCATGCCCTACCGCGGCACCGTGAGCGCCGTAAGCTTGGCAATATCGGCGCAATCGTCGACTGTCCAGATCGCCTCGATCAGCGCCGCAACATCGTTGTGCGGAATGACGCGTTCCACCGCCTCACGCAGCTTTTGTTCGAGGTCCGCGTCAGCCATCGGATTGTCGTCGCTGCCGCGCGCCGCGCGCTGATGGAGCTTGTGGACCTTGCCGTCGGCGCTCGCGATCTCGACTGCTGCGGCCGTGGTGGCGAAGCTTTCGTCGCGCTTGACCGCGACCTTGCCGCGCAGCGTCACGACCCGCGGATCGTTCACGCAAGCCTCGCCGAACTGCTCGACGCCGGCTTTGCCAGTCACGAGCGCCGCCGCAACGGCATGCTGGACGCTGACTTGCGATTGGCCGCTCGTCGAAATAATCGGCCGGTCGGTGCGCGCCGCGAGAAGCGGATTGCCGATCACGGTGACCTGTTCGACGACGGCGTCGGGATGGGCGCGCCGCCAATCGATGACGCAGTCGAGCACAGGATGAACGACAAAGCCGCACGGATAGGGTTTGAACGCAGTCTTCATCAATTCCCAGCCATCGCCCAACTCGTCGGTGAGTATCGAAAGCTGCGGCGCCTCCGCGAGGGCATGGAAGTAGCCTTGCGTCCCGTTCAGCGGCTCCGGCGGCCCGGCAAAACCTTGCGCCGCCAACAGCGCCGCCCACAAACCGTTGCGCGCGGCGTTGCCGACGCCGACACTCTTCGCCGGCGTGCCAAGGCATTCACACAGACCCGCCGCCTGCGTCGCGGCGATGCCAAGCGCGGACACGAGCGGCTCGGTTTTGAGCGCCAACAGCTTGCCGCCGCCGGCGGCGGCGCCAAACACGCCGCAGGTCGCCGTGATGTGCCAGCCGCGGCGGTAATGGCTTGGCGAGATCGCAAGCCCAATTCGGCATTCGATTTCGGCGCCAAGGATGAAAGCGAGAATGAGATCGCGACCGCGCACGCGCGACATTTCGCCGAGTGCGAAGAGGGCAGGGGCCACCGGTGCGGTCGGATGAATGACGGTCGGAATATGCGTGTCGCAGAAGTCGAGCACATTAGCGCTTGCGGCATTGAGGAACGCGGCGGAGAGCGCATCGAGGCGCTCGGGCCGGCCGATCACCGCCGCCTGCCGGCCGACGGAAAAACCGGCGAGCGATTGCAGCGCGGTTTCGATCGCGCCCTCGCGGCAGCCAATCAGCGCTACGGCGAAGAAATTCATCAGCGCGCGCTTGGCCTGATGCACGACGGGCGCATCGAGCGCGTCCCATTGCGTCTCGGCGACGAATTGCGCCAGTCGCTGCGTCACATTCGTATTATTTGGCGGATTGTTTGGCATCTCACCCCTCGCGCCGGGCAGTGAGCATCGACCGCCCCAGGCAAAAGTGCAAGGATGGTGCAGCGATGACGCGATCAATGCGAACACTGTTCGATAATGGGAGTGAATAATGCAAAACGTTCTCATTACCGGCGCCGCCGGTGATATCGGCACGCGATTGCGTAAGATTCTGCGCGGCGTTTATCCCCGCATCCGGGCAAGCGATATACGCAAGCCTGCCGATCTCGCTGCCGGCGATGACTTTATTTCCGCCGATCTCACCGATCTCGCGCAAGTCGAGAAAGCCGTCGCCGGCATGGAAGGCGTCGTGCATCTCGGCGGCCATTCGGTCGAAGGGTCATGGGAGACGATCCTCAATGCCAATATCATCGGCTGTTACAATTTGTTCGAGGCGGCGCGCCGCGCCGGCGTCAAACGTGTCGTCTTCGCCTCCTCTAATCACGCCATCGGTTTTTATCCGCGCTCGCAGCGCATCGGCGTTGACGGCAGGGTCCGCCCGGATAGCCGCTACGGAGTCAGTAAGGCGTTCGGCGAAGCGCTCGGCTCGCTTTATGCCGACAAGCACGGCCTGCGCGTGACGTGTTTGCGCATCGGCAATATCGCCGACGCACCGGTCGACGAGCGGCGGCTATCGATCTGGATCAAGCCGGAAGATCTGGCGCAGCTCGTGCGCATCGGCCTTGAGCATCCCGACATTCATTTCGAAATCTTCTACGGCGTCTCCGACAATGGGGCGAGCTTTTGGGACAATAGCCGCGCCGCGCATTTCGGCTACCGGCCGCAGGGCCGCGCCGAGGATTTTCGTCAGCAGGCGCTTGCCGCGCAGGCGAAGCTTCCGCCCGATCCGATTGGGGCGCGCTACCAGGGCGGTCCGTTTTGCAGCGCCGAATATGATGCAGATCAAAAGCGATAAGGATTGGCAATTTGATCAAAGCGATCGAGCTTTACACCCGCTCCTCGGCGCGTTCCGAATGCAAAGGCGCTCTTCGTCCGTTCTGCGCTGCGAGGCGCTGATAGCGTTGGCGGCTGCCAAGGAGGTGGCGCCGCATCGCACGGCGCGCGGCTGCGACGTCGGAAGCCTCGATTGCCGCAGCGATGGCGCGATGCTCGGTCTGAATCCGTTCCAGATACGCGCGCAACTCCTTGCCGCTTTTGAGCCCGATCCGCACGCTCTGCCGCGGGATGAGAAAACGGCCGAGGAATTCGAGAAAGCGCATGAAATGCGGATTACCCGTTGCCGCAGCGATTGCTTGATGAAAAGCAAAATCTTCGTCGATCGCGCCGTCGCCGCGCTGGAGCGCCCCATCGATCGCGGCGAGCGTACTGGCGATACGCCGACGCGAGGCTGCGTTTGCCCGTTCGGCGGCGATGCCAGCGGCCTCGACCTCGACGCCGGTCCGCAGCTCCATGACCTGCACGACTTCCGGAATCGAGCGCAGGCCGTCCGGATCGATGCGGAATGGGCGACGCTGCACGTCGCGGACGACAAAGGCGCCGACGCCCTGGCGGGTCTCGACCAGACCTTCGGCGCGCAGCACCGCCACCGCCTCGCGTACCACCGTGCGGCTCACTCCGAGCGCCGCCGTGAGTTCCTGCTCGGTCGGCAGCCGCGCGCCGGGCGCGATGCGGCCGCTAGCGATCTCCGCCGCGAGCCGCTCGACGACCTCGCCGGTCCGGTTCTTGGCCGGGCCCAGTGGGTGAAAGAAATCAGCAGGAAGTCTTGACAGGGTCGAATCCGTCTGGTCAGGTCATCATATGACCTGATGACTTACGCGAGCCCGGTCAGTCCGTCAACCGTGTGCGCCGCTAGTTTCAGGGAATTCAGGGAGGAAATAATGCGCCGACGTGATGTTCTTTGCGGCACCGCAGCCTTGGCCAGCACGCTCGCGCTCGCCGGAGGCGCGCCAATCCCGGCTTTTGCGCAAACGACACTCAAAGCGTCCGACGTTCATCCTCCCGGCTACCCGACCGTCGCCGCGGTGGAGAGCCTCGGCAAAAAGCTCGAAGCGGCGACCAATGGCCGGCTCACCGTCCAGATATTCGCCTCGATGCAGCTCGGCGGCGAAAAGGAGGCAATCGAACAGGCGCAGGTCGGCGCCCTGCAATTCGCGCGTGTGAGTGTCGGCACTATCGGCCCGGTGATCGACGATCTCAACGTGTTCAATCTGCCATTTCTGTTCCGCAATACCGCCCATATGCAGAAGGTGATCGACGGCGCGCTCGGCAGCGAGCTTCTAGACAAAGTGACCGCGAACGAAAAAGCCGGTCTGGTCGGGCTGTGCTGGATGGATGCCGGCGCCCGCAGCTTCTACAACACCAAGCATCCGATCAAATCGATCGCCGATCTGAAGGGCCTGAAGGTTCGCGTCATCGGCAACCCGATGTTCGTCGATATGGCGAATGCGCTCGGCGCCAACGGCGTGGCCATGGGCTACGACCAGGTGTTCAGCGCCTTGCAAACCGGCGTGATCGACGGCGCCGAGAACAATCCACCGAGCTTTGTGTTCGACAATCACTATCAAGTGGCCAAAAATTACACGCTGACCGAGCACCTGATCGTGCCCGAAATTCTCGTATTCTCGCGCAAAAGCTGGGACTCGCTGTCGAAGGACGATCAGGCGCTGATCAAGAAATTCGGCGGCGAGGCGCAGGCTGAGGAGCGCGTGCTTTGGGCGGAATACGAAAAGCAGGCCATGGACAAAGCGCGCAGCGGCGGCGTGCAGATCGTCGAGACCATCGACAAGCAGCCGTTCCAGGACGCGGTCAAGCCGGTCTGGGACAAATACGGTCCGCGTTTTTCCGAACTGGTCAAGCGCATTCAAGCAGTCAGCTGATTTAGCTGGCCATGAATTCACGATGAATTCACGATCGCTGCAAGCGGCGCTGCGCAGGCTGATGGACCAGTTGTACGCCTTGTGCGTGATCGTCGCCGGCACCGCCTTGGTCTTGATCTCGGCCGTGATCCCCTGGGCGGTCTATACCCGCTATGTGCTCAACCGTGCCGCGTCCTGGCCCGAGCCGATGGCGGTGCTGTTGATGATCGTGCTGACATTCTTCGGTGCAGCCGCCTGCTACCGCGTTCAGCTGCATATGCGGGTAGCGTTTTTCGTTTCGCTGTTGCCGCCGTCCGTGCAGCGCGCCATAGCTCTCATCGTCGAGCTGCTGATGGCCGCGATCGCGCTATTCATGATCGATTGGGGCACCAAGCTTGTTGTGGCGACTTGGCAAAATTCGATCGCCGATTTTCCAGCGCTGTCGGTCGGCGTGACCTACCTTCCCATACCGATCGGCGGCGCAATTTTGTTGCTGTTCGTGTTGGAGCGGCTCGCGATTGGTCCGCCGCCGGTGCCGGAGCGGAGCGAACACGCCGCCGCGGCTTTTGACTAAGGATCGAAAGCAGACGCGATGGATATTTTTATCCTCCTCGCCACGATGCTGACCTGCTTCGTGATCGGCATGCCGATCGCCTATTCGCTTGCTCTGGCGGCGATTGCTGGCGCCTTCTGGATGGGCATCCCGCTTGAAGCGGTGATGCTGAAAATCTCCGACGGGGTGAGCAAAGTGGCGATGCTGACCATCCCGTTCTTCGTGCTCGCCGGCGCGATCATGGCCGAGGGCGGCATGGCCAAGCGGCTGGTCGCCTTCGCCGACGTGCTCGTCGGCTTCACGCGGGTACGCGGCGGCCTCTCGGTCGTCAATGTGGTGGCGACAACTTTCTTGAGCGGCATTTCGGGCTCCGCCGTCGCCGACACCTCCGCGATCGGCTCGGTGATGATCCCGCAAATGGAGAAGAGCGGCTTTCCGCGCGTCTTCGCCACCAATGTGACGATCTCGGCCTCGGTGCAGGCTTTATTGGTGCCGCCGAGCCACAATGCGGTGATCTATTCGCTCGCGACCGGCGGCACGATTTCGATCATCAGCCTGTTCATGGCTGGCGTCGTGCCCGGCCTCTTGCTCGGCCTGGCGCTGGTCGTGCTCTGCCTTGTCATCGCCTATCGCGACGGCCATCCGCGCGGCACCGCAGTGCCGGTGCGCGAAGCGGTTAGAATTACCATCGAGGCTTTATGGGGCCTGATTACGCTCTTGATCATTCTCGGTGGCATCCTCGCCGGCGTGTTCACCGCCATCGAAGCCGGCGCGGTCGCCTGCGTCTGGGCGTTCTTCGTCACCATGTTTGTCTATCGCGATTATCGCTGGCGTGACCTGCCAGCCTTGGTGCATCGAACCATGCGCACGGTGGCGATGGTGCTGACCTTGATCGCCTGCGCCTCGAGCGTCGGCTACATCATGGCGCTCACGCAGATGCCGGCCAAGATCACCGCATTCTTTCTGGCGATTTCCAGCAACAAATACGTGATCCTGATGCTGGTCAACCTGCTGTTGTTACTGCTCGGCACGTTGGTTGACATGGCGCCGTCGATCCTGATCTCGACGCCGATCCTCCTTCCGGTGATGCTCAAGCTCGGCGTTGATCCGGTCCACTTCGGCATGATCATGCTGCTCAACCTCGGTATCGGGCTGTGCCATCCGCCAGTCGGCGCCATTTTGTTCGTCGGCTGCGCGGTTGGCGACGTCACCATCGAACAGGTGCTCCGCCGCATCTGGCCATTTTACGGCGTGATGTTCGCCGTGCTGATGCTGGTGACTTATTTGCCGGTGCTCTCGCTGTGGCTGCCGCGGCTGCTGGGGCTGTAGGGCGCTGACAGTTCATTCCTCGGCCAGCGCGAACCGAACGGAAGAGTGCCGACACGGGTCGGCAGGAGCTTCGCGGCGCTTCGCTGCATTGGGCTGCGCGTTTACTCCGCCGCCAGCACCGCGCTTTCGCGTCCCGCGCGCACCAAACGGCCAGGCATGGCGCCGGTATGCTCGCCACGCTCGAAGATCGGCGTGCCGGCGACGAGTGTCGTTTCATAACCTTGGACGTGCTGCACGAAGCGGCGCCCGCCCGCCGGCATGTCGTGGACGAGTTCGGGCTTGCGCACCTTGAGATTGTCAAAATCGATGACGTTGATGTCGGCGCGTAGTCCCGGCGCAAGCCGTCCGCGGTCGGAAAAGCCGAAGAAATCCGCGGTTTCGCTAGTCTGACGCTTGACCAAGTGCTCGAGCGGCAGGCGCGGTCCGCGGCTGCGGTCGCGGCCCCAATGCATCAGCATGAACGTCGGCACGCCAGAGTCTACGATCGACGTGCAATGCGCGCCGCCGTCGCTCAAGCCGAGCAAGCAGGCCGGATCGTTGAGCATTTCAAGGATCGGCGCGTGATCGCCGGACACATAGTTCACCACTGGGAAATAAAGATACTGGCCTTCGCCGCCGGTCATGTAGTCGTAGGCGACTTCGTCGGGCGGCCGTCCCTCGCGCGCGGCGATCGCGGCAACGCTTTTGTCCGGCGCCGGCTCGTAATCCGGCGGGTCGCCCATGACGTAGAACCGGTCCCATTTCCGCGTCACCGCCTGGCGGAATTGCGCGAGCTTGGCGACATCGGCGTCGGATGGCGCTTCCGCGAGAATCTGCGCCCGTACTTGCGGATCGCGCAGCCGACGTCGCTGCTCGGCGATCGGCAACGATTCGATTTTCTTATAGCTCGGCCGCACGGTGAAGGGATTGAGTGCGGTGCCGATCCCCATCATCACGCCGATCGGCCGGCCAGCGATCTGCGCGGTGAAGGACAGGCCTTGCGCACGCGCCGCATGCGTGGCGTCAAGGAGCCGCCGCCAGCGCTGCGGGTCTTCGTAACGATCGGTCAGTAAGAACCAGACCGGCCGACCGGTCTGGCGCGCGAGCTTGGTCATCCAGTTTAGTTCGTAAGCCTCGTCATCGAAATCGCTGTTCATGCCGAAAGCGCCCATGCCGACCGCGCCCAGCGCTGAACCGATGCCGACAAGCTCGTCAGCATCGGCGTCGCGCGACGGCACCAGCTCGCCGTCCGGCGTCTTGTGCGAATCGGTGCGCGAGGTGGTGAAGCCGAAAGCGCCGCATTGCAGCGCCTCGATGGTAAGCCGGCGCATCTCGGCGATGTCCTCGGGCGTGGCCGCTTCGCGCCGCACGGCACGATCGCCCATGACATAAACGCGCAACGGCAGATGCGCGGCTTGCGCGGCGATGTCGATGGCGTGCGGCCGCCGCTCCAGCGAATCCATGAATTGCGGAAAGGTTTCCCATTCCCAATTCAACCCTGCGGCGAGCACCGGGTTGGGAATCTCTTCGACGCCTTCCATCAAATCCATCAGCGCGCCGCGATGCTGCTTCTTCACCGGGGCAAAGCCGACGCCGCAATTGCCGAACAGCACCGTGGTCACGCCGTGCCAGCAGGACGGCGCCAGGAGCGGGTCCCACATCGCCTGGCCGTCGTAATGAGTATGCGCGTCGACCCAGCCGGGTGTGACGACAAGCCCGTCGGCATCGATGTTGCGCTTAGCCGGCCCCTGTTTGCCGCCGAGCGCGGCAATGCGGCCGTCGGCGATGGCGACGTCGCCGGTGAATGCGGTCTTGCCGGTACCGTCGATGATCTTGCCGCCGCGAATGACGATGTCGTGCATGGCCGCCGCTCCTTAGCTTGCTTTGGGTCGGGCGCTGCTTTGAGACGGTTTTGGTCTGCTATGGGGCCCGGATTCTGAAATTCACACGGACTCTGTGTGCATGATGCACCCGGCTTGGGGGCCGTGCAACGCGGTTATTCCGCAATGCAGGTCTCTGCCGTGCGATGGACAAGGCGGGCAAAGAGCCGGCATATAGCGCGGTTTTTGAGTTTTCTGATTGTTGGCAGTCCGCGCGTGGCAACCTCTCCCGCAATCCGGCTCGGCGTCGATATCGGCGGCACGTTCACCGACGTGGCGCTCGAAATCGGCGACCGCCGCTATACGGCCAAGGGTCTGACCACCACGCGCGCCCCGGAAGCAGGGGTGCTGACAATCGTGCGTACGATTATCGCCGAAGCCGGCATCAAGTCCGGCGATGTGCAATTGATCATCCACGGCACCACGCTCGCGACCAATGCGCTGATCGAGCGCAAGGGCGCCAAGACCGCGCTTTTGACCACGGAAGGTTTTCGCGACGTTCTTGAGATCAGGCACGAAAACCGATTCGAACAGTACGACGTCAATATCGACTTGCCGCCACCGCTGGTGCCGCGCCGGCTGCGCTTGCCGATCCGCGAACGCATCGACGCGCAAGGCAACGTGCTCATTCCGCTCGATGAAACGAGTGTGACGCGCGCGCTTGATGCTCTGGCTCCGCAAAACATCGATGCGGTGGCGGTCGGATTTCTGCACAGTTTCACCAATCCGGATCACGAGCGACGCGTCGGTGAAGCGGTGGCGCGTCTTCTGCCCAATGTCGCCGTGAGCCTGTCCTCGGATGTCTCGCCGGAAATGCGCGAATACGAGCGGTTCTCGACCGCTTGCGCCAATGCCTATCTGCAGCCGCTGATCGGCAGCTACCTCGGCAAGCTCGCGCGCGAGCTTGAGCAATCGGGTTTTCGCTGTCCGATGCTGCTGATGACCTCGGGCGGCGGCATCACCACGACCGAAACCGCTATCCGCTATCCGGTGCGTCTTGTCGAATCCGGACCCGCCGGCGGCGCGATCTTTGCCGCCTGCATCGCCCGCCAGAACGGGCTCGATCACGTCGTGTCGTTCGACATGGGCGGCACGACAGCGAAAATCTGTTTCATCGATCACGGCCGGCCGCAGACCGCCCGCGCCTTCGAAGTCGCGCGCGTCTACCGCTTTACCAAAGGCAGCGGCCTGCCGCTGCGTATTCCTGTCATCGAAATGGTGGAGATCGGCGCCGGCGGCGGCTCGATTGCCGTGGTCGACTCGCTCGGACGGATTACCGTTGGCCCGCAAAGCGCCGGCTCAGAGCCGGGTCCGGTCGCTTACGGCCGGGGCGGCAGCGAGCCGACGGTCACCGATGCCGATCTTCTCCTCGGCCGTATCGACCCCGCGACCTTTTCCGGCGGCAAGATGCCACTCGATGCATCCGCCGCCCAACGCGCGGTCGCCGAGCGAGTGGCGCGCAAGCTCGATCTCGACGCCGAACATGCCGCGTTTGGCATCAGCGAATTGGTCGATGAGAGCATGGCGAATGCCACGCGCGTGCACGCGATCGAAACCGGAAAAGATTTGCGGCCGCGGACCTTGATCGCATTCGGCGGCGCGGCGCCGCTGCACGCGACGCGGGTTGCCGAGAAACTCGGTATCAGCCGCGTTCTCATTCCAGTCAATGCCGGCGTCGGCTCTGCGGTGGGTTTGTTGCGCGCGCCAGTCGCCTACGAAATTGTTCGCGGCCGGTTGATCCGGCTTTCCAGCTTCGAACCGGATGTCGCCAACCGGCTGCTTGCGGACATGCGCGCCGAAGCAGAAGCGATCGTAAGGCGCGCCGCGCCGGACGCGCCGATTGCCGAAAAACGCTCGGCCTTCATGCGCTATCGCGGCCAAGGTCACGAGATCGCGGTGGAGCTTCCGGTGCGGACATTCAGCGGCGCCGATCGCGTGACCATCACCGCATTGTTCGAAGAAGCCTATCGCCGCCTCTATAGCCGACCGATTCCCGGTGTCGACATCGAAATTCTGAGCTGGGTGATTACGGTCAGCGCGCCGGCGCAAGGCGAACTCGCAAGGGCGATGCCGATACGCCCGAGCGAGCCGAACGCGCGTGCGCGGCGTCCGCTGTTCGATCCGCACGACGGCGCCTTTGCCGAGGTGCCGATCTATTGGCGCAACGATCTTGCGCCGGGCGCGAAAATCGCAGGCCCGGCAGTGATTGCCGAGGACGATACGTCAACGGTTGTGAGTGCCATGTTCGAGGCGCAGATCGACAAGTTCGGCTATATTGCGCTCAACCGCCGCGATGTTTGATCCGAGGCTCTTTTGATGGTCGCCCGCCCCAACGCCGCGCTCGCGCAGATCCATACCCAGATCATGTGGAACCGGCTGATCGCCGTGGTCGAAGAGCAAGCACAGACCATGCTGCGCACCGCGTTTTCCACTTCCGTCCGCGAGGCTGGCGATCTCTCAGCGGGCGTGTTCGACCGTCACGGCCGCATGCTCGCCCAAGCCGTGACCGGCACGCCAGGTCACGTCAATTCGATGGCGAATGCGGTGCGGCATTTTTTCGATGTCTATCCGCTCGCGACCATGAAGCCGGGCGATCATTACATCACCAACGATCCCTGGCTCACCTCCGGTCATCTGCACGACATCACCGTGGTGACGCCGAGCTTTTATCGCGGGCGAGCGGTCGGTTTGTTCGCCAACACTATCCACGTGGTCGATATCGGCGGGCTTGGCATGGGACCCGATGGCCGCCAGGTGTTCGAGGAAGGATTGTCCATTCCCATCATGCCGCTCGCGCGGGAAGGTCGCATGAGCGAAGACTTGCTGCGACTCGTGCGCGCCAATGTGCGCGAACCGCTGCAGGTCGAAGGCGACATTTATGCCTGCGCGGCGTGCAACGACGAAGGCAGCCGCCGGCTCATCGAAATGATGGACGAATTCGAGATCGCCAATCTCGATCGGCTCGGCGATACCATCATCGAAGCGTCCCGCGACACCACGCTCGAACGCATCCGCGCGCTACCAAATGGCACTTTCCACAACAGCATGACGATGGACGGTTATGACAAGCCGCTCGTACTCAACGCCGCGCTGACCATTTCGGACGACGGCATCCACGTCGATTACCACGGCACCTCGCCGGCTTCGGCTTATGGCATCAATGTGGTTTTCAATTACTGTCTCGCTTATACGGCGTTCGGCGTGAAATGCCTGGTCGCGCCTGACGTGCCGAACAATGCTGGTTCGCTTGAGCCGATTACGGTAAGTGCGCCGGAAGGTTGCGTGCTCAACGTCAAGCGGCCGTGGCCGGTCGCGGCGCGCCACACGGTCGGACAAATGCTGCCTGACGTGGTCGCCGGCTGTCTGCAGCAGGCGATCACCGGCGGCGTGCCGGCGGAGGGCGCCTCGTCATTGTGGAATCCGCAAATCTTCGGCGGCGGCTCGCTGGTCGATGAAGTCGAGGCCGGCACCGATGCCAATACGCTGCCCGAATTCTCCACCGTCATCTTTCATTGCGGCGGCGCCGGCGCGCGCCCGCAAAAGGACGGCTTGAGCGCCACCGCTTTTCCCTCTGGCGTGCGCACGATACCGGTGGAAGCAACCGAAAGCGTCGCGCCGGTCGTGTTCTATCGCCGCGAATTCCGCGAGGGCTCCGGCGGACCCGGACAATTCCGCGGCGGCCTCGGCCAGGTGATCGAGCTCGGCGGCGCCGGCGCGAATCCGCTGGCGCTTCTGTGCAATTTCGAGCGCGTGCGCCATCCCGCGCGCGGGCGCAGCGGCGGTCAGTCCGGAGGTGCGGGTATGGTGTCACTCCGCTCCGGCCGGCCGATCCGGCCCAAGGGACGCCAGACCGTGCCGCCGCGCGACGCCATTTGCCTGCAATTGCCGGGCGGCGGCGGTTTCGGCGATCCGCGCGCTCGCGATCCGAAAGCCGTGCGCGACGATGTGCGCGATGGTCTGATCACTGCGGAACAAGCGCGGCGCGATTATGGTGTCGCGATCGATGCCATAGGCGAAATCGATCTTGCGGAAACCGAACGACTTAGAGCATCACAAAAGGCAGCAATAACATAACCGGGAGGCGGCAATGCCCAAAAGCCGGAGGCGGTAATGTCAATTCGCGTGATCGGTATGATCGGAGTGACGCCGCCGAAAAGCGCGGCCACTTTGCACGTGATCGAAGGCGGGCTGTCGCCGAACTATGTCGCCGAGGCGGCGCGCGCGCACGAAACTTCCGGCTTCGATCTGGTGTTGGTCGGTTATTCGTCCTCGTCCGCCGAGGGCTTTCTGGTGGCGCTGCACGCGGCGGCGCGCACCGAACGGCTCGGCTACCTGATCGCGCATCGTCCCGGCTTCGTCGCGCCAACTTTGATGGCACGTAAAATCGCTACTTTCGATCATTTGAGCGGCGGCCGCCTCGCCGTTCATATCATTACCGGCAAGACCGACGATGAGCAGGAAGGCGACGGCGATTTCACGCCCAAAGCCGAACGCTATCGCCGCGCCGCCGAATATCTCGAACTGATGAAATTAACCTGGGCGAGTGAACGGCCATTCGATTTCGCCGGCGAATTCTACCGCGTCACCGGCGCGCGCTCGGACGTGCGGCCATTGCAGAAACCGCATCCGCCCCTGTTCTTCGGCGGCGCTTCGGACGGCGCCTTGGCGATGGGGGCGCGGCTGTGCGACGTCTATGCAATCTATGCCGAGCCTCTGGCGTCCACGCGCGAACGCATCAAACAATTTCGTGCTCAGGCGGACGCGTTTGGACGCACGCCGGGTTTCAATGTCTCAGCGCGCCCGATCATTGCCGCGAGCGAAGGCGTGGCTTGGGACAAGGCCAACAAGATTCTCGCCGGCATGAGCGGCGCCAAAGGCTGGAGCCGCCAGGAGGCAATGTCTGGCCCGGTCGACAATGCGGGCAAGCGGCTGATGAGCTTTGCACTCGAACGCGACGTGCATGACGAGCGGCTGTGGATGCCAATCGCGCGGGCGACCGGGGCGCTTGGCAACACATCATGTCTCGTCGGCACGCCGGAGCAGGTCGCGCGTGCGATCCTCGAATATTACAAGCTTGGAATTGGCTCGGTGCTGATCCGCGGCTTTGATCCATTCAACGACACGGTCGAATTCGGCCGCGAACTCATCCCGCGGATCAAAGCCGGCGCGCTCGAGATCGATCGCTTGCAAGCGGTCGATGATCAGACGCGTTCAGGCCAATTCGCATGACGACGAGCGAGTTTTCAGCCTTTGCGGAGATGGAGCGCCGCAGCTGGTCTGATGCGACGCGCGCCTCTGGTTACGTGCAATTGTTTGCCTCCGCGCCCGATCAGGCAATCCCAAGCCTTTTGGACGCCGCCGGTGCCAGCCGCGATCTCAAGGCGCTCGACTTGTGCTGTGGACAAGGCAACGCCTCCGAGACCCTGCTTAACCGAGGCTGCCACGTCGTCGGGGTGGATTTTTCGCCAGCAATGCTGGCCTTCGCGCGACAAAGAGTCCGAACCGCAACATTCATCGAAGCGGACGCGCAGGACCTTCCTTTTAATGATGCCGAATTTGACCTCGTAGTGACCAATTTCGGTGTGTGCCATGTCCCGGATCAGCCCCGCGCACTTGCAGAGGCGCGGCGCGTTCTTCGTCCGGGTGGAAGATTCGCGATGACCGTGTGGTGTGGGCCCGAAACCTCTCCCTGCTTTGCGAGCGTGTATGCGGCAATCAAGAAGCATGGTGACCCGCACGTCTCCGCGCCGTCGGCGCCGGATTTTCATCAGTTCGCAAGACGCGATGTCTCAGTCAAACTTTTAACCGAGGCGGGGTTCTCGAAGATCGATGTAACGACGGTTGATTGCGCATGGAACCTCAAAGCGCCGGAAGATCTATTTGAGATTTATGCGAAGGGTACAGTTCGTGCGGCCATGGTCCTTTCCAAGCAGCCTCCCGACAATCTGGCCGCAATCCGTTCTGCGCTAACAGCTGCGGTGCGACAACAATTTTCCCGCGGAGACCGTTGGCGGGTGCCCGTCCCCGCGGCGCTGGTGCGAGCGACCGCCTAGCTTAAAGCGGGCAAGCGCCGCCTCACGCCGAAATCGCCAGCGGTGGTGCCAGCGCAGCAGCATCCTGCAGTACCATATCGGCGCCTTTTTCGCCGATCATCACCGCGGCAGCGTTGGTATTGCCCGACACCACCCTTGGCATGATCGAGGCATCGATCACGCGCAGATGCTCGAAGCCGCGCACGCGCAAGCGCTCGTCGACCACCGCCGATGGGTCGGGGCCCATACGGCAGGTCGAGGTCGGGTGATAGACTGTGGTGCCGGTGTCGCGCGCAAAGGCGAGAAGATCGTCGTCGCGCACGCAACGGTCGCCGGGCGCACGCTCTTCCGCGATATAGCGGCGCATCGCCGCCTCGTTCATGATGCGGCGCATGGCTTTCATTCCGGCGACCACCGTGTCGCAGTCTCTGCGAGCTGAGAGATAACGCGGTTGAATCGCCGGCGGCATTGCCGGATCGCTGGACTTGATGCGCACAAAGCCGCGGCTCTCCGGGCGTAATTGGCACACCGATGCCATAAAGCCAGGAAAGGCGTGGAGCATAGCGCCAGCCGCATCGGCGCTGAAAATCAGAAAATGGATTTGTACGTCGGGATTTGCCAGTTCGGGCCGGGTGCGGAAGAAGGCGCCGGCATAACCGGCCCCGATCGTCAGCAATCCCTTGCGTGACATTATATAGCGCAAGCCGGCGCCGTAGCGGTGGCGCCAGTGATTGATGACATCGTTCATGGTGATCGGTTCGGTGCAGCGATATTGCATGCGGATCTGCAGATGATCCTGTAAATCGGCGCCGACGCCGGGCAGGTCGGCGATAACCTCGATACCGAGATCACGCAGAACCTTGGCTGGGCCCAATCCCGAAAGCTGTAAAAGTTGCGGCGAATTGAATGCGCCGCCGGAGACGATGACTTCGCCATCCGCATAAGCAGTGCGCAGCATTCCATGCTGGTGATATTGAACGCCGACAGCGCGCCGTCCTGCGAACAGGATCCGGCTCGCCAAGGCGTTTGAGGCGACCGCGAGATTGCGCCGGCGCTGCGCCTGGCGCAGATAGCCGACCGCGGTCGACCAACGCCGGCCGTTTTTTGCCGTCAGCTGGAAATACCCGGCGCCTTCTTGCGTCGCGCCGTTGAAATCGTCATTGCGCGGCATGCCTGCTTGTTGTGCGGCGTCGATGAAAGCTTCGCACAGCGGGTGCGGCTCGCTGACGTCGGACACCGCGAGCGGACCGCCGGCCCCGTGGAAATCATCGGCGCCGCGTTGTTGATCCTCGGCGCGCCGAAAATAGGGAAGCACGTCGGCAAAGCCCCAGCCGGCATTGCCGAGTTGCCGCCAATGATCGTAGTCGGCGTGTTGGCCGCGAACGTAAAGCAAGCCGTTGATCGAGCTCGATCCGCCCAGCACCTTGCCGCGCGGCTGGATGATTTGCCGGTTGTTGAGTTCGGGTTCTGGTTCGGTCTTGTACAACCAATTGACTTTGGCATTGTCGAACAGCTTGCCGTAGCCGAGTGGAATGTGAATCCAGATATGGCGGTCGTGCCCGCCGGCTTCGATGAGCAATACGCGGTGGCGGCCGGATTCGGTGAGGCGATTGGCGAGGACGCAGCCGGCAGAGCCGGCGCCGACGACGATGTAATCGAACCGCGCTTTGTCCCGGATCGCCGCCATGGTCGCGTGCCTCCATTCTCATTGCCGGAATTGGTGAGTATAAATTTCTTCCTTCCCCGCGAAAGCGGGGAAGGGGGTATAGGCGGCTGTGCCGCCGTCCTTTAAAGAACGCCGACGCAAAGCGCCGGCTATGACGAAGTGCGGTGGAAGGGGCGCCGGCGCTGAGGAGAGTACTCCCTTCTTGCCACGCCCCCTCCACCATGCTTCGCATGGTCCCCCTCCCCGCTGCGCGGGGGTGGATGATTGCGATCAGGAGTTCTGCGTGAACAAATTCGGTATCGGTCAGCCTGTGCCGCGGGTCGAAGATCCGCGCTTCATCACCGGCCGTGGCCGTTATGTTGATGATTTCGAACTGCCGCAGCAGTGCTACGGTGTCGTGGTGATGTCGCCGCACGCGCACGCCCGCATCAAGCGCATCGATACGACGAAAGCGAAGGCCGCGCCGGGCATGCTCGCGGTGCTCACCGGAGCGGATACGCTCGCCGACAAGCTCGGCGGTCTGGCGCCGCCGATGCCGGAGGACATGGGCGGCCCCAAGGGATTCCGCACGCTGCGCGCTATCCTCGAAAGCGCGAAGGTGCGCGCGGTCGGTGATCGCGTCGCCTTCGTGGTGGCGGAAACCTATGCGCAGGCGCGAGACGCCGCCGAACTCATTGAAGTCGAGTACGAGCCGCTGCCGGCTGTCATCGGCGTCGAAGACGCGGCGAAGCCAGGCGCGCCGGCGGTATGGGACGAGCAACCGAATAACATCGCGTTCACGCTGATGATGGGCAACAAAGAGGCCACCGACTCCGCCTTCGCCAAAGCCCGGCACGTGGTATCGCTCAAGCTCAACAATAATCGCATCACCGCGAATTCGATCGAGCCACGCGCGGCAATCGGCCAGTATCATCCGGACAGCGACAGCTACACGCTCTACTCAACGTCGCAGAATCCGCACGGCACGCGATCGGCGGTCGCTAGCCAGGTTTTGAAAATTCCCGAGACCAAGCTTCGCGTCATCTCGCCGGATGTCGGCGGCGGTTTCGGCATGAAATTCGGCGGCTATCCCGAAGACGCGCTCGTGGTCTGGGCGTCGCGCCGCGTCGGCGGCCGTCCGGTCAAATGGGTTTCGACGCGTTCGGAGGCGTTACTCGGCGATTCGCAAGGCCGCGACCAGATCGTCATCGGCGAACTTGCACTCGATGAACATGGCAAAATTTTAGGCCTGCGCGTCAGCGCGCTGCACGCGATGGGCTCGCATGTCTTCGGCGCGGCGATGGTGGTGCCACTGTTCGCGATACGGCTTTCGCCGGGCGTTTATCAGATACCGGCGGTCCACGCCGTCGGCAAAGCGGTGCTCACCAATACCATTCCGCTCGCGCCCTATCGCGGCGCCGGAAGGCCCGAAGCGACCTTCCTGATCGAAATGCTGCTCGACCGCGCCGCGCGCGTTCTTGGCATGGACGCGGTGGAAATCAGGCGGCGCAATTTCATTCCGGCCGCGGCAATGCCGCACAAGCTGCAGACCGGCATCACCTATGATAGCGGCGATTTCGTCCACGTGATGGACGAATGTCTCAAACTCGCGGACTGGAATGGATTCGAAACTCGTGCTGCTGAATCGAACAAACGTGGCAAGCTGCGCGGCCGCGGCATCGGCTATTTCCTTGAAGAGGCCGCGGTATTCAATGATCGCATGGTGCTGCGTTTCGATCCGAGCGGCATGCTGACCATTCTCGCCGGCACGCATTCGCACGGCCAAGGCCATCAGACCGTCTATATGCAGATGGTGAGCGATTGGCTCGGCGTGCCGTTTGACAATATCCGCTTCATCCAAGGCGACACTGATGCCGTGCCGATGGGCCGCGGCACCTATGGCTCGCGCAGCATGCAGATTGGAGGCAATGCGCTCAAACGCGCCGCCGACGCCATCATCGAAAAGGCAAAGCCGATGGCGGCGACGATGCTGGAAGCGGCCGCCGGCGACCTCGAATTCAAGGATGGTGCGTTCCGCATCGTCGGCACCGACCGTGCCTTGCCGCTCACCGAAGTGGCCAAGGCATTTTACCGGCCGGTGATGCTGCCGCCGCAATTCGACGTTGGGCTGGAAGCCTCAGGCACCTTTGCTGCCGAGCCGCCGAATTACCCCAATGGCTGCCATGTCTGCGAAGTGGAAATCGATCCTGAGACCGGCGCGGTGACACTCGATCGTTACGCCGCCGTCGACGATGTCGGCAAGGTGATGAATCGGCTCCTGTGCGAGGGCCAGATTCACGGCGGCGTCGCGCAGGGCGCGGGCCAGGCGTTGATGGAATCGATTGTGTTCGATTCCGCTGGCCAGCTCATCACTGGAAGTTTCCAGGATTACGCTATGCCACGCGCTGACGATCTGCCGGAACTGGTTTCCGAATTGACCGAGGTGCCGGCCAAGACCAATCCGCTTGGCGTCAAAGGCGCGGGCGAAGCCGGCGCCACTGGCGCGCCGCCGGCGATTATGAGTGCTGTTCTCGATGCATTGCGCCCGCTCGGCATCGAGCATCTCGACATGCCGGCGACGCCAAGCCGGGTCTGGGCGGCGATGAAGGGGCGCCAAAGCAAAAACGCAACAGCTTGATCGTGGAATGAGCCAGGCACCGAACCTGTTTGCTGACGGCAAAGCCTATGAGCGGTTGATGGGCCGCTGGAGCCGGCTTGCCGGCGAGAAATTCCTCGACTGGGTCGATGCGCCGAAAAATCTGAAATGGCTCGACGTCGGCTGCGGCAACGGCGCCTTCACTGAAGTGCTGATCGCCAAATGTTCGCCGGCATCGGTGACCGGCGTTGATCCATCGGAAGGCCAGCTCACCTATGCCCGAGAGAGGCCGGGAGCAAAGCTCGCCGAATTTCGCGTTGGTGACGCGCAAGCCTTGCCGTTTCCTGACGATAGTTTCGATGCGACGGCGATGGCGCTCGTGATCGTCTTCATTCCCGATCCGATGAAAGCCGTGCGTGAAATGGCGCGCGTGGTGCGGCCTGGCGGCATTGTCGCGACTTACATGTGGGAATTTCCTGACGGTTTCCCGCCCGCGCCGTTGGCGGCAGCGATGAAGGATTTGGGTCTAGCGCTGCCAGAGCGGCCGAGCGTCGAGGCGTCAGCACGCGATGCCATGCACGCGATCTGGAAAGAGGCAGGTCTCACCGCGCTCGAGACCGAGGTAGTCCGTATTCGCGTCAGCTTTTCCAGCTTCGAAGATTTCTGGGATTCGAACACCGCGCCCGTCGGCCCATCCGGCAAAGCAGCGTCCGAACTTACCCCGAGCGCGCGGGAGCAATTGAAAGCGCGGGTGCGCGAGCGGCTGCCGATCGCCGCGGACGGATCGATTGCGTATGAGGCCTTCGCCAATGCGGTGAAGGGAGTCGTTCCCTGAGCGCTCGCCTGAAACCACTTGACGGCTCGGAAATCACTCAAAAACGCGACGACGGCGCCGCGAACTCAAGATACCGCGGCAAACGGCCGGTTGCGCTGGACCCGCCTGAAGCTTATATTTCGTCGGCTTTTCCAGTCATCGTTGATGACGTGAGTGGCTTCGCCCGATGGGCGGGCGGAGCACAGAGGAGATTTAGCTATGACGACCACGCCTTTGATGCCGAAAGCTACCGCCGTGTGGCTGGTCGAGAACACCTCGCTGTCATTCGACCAGATTGCGGAACTGTGTCATTTGCATCCGCTCGAGGTCAAAGCGATCGCCGATGGCGACGCGGCACAGGGCATCAAGGGTCTCGACCCGATCCTCACCGGGCAGTTGACGCGTGAGGAGATCAAGGCGGCGGAGGATGATCCCAATCATCGCCTGCATATTGCCGACCCGAAGGTCCGTTTGCCTGAGGCGAAGCCCAAGAAGGGGCCACGCTACACGCCGGTGTCGCGCCGTCAGGACCGGCCGAATGCAATTCTCTGGCTCGTGCGCAATCACCCTGAGCTCAAGGACAGCCAGATCATGCGCCTCGTCGGTACGACCAAATCGACCATCCTGGCGATCCGCGAACGCACCCATTGGAATTCGGCCAATCTGACGCCGCTCGATCCGGTGACGCTCGGGCTGTGCTCGCAGATTGATCTCGATCTCGAAGTGCAGAAGGCAGCGAAGGAAAAACCAGCGCCGGTGCAGGAGCCGGGCGCAACGCTGTTGCCGGCATCGGTGACGACGGCGCCGAAGGAAGAACCCGAGCCTGCGACGGAGAAAAAGCCGGGCGAGGAGCTCAATGTCGAGGCGGTGTTCGCCAAGCTCAAACAGCTCGGCGGCGGCAGCAAGAGCGAGTAAGCCTCATTCCGTCATCGTGTCGCCTGGCGCAGCGCAGCACGACAGTGATGCGCCGCTGAACCGAGACCTTCACACACTCCGCACACACTCCGCACACACTCCGAGTGCGAGACGATCCCGGATCTGCGGTGCACCAGCTATAGCGCGCTCACGCGCGTAGACGCGCTTTTGCGCACTGCACCACGTCCGGGATACTCGCGGTGTGGTGATTACCCCCGATCATTCCGCAGCACGACGCAGGCGCCGCCAGCGCCGATCAGCTTCCGGCAGAATTTCTCGAGGTAAACGCGATCGTCGTCGGCAATGCGGATGTTGTAGCGCATAGCGCTTCCCAATCCGATGCCGCGGCTTCTTATCACGACCGGTTCACGGTCGCCGATCAGGCCTGCGTATTGTTTCTGGATGAGCCTATAAGTCGCCCAGGCCTTGCTCTCCGACCAGTTTGCGGTGAGCTGCATGCCCCAACGTGGCACATAGGCGGCCATGCGCTGCGCTTGCTCTTTCGGCGCCAGGATCAGATTGGCGAGCCGCGTGCACGGCACGCCCTGCGGGATCGTCGTCTCCGAAGTCTTGGGCGGATTGGGCGAAGCCCATTCGTCCGCGGTCCAGCCGGTGATGATGGCGACGTAATTGCGCGTCTCGCCCGGCAGCGGCCGATGGCTGGTCAGCCAAGCACTGACGCGGCCGGGGCCGGCATTGTAGGCAGCGGCGGCAAGACCGAGATTGCCGAACCGCGCTTTGAGGTCGCGCAGATAGCGCGCCGAATTTTTCAGCGCTTCGATCGGATCGAACGGGTCAACCAGCCCGCGATAGTCAGCCGTGGCCGGCATGAACTGGGCGATGCCTTGCGCGCCCTTATTGCTCACCGCACGCGCATTGAACCGACTTTCCTGCCAGATCACGCGCGCGAAGAACTCGACCGGAAGCTCGTTCTCCGCCGCGTCTTGCTCCAGCGCGCGGCAGATATCGTCGGGCGTGGGAGGATGCGGGGCAGGGGCGGCGGTCTGGTTCGGCGCCGGCGCGCTCGCATTTGGAGCCGCGGGCGGCGTACCCGTATCTGTCGCGGCGGCCGGCGCAGGCGCGTTTGGCGCCACGGGCGGGACGCTTGGCTGCTGCGCGTTGGCGAGGCCGATCCACAGCGCGGCAGCGATCACAGCTAAGACTCTCGCAACAGCCATGCCCGTTAACGCACAGACTCGCCAATCGTGCTGCTTTACTTCACGCCGCTTCCGCCCCTTTGCGTTTAAGCGCCGAGCCGATCTCGTCGAGAATTGCCGGGTCGTCGATGGTAGCGGGCATCTGCCAGGCCTCGCCATCGGCGATTTTTTTTATGGTGCCGCGCAGGATCTTGCCGGAGCGGGTTTTCGGCAGCCGCGCCACGGTGATCGCGATTTTGAACGCCGCGACCGGTCCGATCTTATCGCGAATAAGCGCGACGCATTCCTTCTCGATCTCGGCCGGCGGCCGCCTTACGCCGGATTTGAGCACGATGAAGCCGCATGGCACTTCGCCTTTGAGCTGGTCTTTGACCCCGAGCACGGCGCATTCAGCGACGTCGGGATGCGCGGCCAGCACTTCTTCCATGCCACCGGTCGAGAGCCTGTGGCCAGCGACGTTGATGATGTCATCGGTACGGCCCATGACGAAGATGTAGCCGTCGTCGTCCTTAAAGCCGGCATCGGCGGTTTTGTAGTAGCCGGGAAATTCGTCGAGATAGCTTTCGCGCATACGCGCATCGGCTTGCCACAATGTCGGCATGCAGGAGGGCGGCAACGGCAGCTTGACCACGATCGATCCCATCTTGCCGGCCGGCAGTTCATGGCAGCCCTCATCGACGATGCGGATGTCGTAGCCGGGCATCGCCACGGTCGGCGAGCCAGGCTTGACCGGCAGCATGCTCAGGCCCACCGGATTGCCGGCAATCGCCCAACCGGTCTCGGTCTGCCACCAATGATCGATCACCGGCACCCTGAGAAGCTTCTCCGCCCAAATGAGCGTGTCGGGATCGGCCCGCTCGCCGGCGAGAAACAAAGTGCGAAATTTCTTTAAATCGTATCGCGCCAGAAGCTTGCCTTGCGGATCTTCCTTCTTAATGGCGCGGAACGCAGTCGGCGCCGTGAACATCGCCGCGCAGCCATGTTCCGAAATCACGCGCCAGAACGCGCCGGCATCCGGCGTGCCAATCGGCTTGCCCTCGTAGAGGACCGTGGTGCAGCCGTGAAACAGCGGCGCGTAGACGATGTAAGAGTGTCCGACCACCCAGCCGACATCGGACGCGGCCCAGTACACCTCGCCTGGCTCGACGCCGTAGAGATTTTTCATCGACCATTTGAGTGCGACCATGTGGCCGCCATTGTCGCGCACCACGCCTTTCGGCCGTCCGGTCGTGCCGGAGGTGTAGAGAATGTAGAGCGGATCGGTTGCTTGCACCGGCACGCAGTCGAAAGCGGAGCGGGCATGGATGAGCGCGTGATCGCGCATCTGTGCCCAGTCGCGGTCGCGGCCTTCGCTCAGCGGCGCTTGTGCTTCTTGCCGTTGCAGGATGAGGCAGTTTTGCGGCTTGTGTGCAGCGAGCGTGATCGCCTCGTCGAGGAGCGGCTTATATTGCACGACGCGACCCGGCTCGAGACCGCAGCTCGCCGACAGGATGACCTTGGGCTTGCAGTCGTCAATCCGGATAGCGAGTTCGCGTGCAGCGAAGCCACCGAACACGACGGAATGAATGGCGCCGATGCGCGCGCAGGCGAGCATGGCGATGACCGCTTCCGGCACCATCGGCATATAGAGGATGACGCGATCGCCCTGGCCGACGCCGAGGTCGCGCAACATGCCGCCGAGCACCTGCGTCTCAGTCAACAGGCGATGATAGGTGATAGTGCGCTGTATACCTGCGAGCGGCGAATCGTAAATGATTGCAGCTTGCTCGCCGCGTCCGGCATTGACGTGACGATCGACGGCGTTAAAGCAGGTATTGCAGACGCCACCAATGAACCAGCGGCCATAAATGCCGACGCTAGGGTCGAAGATCTTTTTTGGTTTCTCAAACCAATCGATATCGGACGCGGCCTTGCCCCAAAATCCCAGTGGATCGCGCTGCCAGCGGGCATAGACCTCATGATAGCGGCTTGAGCGGATATCCATGGCCATACCTGTATGCCTCCATGGCTATCATTCCATGGCGCTCTATCGGCACTATATCGCTTCGCCACCGGCGCGAACAACAAGGCAGTCGGGCAGCACAAAGCGACTATTTGCCTTCGTCTTTACCTATTCGCGCGGTGCAATCTTTTCGCTAGGCTTAACGACAGCAGCAAGAGCTCATGGCACAAATGGCCAATCCTTACGACACCGAACTCGATCGCAACCCGGCGAATTTCCAGCCGCTGACGCCGCTGTCGTTTCTTGCCCGCGCCGCCGCGGTCTATCCCGACCAGCCGGCCGTCATCCATGGCGCGCGCAGTTTCAGCTATCGGGATTTTTATGCGCGAACACGACGGCTTGCCTCCGCGCTGGCGCAGCGCGGCATCAAGCGCGGCGACACGGTCGCCGTCGTGCTGGCCAATACACCGGCGATGCTGGAAGCCCATTACGGGGTCGCCATGGCCGGCGGGGTGCTCAACACCATCAATACACGCCTTGACGCCGCGATCGTTGCTTTCACGCTCGATCACGGCGATGCCAAGGTGCTGATCACCGACCGCGAATTTGCAAAAATCGTCAAAGACGCGCTTGCCGCCTGCAAGCACAAGCCGCTGGTAATCGATTACGACGATCCCGAATACAACGGCGCCGGTGAGCGCCTCGGCGAGGTGGAGTACGAAGACTTCCTGCGCGACGGCGATCCGGATTTTGTGTGGGCAATGCCGCGCGACGAATGGGACGCGATTTCGCTCAATTACACGTCGGGCACCACCGGCGATCCCAAAGGCGTCGTCTACCATCACCGCGGCGCCTATCTTTTGGCGCTGGCGAACGTCATCACCTGCGGCATGGGCAAGCATCCGGTCTATCTGTGGACGCTGCCGATGTTCCATTGCAACGGCTGGTGCTTCACCTGGACGCTTTCCGTGGTCGCGGGCACTCATGTCTGCCTGCGCGCGGTGCGCGCGCCGGCGATGTATGACGCCATTGTCACGCACAAAGTCACGCATCTGTGCGGCGCGCCGATCGTGATGTCGACGCTGCTAAATGCGCCGGCGCATGAAAAGAAGCCGCTACCGCATGTGGTGCAGTTCGCCACCGCGGCGGCGCCGCCGCCGGAGGCGGTGCTCGCGGCGATGAAAGCTGCCGGATTCAACGTCACTCATCTCTATGGCTTGACCGAAACCTACGGGCCGGCCGCGATCAATGACTGGCATCGCGAGTGGGAAGCGCTCAATTCGTCGGATCAGGCTGCCAGGAAAGCGCGCCAGGGCGTCGCTTATCCCGTGCTTGAAGCGCTCGATGTGCTCGATCCGGAGACCATGCGGGTGGTGCCGCGCGACGGCGAGACTTTGGGCGAGGTCATGTTTCGCGGCAATGTGGTGATGAAGGGCTATCTGAAGAACAAGTTGGCGACCGAGGCGGCGTTCGCCGGCGGCTGGTTTCATTCCGGCGATCTCGGCGTCATGCATCCGGACGGTTATATCCAGCTCAAGGATCGCTCGAAGGACATCATCATTTCCGGCGGCGAAAACATTTCCTCCATCGAAGTGGAGGACGCGCTCTACAAACATCCAGCGGTCCAGGTCGTTGCCGTGGTCGCCAAGCCAGACGAAAAATGGGGCGAAACGCCTTGTGCCGTCATCGAACTCAAGCCGGACACTACCGCGACAGCAGAGGAGCTGATCGCCTGGTGCAGGAAAAATCTCGCGGCCTACAAATGTCCGCGCTACATCCTGTTCGCCGAAATTCCGAAGACCTCGACCGGCAAGCTGCAAAAATTCAAGCTGCGGGAGATGGTAAAGGCGATGTGAGGCGTGTCGTACAAGCTAAATGCGCGCGTCATGGCCGGGCTAAACACTTGTTCCGGCCATTTTCGTTTTGCTTGGTGATACCGACTTAGTGGACGAGCGTTTCTTGCCGTAGCCGCGCAATCTCGTCTTTGACGTGCAATTTCTTGCGTTTTAATTCAGCAATGTGGAGGTTGTCGATCGAGGGGTGGGTGAGCGCTTCTGCGAGTTCATGTTCGAGCGCCTGATGTCGTTTTTCGAGTTCCGCAAGATGCGATTCAATCGCCATGTGGCATGCCTCCTTGCAGATGGCCGGACTAGATCATTCTACACCCTGACAATCCTGTTTGACGATACTCCGCTTTTGCGCTGGCGAAAATCCCCGCCGGCACAGTTGCGGTAGGCTTGTGGGCGATTGACCAAAACGCGATAATCGACCGTCACTTACGTGCAGTCAGGTGCTTGACCCGGCGCTTTTCGGCAAAAAACCGCGCTCGCGGGCTCAAATCTGGCGCGACCAGGGTGGCGATGACACAAGAGGAAGAACGTGAGCTTCGGGCGCAACTGGCGCGCCTGCAGCAGGAGCATCGCGACCTCGACGCCGCGATTGCGGCATTGCAGGATTCGCCCGGCTCCGATCTCATCCAGGTTCAGCGCTTGAAAAAGCGCAAATTGCAGCTGCGCGACCGCATCACTTTTATCGAAGATCAGCTCACACCGGATATCATTGCGTGAGCGCTGCTATTGTGATCGGCGCGTCAATTTCGCCTCTATGAAATCGTAGCAGAATCAATGAGAAGCGCCTTCCAGCAGGTGACGCCTGCAACGGGCGCTTCGCCTTGGCATTCGCTGCAGTGCGAGAGCCGCGTATGCTGCACCTCAACCCGTGCGTTTCGCCCCCCATGACAAAATTTTGATCGGAGTAGGAATCCCGCAGAGGCCGAACTGCGGCTGTCGCGGAAAGGCCCGTCACCAGCCACCAAATTGACGGCAAGGGACAGAGCTTAGCGCCGAAGTTTCAAACATGGCTGCATTCAGGCACGGCCATTCAGTCTGCATTCACTAATAAATGGGAATTTAGGCGAACATAGTTGCGGCTTTTATTTGCGATTGAAACTCCCAACGTTGAGGTGAGGTCATGAAAAGAATGCTGACTGCCCTCGTTGCTGCGACGACCGTCGCCGGCGCAGCGTTGGCGACTTCGGCGCCAGCGGAGGCGCGCTGGGGCTGGGGCTGGGGTTGGGGCCTGGGCGGCTTCGCGGCGGGCGCTGTCATCGGCAGTGCCATAGCGTCGTCGTACTACTATCCTTACGGCTCCTACGGTTATTACGCGCCGTATCCGTATTACGGGCCGCCACCGTGTGTGTGGCGCAATGTATGGAACGGCTACGCCTGGGTTCGCGCCTGCGTCTGAACCATGCGATTCCGCAAAATGCGAGGCCTTTCCTTCAAGGAATCGCCTCTACTTGCGAATGGCGGAAATCTTCGGCACCTAATTTCCGCCAAAGAGTGGCTCTTTTGTTCCGGCGGGTTTGACGCCAACTCGGGGGTTTCGGGGACTTCCGCCCATCCATAATCCAGATCGGCGCCCGGCCGATCACATGAGGAAAGCACATGCACAAGTCACTTGTGGGCCTCGCTGCGGCTGCGGCGCTCGGCTTCGCCGCGGTGGCCGCGCCGGCGCCGGCAAAGGCGGATTGCGTCGGTTGCGCCGTGGGCGCGGGCATTCTCGGCGGTGTCGCCGCGGGTGCCATTATCGGCAGCGCAATCGCCAATAGCCCGCCGCCACCACCGCCATATTACGGACCGCCTCCGCCGGCGCCCGCTTACTACGGGCCGCCTCCCGGCTATGGTCCGGGCTATGCGGAACTCGCGCCGGGCTGTTATTGGGCGAAACGGCAAGTCTGGGTCGAGGGCTTTGGTTATCGCTGGCGGACCGTTCAAGTCTGTCGGTAATCGGTTAGCCGGCAACAAGCCGGCAGGGGCAGGGCATGCTTGATGGGGCGGCCGGCTTTAAATAAGCCGGCCACCTTTGCTCTGTGAATGCCAGCGTGCAGCTTTACGGCGCCGAACAGATCGGCAGTCCGGGTTCTGCCGTGCAACAATGCCGATAGACGCCACGACAAAGGTAAGTTTACCGCTGCGCTTACGCGCATTGGCGCTACCGAAGAGCGTGCTGCAACGCCTCGGGCAGAAAAAACGGCGCACCGGATCCGGCTCGCGCACAATGCTGGTAGTTGGTTGGATCGCCGTCGTCGCATTGTGTTGTTACGTCGCCCTGGCGACGATCATTTATCTCGCGCAGCGCTCGTTGATGTATTTTCCCGACACGGTGCATGTCGCGCCGGCGGGAGCGGGACTGCGCGAAGCTGCCGAAGTGCCGCTCACCGCAGCAGATGGCGTTGGCATCATCGCTTGGCACGTTCCGCCGCGCGACGCCAAGCCGGTGATCTTGTACTTCCATGGTAACGGTGGCGCACTGCGCTTCCGCGTCGAGCGTTTCCGCAGGCTCATCGCCGATGGGATCGGCCTCGTCGCTCTTGAATATCGCGGCTATGGCGGTCTTGGCGGCAGCCCGACTGAGCAAGGGCTCATTGCCGACGGCGAGGCCGCGTATCGTTTCGCCGCAGCGCACTATCCGACGCAACAGCTCGTCCTGTGGGGCGAGTCGCTCGGCTCCGGCGTCGCGATTGCGGTTGCCGCAGAACTGCCGGTCGCCCGCGTCATTCTCGAGGCGCCGTTCACCTCGGCGGTCGCGGTCGGCGCGCGACACTATTGGTATCTGCCGGTATCGCTATTGATGAAGGATCAGTTTCGGTCCGACACGCGCATCGGCAAAGTCACAGCGCCGGTAATGATCATGCACGGCGTGCACGATCGTGTCGTTCCTTATGCGATGGGCGAGCAGCTGTTTGATCTCGCCAATAAGCCGAAGCGCCTCGTGCGCTTTCTGGACGGCGGCCACGAAGACCTCGACGCCAACGGCGCGCTCGACGCGGTGGCCCGTTTTCTCGCCGGCGATCTCGATTAGAGCATGATCCCGAAAGCGGATCCGGTTTCCCGCCTGCGCAAACCGTGCTGGCCCCCAGTATTTCGCGTTTCACGCTTCGGCGGGCGAAGCCAGGTCGGAAAAGATCATGCCGAAACAACAGCCTAAAGCGAAATAACGATTCAGCTTGAAATTATTCGCTTTAGACGCCGCCCTCGTCGACGGAAGCCTCACTGCGCGACGGTCATCAATTCGAGCACGTGGCCGTTCGGATCGCGAAAATAGAAGCCCCGGCCACCGCCCCAATTGTTGAGCTTGCCGTCTTCGAGGCTCCACGGCGCGCTGCCGAACACGATCTTGGCACGCTTGACCCGTCGCAAAATGGCGTCGAATTCGCGATCGTTGACGTGGAAGGCCAGATGATGGCTGTCGAAATCGGCTTCGTCGTCGAACAGCAAAGTCAGCTGCTTGTTGACCCTTACCGGCGCGAAATGCCCGGTGCGTGAGCGCTTGAGGCCGAAAATCCCGGCAAAGAATTTCGCCGCAGCGGCCTTGTCGCGCGCTGGAACGATGGTGTGGTTCAGCATGATGGTCATGGCGGCTCCTTTCGGCGGCTGAGAGCATGATCCGGAAAGGAGGGAACTGGTTTTCCGAAAAGATCATGCTCCACCAAAAACTCGAGCGACATCAATTCAACCCGAACCGATGACGCACTAATAAACGCTCAGAACGTCGGATAGGTCTGTCCGATCTTGCCGCCGACCCGTGCGAAGCCCTCTTTGGCCGGCTGGTACTTGTCGCTGAGGTTGAGCGCCTTGGCATATGAGCCCGCGGCTTCGTCCTTCTGGCCCAAACGCTCATAGGCGAGGCCGCGGCTGGTCCAGGCGCGCAGGTTTCCCGGGTCCAACTGCACCGCCTCGTCGAGATCCTCGGCGGCCGATTTGGCATTAGCGAGCGCCAGATAGCTGAGAGCGCGGGCGACGTAGGGGTCGGACTGTTTGCTGGCAAATCCAATTGCCGTGGAGAAATCGTCAATCGCAAACGCATGCTGGCGCTGGCTTTGAAATAGGAGCCCGCGATTGTAATAAGCTTCCGCATCCTCAGGCCGTAGCCCGATCGCCTTGTTGAAATCCTCCAGCGCTTGATTGCTGCGGCCTTGTTCGCGGTAGACGATGCCGCGGCCGACATAAGCCGGCACGTAGGACGGGTCGGTTGTCAGCGCCTTGTTGTCATCAGCAAGCGCCTGATCAAGCTTGTTCATCTTGCGATAGACAAATGCGCGATTGGCATAGGCCTGCGCGTAGTTCGGGTCGAGACTAATCGCCTTGTTGAAGTCGGCGAGAGCCTGCTCGGTCCGGCCGGCATCGCCGTAGACCGAGCCGCGCATATTGTAGGCCTGCGGATCGTCGGGATGTGCCGCGATAATTTCGCTAAGCGAAGCGAGGTTGGATTGCGGGCCGGGATAGAGCGGCTTGTCCTGGTCAGAGGCGCCGAGATTGCCGGGTGTGGCGCAGCGCGCAAGTGCAAAAACAAGCGCAAAAACGACTGCGGCGGGCCCGCCCAGCCGTGCCATTGCGTTCGACTTCGACGCCTCACCCGTCATAGCGGGCCGACGATAGCAGTCCGCTCCGGTAAAAACCCGCACAGTGGGACGATCGCTAGAGCCGTTTTCCGCGGCCGCATCAGAACATGACAAGGGACATGCCAAAAAGGGACATGCCAAAAAGCCAGAGCCTTATCGACACTGATTGAAATCAGGATCGATAAGGCCCTGCCGCAGTGACGCTTAAGTCCGTGGCCGGTTAGCCAAACCGTGGCGCGCGGGGTGGACCCGATCTTCCGGCCCCGGCACCAGGGGCCGGCTTCGGCTTCATCGGAAGCAGTCCTTCGCGCTGCAATCGCTTGCGCGCCAGCTTACGGGCTCGGCGGATTGCCTCGGCCTTCTCCCGCGCCTTTCTTTCCGATGGCTTCTCGTAATGGCCGCGCAGCTTCATTTCGCGGAAAATACCCTCGCGCTGCATCTTCTTTTTCAGCGCCTTGAGGGCCTGGTCGACGTTATTGTCACGGACAAGAACCTGCACGCGTGCTCCTTTGCAGTCGGTTCTGGGATTGCTTGATGGCTCAAGGCTAAAAGCCAACGCCACCTTGGCGCGCCCTGTAGCAGAACGGCACCAAAAAGTCCACCACGAGCGGTTCAATCGTCAAAGACACGCGTGACGTGACCCATCTTGCGGCCGGGGCGTGTCACCGCTTTGCCGTAGAGATGAACGGCGACGCCGGGCAAGTTGAGATAGCGCCGGTAATCATCGACTTCATGGCCGATCAGGTTGGTCATCTCGACGCGACCGTGCCGAACCGGCTTAGCCAGCGGCCAACCAGCCACCGCTCTGATGTGTTGCTCAAATTGCGATACCGAGGCGCCGTCAAGCGTCCAATGTCCGGAATTGTGGACGCGCGGCGCGATTTCGTTGACCAAAAGCTCGCCGTCACGCAGCAGGAACATTTCCACCGCCAGGACGCCGACATAGCCGAATTTCTGCGCAATGATTTCGGCGATGCGCCGCGCTTGCGCGGCATCCTGCTCAGACATCCTCGCCGGGACCCGCGATGTCTTTAAGATGTGGTCGCGATGCTCATTCTCGGTCACGTCGAAACATTCGACGGCGCCGTTATGCCCGCGGGCCGCTACGACGGAGACTTCGCGCTCAAAGGCAATGAACGCTTCCAGGATGCAGGGCTGGCCGCCAGCTTCGCGCCATGCGGCATCGGCGTCCGTGCCGTTTTTGATCATGACTTGGCCTTTGCCGTCATAGCCGAAGCGGCGTGTCTTGAGCACCGCTGGCCGGCCGACGCGCTCGACTGCGATCTTGAGGTCGCCGGGTGAAGAGACTTCGGCGAAGATGGGAGTGCCGATGCCGAGCCCGGAGACAAAGGTTTTTTCGACGAGCCGGTCTTGCGTCGTCGCCAGGATTGCGGGGTCCGGCAAAACCGGAACGCGCGCGGCGAGAAAGGCAGCTGTCTCGGCGGGGACGTTTTCGAACTCGTAGGTGACGACATCGACGTCCTCGGCAAAACGATCAAGGGCTTCGGTGTCGCCGTAGTCCGCGCAAGTCACGCGATGCACGACGTCGAAGGCGGGAGAATCCGGATTCGGTGCAAACACATGGCACTTAAAGCCGAGCCGCGCGGCAGCAAGCGCCAGCATGCGGCCGAGCTGTCCGCCGCCGAGGATGCCGATAGTCGCCTCGGGCTCGAGCGCGGGCGAAACTGCGGTCACGCGCTGTCCTTGGGCATATCTTTGGGTGCTTCGGCAACGGCTGCAGTCTGTGCCGACCGCCAGCTGTCGAGCCGATTGGCGAGCGCTGCATCGTTCAACGCCAGCACGCTGGCGGCGAGCAGCGCCGCGTTGATCGCGCCCGCCCGTCCGATGGCGAGCGTACCGACCGGCACGCCGGGCGGCATTTGCACGATCGAGTAGAGCGAGTCCTGCCCGGAGAGCGCCTTGGATTCGATTGGTACGCCGAATACCGGCAGGCTGGTCAGCGAAGCGGTCATGCCGGGCAGATGCGCAGCGCCGCCGGCGCCGGCGATGATGACCTTGAAACCCTCGGCCTTGGCACCTTTGGCAAAAGCGTAGAGCCGCTCGGGCGTGCGATGGGCCGATACGATGCGCGTCTGATAGCCGACCTTGAGCGCGTCGAGCGTCTCGGCCGTATGCCGCATGGTCTGCCAGTCAGACTGGCTGCCCATGATAATGGCGATTGATTTTGCCTCCGAAGGCGCCACAGAAAAAACCCTGCGCGAAGGAAGCGCCGGATTATAGGCACGCGCGTTGGACTAGCAAGGCGGCCGACCTTATCTAGGTCCCAGAACCCGTGCAATTTCGAGCACGGATTGCGCTCTAGGTTAACCGTTTCGGCCAGAGGAAATCGCGAATATAGGGCGGCTACACCAATGCAGATGAGCCAATATCATTACCTGCCGATGGCGCCGAGCTTCTTCGCCATCCTGATCGGCATCTTTATTGGCGTTCTAATCCTGCAATCGCTGCGCTACGCCTATATGAGCCTTGGCGTCGGTCCTGGGACCGCCCTGTTTTTGTTGTTCGCTTCGCTGATCGGCAGCATTTTCAACATTCCGATCGTTCAATTGGAGCCGGAGCCCGTGGTGTCCGACCGCATCATCGATTTCTACGGCATGCAATATATCGTGCCGACGGTCACCCATTGGCGCGGCACCGTGATCGCGGTCAACGTTGGGGGCGCAGTGATTCCAACGCTGCTCTCGCTCTATCTGCTCTTCACGCGGCATTTGTGGATTAAGGGCACGATTGCGACCGCGATCGTGGCGCTGGTTCTGCACTGGCTCGCCAATCCGGTCCCCGGGCTTGGCATCGCAGTGCCGGTATTCGTGCCGGTGGTCGTCACTGCGGCGGTAGCGCTGATATTGTCGCGCGAGGACGCCGCGCCGCTCGCTTATATTGCAGGCGCGCTTGGCACCTTGATCGGCGCCGATCTGACCAATCTCGATAAAGTGGGCGGGCTTGGCGCGCCGGTCGCTTCGATCGGCGGTGCCGGCACGTTCGACGGCATTTTTCTTACCGGAATTCTCGCCGTCATCCTCGCCAATCTTTTCCCGCATCGCCACGCGCGCGACCCGCAGCCGTGGGCGACCTGATGGGACCGTCTTGATGGGGGCCTTCTGATGGAGGCTACCGCTGATTGGGCCTGTCTAACCTTGCCAACACTTCCGAAAAGGTGCGCAATGCGTTCACAACTTTTGGTCAGCAAGCTATGAACCGGCCAGCGATCACGCATTATCACGCCCATATTTATTACAATCCGGCGCGGACTCGCGGCCGTGCCGAGCGGCTCCGCGTACGGGTCGCCGAAGACTTCCCGCAAGCCAAGCTTGGCCGCTGGCATGACGAGCTCGTCGGCCCACATCCGCAATCCATGTTTCAGATCGCTTTTCCGGCTGACATGTTTGGCGCGTTCGTGCCGTGGCTGATGCTTAATCGCGATGACCTGGTCGTACTCATCCATCCGGAGACCGGCGACGACTTGACCGATCACACCGCACATGCCGCCTGGTTCGGCGCAGTCTTGCCGTTACGGCTTGAGGCCTTTGGCAGCCGTAAATCCGCAAACAAATAATGTGGGCATTTTGCGCGGCCGATTGTCGAAGCATGTGCGACGGGCGTAATTTTCGTTTCGGCAATAGCCTGGAGGAAATCATGCGAACGACGCTAGCTGCGTTGAGTCTCGCCGCCGGTCTCGGGCTGATCGCGTGTCAAAACGCGGCCGCATTCCCCGTCGCCGCCGGAGCAATTGAGCAGTCGGCAACGGCCGCTACCGTCGTGCAGCAGACGCAATACGTCCACCGCCGCGGCCGCATCACCAAGTGCTATCGCGATTTCGTAATCGGCAGATACCGCTGTCACACTTATCGGAGCTGGTAGCCCCGTTATGATTGCTGAGAGAATGCAATTGCCGCGACATCCGCCGCGGCAATGCGCGGCATCGCGCCACCTAGAACATTCATCGCCATCCGGCCTTTAGACCAAGCGAAGCGCACTCGTAGCAGGCGCCGCAAAATCGATCGGCGAAACGACGCAAAACTACTCACGCCGCTTCTTTTGATGGCACTCGTGATCGCGGCGGGCGTCTTGTTTGCGGTGCTGACCGACCATGCATTGGCGGCCAATTTGATAACGCGAAGTCGTTGTATCGCCCCCAAACCGTCTCCCCAAAATTCTGAGCAAAGAGCGTTTTTACGCATCGAAACAATGTTATTCCAGTACCGACGCAACGTGGCGCCGCTCGCGCCGTGGCGCGCCATTTGACTTTCTTCTGATCCGCTCGACCAATGCCGGCCATGGAACCGGGGGCGCATCCAAGTCGATTGAGCATCGCGGTGGTCGGGCTGGGCAGCATCGGCGGCGCCGCCGCTGGCAGTCTGGCTGCCGCCGGGCGGCATAACATTGTTGCTTGCACGCGCCGGCCCGTCGCGCGGTTTACGCTTGAACGTGCGGAGGGGACGGTCGAACTGCCGCTTCGCGCCTTGACGGATCCCACGCAAGCCAAGCCGGTCGACTGGGTGCTGCTGTGCACCAAGACTCATCAGACCGCAGGTGCCGCTCCCTGGCTCGCGCAGCTGTGCAGTCCGGCCACGCGCGTCGCCGTCCTCCAAAACGGCATCGATCATGTGGCGCGCGCGGCGCCGCTCGCCCGCGGCGCCACCATCGTGCCGGTGCTGGTCTATTATAACGGTGAGCGTCTGGGAGGCGACCGCGTGCGGCTTCGCCATGCCGGCTCCTATGACGCGGTGGTGGCCGATGACGCGCCCGGCCGCGCTTTCGTGGAATTATTCGAGGGCACGCCGCTGCGCATCATTCGCAGTGGCGATTTCTCGACACTCGCTTGGCGCAAGCTTCTCATTAATGCGGTCGCCAATCCGATCACTGCGCTGACTCTACAGCGTCAGGCAGTGTTGCGCCGGTCCGACGTACAGGAATTGTGCCGCGCTATCCTCAATGAAGCCGTCGCCGCAGCGCGGGCCGAGGGCGTCACGCTCGCCGAGGACGAAGTCGATCGCACCATCGCGACATTGCATAATTTTTCCGGTGAGCTCGGCACCTCGATGTATTTCGATCGGCTCGCCGGACGCCCGCTCGAGGTCGAGGCTTTGACTGGCGCAATCGTTGCCGCCGGTGGACGGCATGGTATTGCGATGCCGCTCAATCGCGCGCTGCTAACACTGTTGCGAGCAATCAATGACGGGATAACGGGATAAATGGCTAAAACAGCTTTTACGCTCGCAAATGGCTAACTGTCCACGGTCGTTCCCGCGGTAAAAGCAACGACGACTTTGCATTGAACGGCTTGGCGCGCCATTATCGAGCGATGCCGCGAGACGATTCGAGAGACCGGCCAAGAGAGGGTTGGCGAGACACCCCGCGAACAAGGCGCGAGCCTGATGCGCGCGCCGCCGCCGAGAAAGCCTTCAAGGCGGTGACCACCAAGCCGGTGGACGGTCCGCCCAAAACGCCGCAGTCCTTGCCGGGTGGGAAAGAAACGGTGACGCTGCGAATCGACCGCGATGTCCTCGATTATTTCCAGCAAGATGGCCCTGGCTGGCAGGACCGCATGAATGCGGCGCTGCGCAAGGCAGCGGGGAAGTAGGACTTCATCATTGCGCGGTGCGTAAGCGATGAAGCAATCTAGGCATTGAGTCGGCTTGGATTGCTTCGCGGAGCTTATCATCGGGCCGGCCACTTCGAGCCGGACCCGTTGGCTCGCAATGACGAAAGAAATTGAACGAGTCGGAGGGTGTATTACCGCGCCGCGGCAACAGCCGCGTGCGGATTCTCCATATGCGCGATGTTGCTCTTCACCGCCTTCTGGATTTTCTCGAACGCTCGTACTTCGATCTGGCGGACGCGCTCGCGCGACACTCCGAACTCGTCTGCAAGTTCTTCGAGGGTTATCGGCTCATCAGCTAGGCGGCGCGCTTCAAAAATCCGGCGCTCGCGATCGTTGAGCACAGTCAGCGCTTCGCCGAGCGCCTTATGCCGGTTCTCCGATTGTTCGGATTCGGCGAGCCGGCTCTCCTGGCTAGCGCTGTCATCGACCAGCCAATCCATCCACTCACCGGAATCGCCTTCCTCGCGGATCGGAGCGTTGAGCGATGCGTCGCCGCCAAGCCGGCGATTCATGTCGATGACGTCCTGCTCGGTCACGCCGAGCCGCTTGGCGATGAGCTTGACCTGATCCGGCCGCATGTCGCCCTCGTCGAGCGCCGAAATCCGGCTCTTCGCCTTGCGCAAATTGAAGAACAGCTTCTTCTGATTGGCGGTGGTGCCCATCTTCACCAGCGACCAAGAGCGCAGGATATATTCCTGAATCGCGGCCTTGATCCACCACATCGCGTAGGTGGCCAGCCGGAATCCCTTGTCGGGCTCGAAGCGCTTGACCGCTTGCATCAGCCCGACATTGCCTTCGGAGATGACTTCCGAGATCGGCAGGCCATAGCCGCGATAGCCCATGGCGATCTTGGCCACGAGCCGCAAATGGCTGGTGACGAGCTTATGGGCCGCTTCGCGGTCGCCATGCTCGCGCCAGCGCTTGGCCAGCATGAATTCTTCCTGCGGTTCCAGCATCGGAAACCGCCGGATTTCTTCCAAATACCGGGTGAGGCCGGTTTCGCCCGATAATACGGGCAATGCAGCAGTTTGGGCCATGACAGCGCCCTCCATATTCTTGCCCCCGCGAAGCGGCGGGCGGACGGTACCGTCGCTCTTCGAGCCGACGGCGCCGGTTCCATCATCTCGCACCCGCAACATACACGGTCGAATCGGCGAAGCGGAAGGGAAGCGGCATCACTTCGCCGCGATGCCGGTTTGATTTTCGCTCAAATGGCGCTGAAACCTGCAGGATCCTCACTACCGCCGGACTACTCACCGCCAGTGCCGGCCCGACTCCCGGCCAGCGCATGATGCAAACGGACGAGATCGGGCGGCAGTTCCGATCGGAACTCGACGATTTCGTTGGTTAACGGATGCTTGAGACGCAATATATGGGCATGGAGAGCCTGTCTGCCAAGAGCGGCGAGGGCGGCTCGTGCGGGCTGCGGCAAAAGCGCCGCTTTAGTGCGAAATCCACCCCCGTAGACCTGATCCCCTAAAAGTGGATGGCCAATCGAGGCCAGATGAACCCGAATCTGGTGGGTCCGGCCGGTTTCGAGGCGGGCGGCGAGGAGACTAGCTACGTTTCCCGGCGCGTTACCGGCCTTCTGCCTTGCATGTGGTCGCGCGGGTTTTGCTGCGGCGTAGCGCTCCAGTATTTGCCAGTGGGTCACCGCTGCGCGACCACTCTCTCGGACCGCCATGCGGTCCCGGGCCCGAGGGTCGCGATCGATCGCCCGGTCAATCTTGCCATGCGGGCGGTCGGGGGCACCCCAGACAAAGGCGAGGTAACCGCGCTCGAACGGCGCGCCGCTGCGGCCGTGATCGGCAAATTGCGCCGCTAGTGCCGCATGTGCGCGATCGTTCTTCGCCACCACCATCAAGCCGGTCGTATCCTTGTCGAGCCGGTGGACAATGCCGGGCCGGCGCTCGCCGCCGATACCCGAGAGGCTGTCGCCGCAATGGGCGATCAAGGCGTTGACCAGCGTTCCGGTCCAGTTGCCGGCGGCCGGATGAACGACCAGACCGGCCGGCTTGTCGATGACGATAATGTCGTCGTCTTCGTAAACGACCTTAAGCGGGATGGGCTCTGGGCCGGGCCGTGCCGAGCGCGGCGGCGGTACGTCAACCTTGATGGCAGAACCGGAATTGACGCGATGACTGGGATTGCGGATCGTATGGCCGTTAAGTTCGACCATGCCGGCTTCGATCAGCGTCTTCAGGCGCGAACGGGACACACCGGGGAGGTGGCGGGCCAGCAAGCGATCGAGCCTTTCGCCGGCCTCATCGGGGGCCACCGAGACGGATGTCGATGTGGGCGCAGGTAATGCCGAGGGGGATGCCATGAATGTTTCCGGCGCGCGGCGACGCGTCAATCTATCAATCGCCGGCGAGCCCGCCGAGTCGTCGGCGGCTAAAGTCGTCGCTCGTGCGCGCCTGATCATGCTGATCTCGGCGCTTACCACCGCGCTCGCCATTGCCGCGGTGGTTGCTGCGATCGGTTATCGGTTGTTCGGCAACGGCGTCGTGACGGCCGCAAGTGAGGAAGTTATCCCGCTGCCCAAAGGCGCGCGTTTGATCTCGACTTCCGCGTCAGCGGGCCGACTTGCCGTGCTGATCGAACTCGACGGCACCAGTGAATTGCGGACCTTCGATATCAAGACGCTCAAGCAAACTGGCCGGCTGCGCTTTACCCGCGAGCCTTGACCGCACCGAGCACCCCAAACCTCTCGGCTTGCGCCGCCGCAACATCGCGGCTATTTGCAAAGCACGGCTCCCTTCGTCTAGCGGCCCAGGACGTCGCCCTCTCACGGCGAAAACAGGGGTTCGAGTCCCCTAGGGAGCGCCAGAGCCTCAGAATAGCCGTATAACTCCGAAAGAACGCGCCCCACAAGGGTTTCTCGCCTGCCTGGTGGTATCACTCGGTGGGCATTTTCATGCGAGCACTGATGGGGCTGATCAAAGATCGTCACGGGACTTACTACGCGCGGCACAAGGTCCCTGGCTCAGACGCTCCCCGCAGACCGCGTGTAGTTCAGGCGATTCGGCGATACCCATAAAGCCAAGCCGCAATATACATCCCGAGCATCCCCACGACGAACCCAGCAGAGAATATGTTCACGTCATGTAGCTGAGGTTTACCTACGAGCCACCCTTCCGTGCCATGGCCATTGGCAAAACGGTCATTACGTGTGCGCCAATTTTGATGAATGAGAATGAACGAGGCTCTGTTGCGGGCCATGCCATGACCGCCGCCGATTATCCGATCCTTGGGGTTTTGGTCGTCGTGCCTGTAGTGATTGTTTGGTACGCTCTTTCGCAGCATGAGTTTTAGCTCAATTCATTTCGACAACCGCCTAACTAAGCCCCGCCTCACACGCCCGCAGGCGTCCAGCTTGAGAGGCCGATAGTTCTGAAGTCTCTTCGGGGCCAACGCCCTTGCCGAACCGGTCTTTCAAACCGGCAGGGTAGGTGAACGCTTGGCGAACGATTGGTCACCTTCAGAGCCGACACCTCCGCCTTCAACAAAGCATCCGCGCGGCCACTCGGCAAGGTCGTCTTTACATCGCGCGAACACATAATCGCCCTCGAACCGCGAGAGAAACCAACTGCCGGAGCATTCTGAGGACCGCCAACTTCCTGCGCCGGAATTGCGCGACAGCCTGCCGGAGCCCGCTGCGGATCGGCCAAAGCCGGAGATGCTCACCTGGATCACGCCATTAGCGCCGACACCGCCATTCGCTTGGTAGCTTTGGTCCTCGGAATAAACGCGGCCGCCGACGATCCGTGTTGCTACACGCACGGAACTGCAGCCCCCACGCAACGTATAGATCGCCACACTCCAAGTCCCGTCATAGGGCGACCCGCTGATCCGACGCGCGGCATTCGTCGGGGTGCAAGCCAGTAGCAGCACCACGGCAAGCGTCGGCGCGAGCAACAGACGCGATAAGTTTTTCATCGGTTCGCTCATTTTTTTCCTCGCCGTTCGGACGTTTTTTCGTCAGTCGCAAGTCGTGATTTTGAAATCAGCCAAGGCAAGCCCCTCCTTGGTCCTGTAATGATATTCGTAGCTAAAGCCTTCTTTTTTCATCGTGCTCGAATTGTCGGCGTTTGTACAAACTCCGCTCTGAACCCGTCGCGCTGTCTCTTGAGGGTCAAATTGGTCTGCCTTGTCGATTACATACCAATAGGTGCTGTGAGTTCTGTCATACTTTACATCGACCAAGGTAGTGTTCTGATCAACCCGAAGAGGAAGGTTGCTCTTCAAGTCTGCTTCGGTCCTCCGTAGTCCCTCTTCTGTCCACTTGCTGTAAATCCCGTAGCCCACGGCACCGGCTACCATGAGTGCCGTCAGGATGATCCAATCGCGTCGTCGTAACTGGAACATCACTTGTTGCCTTTCACCTGAAGAGGGAAATATTGAAAGCAAGACTAGGCTACTTTGGCGAGCCAGCTGTGAGCTGCGGCATTGCGCCACCGTCAGGCTTCGACGCTATACCAAGCAGCGCAGCCGGTCGAAGGTACGAGCGCGCATTGTGAGCCGCTGTAGCGCCTCAGATTTCCGCAGATTGTACCGAGGCCGTTCTGGACACCCTCTCCCGGCAGGACGATGATGTGTGGTCACCCTGAGTTTGGGTCGCTCTCATGGACATCGTCGTCTGGCTGCGGACCCTTGGCCTCGGAAAGTATGAGCCCGTTTTTCGCGAGAACGACATAGACGAGACGGTTCTACCGAGCCTAACGCACGAGAACCTGAAGGAGCTTGGCGTCGCGTCGCTGGGGCACCGCGTCAAGCTGTTGGACGCCATAGCCGCTCTGCGTAGCGACGCAAGCGGCAAGATGCCGCCCATTGACGTGACCGCATCGACCTCCCCAAGCGTCCCTCCCGAAGACCGCGCCGAGCGCCGTCAGGTGACGGTAATGTTCTCTGACTTGGTCGGCTCAACGGCACTCTCGGCGCGCATGGACCCTGAAGATCTGCGCGAAGTCATCTCGGCCTATCATAAATGCGTCGCTGAAGCCGTGCGCCGCTTCGGCGGCTTCGTGGCGCAGTATCTGGGCGACGGCGTGCTTGTCTATTTTGGCTACCCCGAGGCCCATGAGGATGACGCCGAGCGGGCAGTGCGTGCGGGGCTGGAGTTGATCGCGGCGGTGATCGCACTCAAGACACCAGCGTCGCTGCAAACCCGTGTTGGCATCGCCACTGGGCTCGTGGTTGTGGGCGATCTGATGACTGGATCCGGCGAAGCGCACGAACGCGGCATCGTTGGAGAGACACCGAACCTTGCAGCGCGTCTGCAGGGAATTGCCGAGCCAAACACTGTGGTCATTGCAGAAGCGACGCGGCGGCTTCTCGGCAATCTCTTCGAGCTAAAGGACCTTGGTGCCAGAGAGCTTAAGGGTGTCGCCGAGCCACTGCGCGCTTGGGTGGCGTTGCGAGCGAGCACGGTCGAAAGTCGCTTCGAGGCTCTGCACGCAGCTGGTCTGACCGCGCTGGTCGGCCGGGAGGAAGAAATCGAATTGCTGCGGCGGCGCTGGTCAAAGACCAAGATCGGGGACGGCCAAGTGGTGCTGCTGTCCGGTGAGCCAGGCATCGGCAAATCACGGCTCACGGCTGCTCTCCTAGAAAACCTTGCTCCAGAACCGCATACACGTTTGCGCTATTTCTGCTCGCCCCAACACACCGATAGCGCGTTTCATCCGATCATCGGTCAGATGGAACGTGCGGCGGGACTGTTACATGACGATACGCTCCGGCAGAAACTCGACAAGCTCGATGCTCTGCTCGGGCAGTCTTCAGCCTCAATCCAGGACGCCGCACTCATTGCCGAGATGCTCTCACTGCCGAACGATGGTCGGTATCCTGCGCTCGAACTGACGCCGCAGCAGCGCCGGCAAAAAACGCTGGAGGCGCTTACCACCCAAATGGAGACGCTGTCGCGGCAACAGCCTGTGCTGATGATCTTCGAGGATGCGCAATGGGCCGATCCAACGAGCTTGGAAGCGTTCGGTCGAGTCGTAGACCGAATTCAGACACTTAAGGTGCTGTTGTTAGTGACGTTCCGGCCGGAATTCGACGCGCCGTGGGTTGGACGGCCTTACGTCACCACTCTCATCATCAATCGACTAGCCGAGCACGAAGGCAGCGCCATGATCGACCGCATCGTCGGCGACAGGCAGCTATCGGCGAGCATTCGGCAGGACGTCATCGAGCGTACCGACGGTATCCCCTTGTTCGTCGAGGAGATGACCAAGGCGGTGCTGGAAGCCGGGAGCGAGACTGCCGCCGCGCGCGCGATTGCTGCGGTTCCGTCTCCAACACTGGCGGTCCCCGCGAGCCTCTATGCCTCGCTCATGGCGCGTCTCGACCGGCTTGGCGGCCCGGTCAAGGAGTTGGCACAGATCGCGGCGGCGATCGGCCGCGAGTTTTCCCATGCCTTGCTCGCCTCGGTGGTCCACCAGCCGGAGGCGGAGCTGGAATCGACGTTAGACCGTCTCATCGCGGCCGGTTTGCTGTTCCGACGGGGCATGCCCTCGCATGCGACCTATCTGTTCAAGCACGCCCTCGTGCAGGACGCGGCTTACGGGATGCTGCTGCGTGAAACGCGACGACAGCTCCACGGCCGGATTGCCAAATCGCTTGAGGACCACTTCCCTGGCACGGTCGAAACGCAGCCTGAGCTAATTGCGCATCACTGCGCGCAAGCGGGACTCAACAGGAAAGCTATCGAATACTTGGGAATGGCTGGACAGCGGGCGATCGAGCGCTCATCCAATCCAGAGGCAATTGGGCACCTGAAACGCGCGCTTGAATTGCTGCATTCGCTGCCTGCTGATTTGGAACATGCCCAGGCAGCTTTAAAACTAGAGGTGATGCTTGCTCAAGCAATGATAGCAAGCAAGGGCTACTCGTCGCCGGAAACCATGGAAGTTCTGTTGCGCGCAAAAAAGCTAATTACTGAAGCAACCGAGACCTCACAGCGGTTCACGATTCTGTACGGAATGTGGGCGTGTTACTACGTTGGTGGTGAAGTGAACAAGCAACACGTGACAGCCACAGAGTTTTTAGCCGAAGCCCAAAATCATGATGACACCGCGGCCCTCTGCCTCGCGCATCGGGCACTCGGCACAACCTACCTCACAATGGGTGAATTCTCCGCGGCGCGGAAACACCTCGAACGGGCCCAGGGACTGTACGATCCCGACCAGCACCTTCGGTACCGATTTCAATATGGCCAAGATATCGGGACGACGGTGATGTGTTACTTGTCGTGGGCGCTATGGCATCTAGGCTTTGTAGATCGGGCGTCACAGCTGGCCCGCGAGGCGGTGAAACGTGCTGAAGAGATATCCCATCCGCATAGTTTGGTATACACGCTCTGCCATGCCCGCGGCATGATGGACGTGTTTCGCCGCGAATCGGACGACACAAAATCCTACGCCAGCGTGGTGACATCCTTATGCTCAGAGCACGCGTTTCCATTCTGGGCGGCCGGCGGGCAGATTTTTGGCAGCTGGGCCGTCATCAATCACGGCGAGGTAGATGCGGGCGTTGACGAGCTGATTCGCGGATTGGCCGCTTGGCGCAAAACGGGCGCTCGCTTGTGGCTGCCGATCTTCCTTGCGCTTCAGGCAGAAGGTCACTTCAAGGCGGGTCGCGATCAGGCAGCGTTACAATCTATTGAGCAGGCTCTCGCGACTTCGGATGAGACCGGGGAGCGATGGGCCATCGCTGAAATACTACGGGTCAAGGCGAACCTTCTCCTGACTACTGGGCACGGCAGAGCCGAAGAGGTAGAGGGGGCGCTCATCGAGAGCTTGGAGATCGCCCGGCGGCAGCAAGCAAAGTCCTGGGAGCTCCGCTCTGCTACGAGCGTTGCGCGGCTCTGGCGCGACCAGGGCAAGGTGCAGCAAGCTCGCGAACTGCTCGCTCCGGTCTATGGCTGGTTCACCGAGGGCTTCGACACGCGCGATCTGAAGGAGGCCAAGGTGTTGCTCGACGCACTGGTGGCGTAGGCCTATCACGCTGCGCTTTGCCGTCACTTACCCTTCAGCCGCGCTGGGAAAACCCTAAGAGCAACTACTGTAATTCGAAGGGGAAGTTCGTAAGCAAGCCTTGTCGGTGGTATACACCGGTGGTATCACTCAGCGCGCAGGTGATGCGACTTCCTTCGGATTTATCGGCATTTCTGAAATTGCCCGCAGTCTCCCCTAGGGAGCGCCAGTTAAATCAATTACTTACTAAAATCGCTGATCGCCATGCTCAACTTATGTTCGATATACGGCTCCAAATTGGGCGCGAAGCCGCAGGAGTAAACCGCATGGCAAAGGCACGGCGTTTCAACGTCTCAGACTATCTGGACGACGGTCGGCGCATGATTGCCGCGTACCTGTCGGAGGCATTCAGGAGCGGCGATGTCAGGCTCATTGCCAAAGCGATTGGCGCCCTAGCGCGAGCTCTCATCGCCCAAGTGAAATCCCCCTATCGCGGCTCATAGGCTAGGCCCACCCTGCAGATAGATTTGCACCTCACAGGTGTAGGGCGGGCACTCGCCGATGCGCGACAGCGCGCTATCTCGGAACTTTGAGATACTCGGCCGAGGTTCTTCCTCTATTGGCGACTTCTTCGTATTCGATGGCCTGACCCTGATTTAGAGTATTTAGACCAGCCTGCTCGACGGCCGAGACGTGAACGAACACGTCCCTGCCACCGCCCACAGGTTGAATAAACCCATATCCTTTAGTCGGGTTGAACCATTTCACGGTGCCCCTAGCCACGATCCCCTCCATGTTGCGTCTGAACGATATCAGGCCGGCGGCTTCGAGCAAATCGCACCGCAGAGTTCTCCACCTCAGACTCGACTCTCTGGATATCAGTTTCTATTAAACGCGCATGTTGTTGCGTGAGCGTATCCGCCCTGGGCTGGGCATTATCGAACCGTGTTTGCCGTCGCCAGCGAAGGCGCCACCCTCCGGTCCCGGCTGGCTGCACGAAATCAAGCATGACGGTTTCCGCATTCTGGCGCGGAAGGATGCTGCCGGCGTGCGGTTGATTACACGCGCCGGAAACGATTTCTCGTCGCGCTTTCCCTTCATCGCAATAGCGGTGAGCCATCTACCGGTGCGAAGTTGCTTGATCGATGGCGAAGCCATCGTTTGTGACGAGGACGGACTCGCCGTGTTTGATTTAGGCCGCCGCCACGGCACAGTCACTAACGCCGAACATTGCGCGTTCGATTTGCTCGAACTCGACGGTCGAGATTTGCGCCGCGAGCCAATCGAAAAACGAAAGGAATTGCTCGCGGAGCTATTGAGCGGGTCGCGTCACAGTCTCATCTTCAATGAGTGTTTCGAGCAGGACGGCGCGATTGTATTCCGCGAAGCGTGCAAGCTCGGTTGCGAGGGCATTGTTTCCAAGCGGCTCGGCTCGCCCTATCGCTCGGGGCGCTCACCGCATTGGGTGAAGGTCAAAAACTCGAATGCGCCAGCAGTAAAGCGGGAAGCCAAGGAGGATTGGCGGTGATGGCAGCGCACAAACGGCGAAAACTCCCAAGCCGAGGGAGAAGTCCGGCTCCGGAAAGCAGGCGAACCGATTCGGCGCCAATACGCGCCAAGGCGCCTCTCATCGAGCAATTTTATGTGGCAGTCGATCGACAGCTTAAGTCCGGATTTGAAACGTACGAAGCGGCCGAAAAGGCAGCGCAAGAAATAAAGAAAAGATATCCAGGTCCACAAGTGACCGTCTTTGATGCGAAAGAGCATCGCCATACCACCATCGAACAACCAGTAGCATCGACGACGAAACGCGGTGGTTGAGCGTGTCTGCCGCATTGAAGCCACGCCGCTTCCCGCCGCCTTGGTCTGTCGCGGAATCAGCTATAATGGAGGTGGTCCGCATCCTGTTCGGGCCAGCAAATGGGGGGAAAGATGGACGTACAAGCACTCATCATCTGGCTTATCGTAGGTGCCATCGCCGGTTGGCTTGCCGGTATGGTTGTTAAGGGCGGCGGCTACGGGCTGATCGGGGATATCATCGTCGGAATCATCGGCGGCTTCATTGCTGGTTGGCTGTTGCCGCAACTCGGCATCGTGATCGGGGCCGGTATGGTTGCCGCGATTATTAATGCCTTCATCGGTGCAGTTATTCTGTTGCTCGTTTTGCGCCTGGTTAAGCGCGCCGCATAGACTTTGACAACTGAAAGTTTGGCGGGCCGCCTAATCGATTCAATGCTGAGCGCGACAGCCCGCCCGCTTCCCCGCCGCTGTGTCTCGGAACGCCCCAAACAAGCAACGAGGCGCGAAGGATTGCGGCGAATATCGCGAGGTTGCCGGAGTTGTTGCGTAAGCGGTAGCCGTTTTAATAACGATGGCGCCTCGGGTATCCAGTCAACGGATATGGTCCCGGCGGGGGCCGGTACATCGGATTGGGTCCACAGGATCCGCCAATCCCACTCACGGTAGCCAAGCATTGTTCAAGCGTTGCCCACCCGCAATTCGTGGCACCACCGCCCCCACCTCCTCCAATATCGTAATAGGCGCACCACGGATAGTCTTGGGCCGCAGCGGGTTTTGCAATGCAGACGAGAGCCGCGAACACTCCCAGGATGAAGAGATAAAGCCTCATGGCGGTCTCCTAATGCCCGTATTTATAACCGCCACCGTGATGCTTTGTTGCTCACGCGCGGGACGAGGCGCGACGGATCGCGGTGAATATCGCCAAGCTGACGCAGCGGCTGCGAAGGGCATTAACGATAATAGTTGAACGCACGCGTGACGCGGACTGTGTATCCCAATAGTAACCCCATCTTAATGCTGCTCAGCC
>Ga0310914_10000029_pt1 | contig 66119 bp, 72 predicted proteins | sample GREbulkMGAN108_FD_203450 | JGI IMG/M metagenome (GOLD analysis project Ga0310914, IMG submission 203450) | Lab enrichment of tropical soil microbial communities from Luquillo Experimental Forest, Puerto Rico - GRE.bulkMG.AN108 | ecosystem: Environmental > Terrestrial > Soil > Tropical forest >... | reverse complement strand
CGCTGTCGCTGCCCAACCTGGACTCCAGCGCCAACAGCGCCGACACCTTCCGCCCGTACGACCCCAGTGCGGTCAATGGTCATCTGGACGCCGTGCTGCCGGACCTGCCCATGCCGCAGGATCAGGGCGGTGGTGGCTGCGGGGCCATGGGCAACATCATCATGTTGGTGGTGGCCATAGCGGTTACGGTCATTACCAAGGGTGCGACGGCGCAGTACTTTGCCGAGATGTTCGCGGGGAATACCGCGGCGGCGACCGCTGCCACTGCAGCAACAGCGGCGGCGGCCGGCTCCGTGGCCAGTCAGGTTGTTGGCAACGCCCTGGGTGTGGTGCACGGCTTCAGCTGGAGCCAGGTGGCCTTGAGTGCCGCGAGCGCGGGCATCGGTCAAGGGCTGGGCGGCGACCTGCTGGGCACCGGCAATGCCGGCTCGCTTGGCAACTCCATTGCGCGTGCGGCCATTGGCAATGCGCTCACCCAGGGCGTGGCCGTGGTCACGGGCTTGCAGGAGCACTTCGATTGGACGGCGGTGGCCGCTTCCGCCGTGGGGGCGGGTGTGGGCTATGGCGTCAATGCAGCGATTGGCGACAGCTTTGGTGGAGACGGCATTGGACGCTTTGCGAAGGGTCTGGTCAGCGGCTTGGCCTCGGGGGCTGCCGTCAACGCGATGCGTGGGGGCAAGGTGAGCATCCAGCAGGTGGCTACCGATGCGTTTGGCAATGCGCTGGGGGGTGCGTTCGTGGGCATGATGCAGTCGCAGAATTCGGCGCAACAGGACTTCAGGCTCAGTGAGATTAGGACACAGAACGCGCAAGCGAATAACGACTCGCTCTACGGCATTGGCTCGATTGACACTGGAAGTGGCCTGGGCTTACACCCAGGGGGCGGAATAGGGTTGGCTTACGGTGGTTTGCGGAGTGACAACTACGACATCGGTGGTGGCGCCGATGGCAACGCCTACGCTCTGGATACACCCGCAAGCAGCAACCTCAGCTTTGGTGACGGCCAGATCATGATGGCTGGCGGCGGTTTCAAGACTGCCTCTGTCGAAGTTGGACCTTTGACCCCGTCTGGTCTGGCGGTAGATTCTCCCGTAGTTGTGGGGAGCTACACAGCAGGCGCAAGATTCGACACCCGCATCCCAATCCTTGGACCGGACTATCGCAAGCCTGATGGAAGCCCTGCAACCTATTCGTTTGACAACGCGACGGGGGACGCTTACTGGAATCTCGGAGATCCGGTTGCAATGACGGCTATTCCAAAGGCATTCAAGACTCCGACGCTGAACGAGCTTACGCTTGATCCATCGAACGTGTGGACTCAGGGGCCAAGGATGGGGCCGAGCTTGATCGGTGGTGGACTAGCAACAGCCACCGGAGTGCTCGGAGTGGCAACTGGTGGTTGGGTACTTGGCGCGGTGAGGGGTGCTGGCTATATTGCCGCTGGCGCGGCATCTGGTTTCGCGGGTGATCTGACGGTCCAGGGCGCTGACAACGCCGTGTTTTTAGCGACTGGCGGTCAATATGGGCGCTCGGGCATTGACGGCAGGGAGTTGGCGATGTCAACAGGCCTGGGCGTAGCGCCTGGGTTGGTGATGGCTACCGGGCGCGGTATTAGTGGCTTGGGCAATGTGCTGGGGGATAGCATTGAATCGACTCTGAGCCCGTACACGAGATTTGGTGTTGATTTGTCTGCAGATCAATTGAACTCGGCACGTCTTGCCAATGGCCTTACAGAATCGTGGCTTTCGGGGACTTCTGTGAGGGCAAACTACTCGCCCGCTGGGTCGCAATACAACATGGTGGTCAGTGAATCTCAAGCCACTGGTATTGCAAGAGGTCGGCCATGGTTTGGTAGTTTTGCCACGACAGGGGCAGTGCCCAGCCAGGAATTTGCACGGGAAGGTCTGGTGATACTGCCTCAATTCAAGAGCGATGTGTCACGACTGGTGCGCGTTGAATTAACCGAGCCGCAATGGACATATGATGGCTTGACGGGGCCGATCAAAGGCTATCCGTACCAAGGCAATGCGGTGCAAACAGAATTTATTGGCACGGTAGGTGCACCACCATTGAAGCCGGTGAGCCGCCCTACCGTATTACCAAAATGGTGAGGTGAACATGATTACGAATTTGCGTGAATTACGACAAGATGGTCAGTACATTGAAGAAGGCATGACGACCGATGACATTTGGGACAAGCTGGGGGGCGTTAGCCGCACTGTTGGAGTGCAATGGCAAAGCAAAGGACAAGAATTTAAGCTTCACAACCCCAACGGATTATGGGCACAAGTGTTGCCGGAGCGAGATGCCATTGCTATAGACGAAGCAGATGATCCATCTGGGCAATACACGCACTTGAGGGTTCTTAATGAAGACGGCAGCTTGCGCTTTGAAGTACCAACTGCCCAGAGCATTAAGGGCGGGATCAGATTAGGTACATTCGCTTGGTTTGAGACTCCTCGGACTGGGCGGCAAAACTGTTTTGCCGTGATGTTTGTCTCACTCAATGACAAGACCATGTATCAGCTCGATATAGATGGCGCATCCGGACAAGTAGTCGGTGTTTACCCTGCGCAATGACTGTGTCCTGTCCGCATGTCCGCTCTGGCTCCGCTGTACCTTTTCAACCCCCATTTTTCGCAAGGCACACGCTACTTGAGCGCGTTCTCCCTTGCCGGGGTTGATTCTTTGGCCGCCACTCCGCCCGCTTTTCAGGCAATCCCGCCCATCCGAGCGCGTTTCCTCCTGTCCCAAGCGGACAGAGATCTTTCAGCGATGACGTGTGCCTTGCCAGGTACTCGGCGCTACCGCTTGGTGCAGTAACCCACCAACAAGCCATCCAAGGCCTGCACCAGCACGGTTTTCCTTGGCGGCGTCTGCAACAGGTCCGTCTTGCGCAACCCGTTCCACGCCTGCGCCGGCGTGAGCCCATCCAGGTTCTGGTGGGGCCGGGCGTGGTTGTAGAACAGGGTGAACGTCGAACTGTCCTGTCCGCATGTCCGTTCTGGTTCCGCCGCCATCTTTTAACTCCGGTTTTTTCGCAAGGCGCACGCCACTTGAGCGCGTTTTCCCTTGCCGGGGTTGATTCTTTCACCGCTTCGCTGCCCGATTTTTAGGCAATTCCGCCCATCAGGGCGCGTTTCCTCCTGCCCCAAGCGGACAGCCTATCTTTCAGAGATGGTTTGTTCTTTGCCTGATACTCGGCGCTACCGCTTGGTGCAGTAACCCACCAACAAGCCGTTTAAGGCCTGCACCAGCACGGTTCTCTTTGGCGGCGTCTGCGTCAGGTCTACCTTGCTCAACCCACTCCACACCTGGGCCGGCGTGAGCCCATCCAGGTTCTGGTGCGGTCGGGCATGGTTGTAGAACAGCGTGAACTCTTCCAGCGCCGCTTGCAGTGCCGCCTTCGTCGGAATGACCAGTTGGGGCAGCAACGGTTTCAGGGTTCCGAACAGGCGCTCGATCCTGCCGTTGCGCCAGGGCGCGCACACGGGTGTGCGCTGGTGGCGGATGCCGGCCAGTCCGAGGAAGGTGTTGAAGACGAAGCTGGTGAACACGATCTCGTTGTCCGTACGGATGCGTGTGGGCTTGCCGTACTTGCCAATGGCCAGGCACAGGTGTCCCAGCAGCGTCCAGCTGCGCTTGTTCACCACCGTGCGCAGACAGGTGAGCAGGCGCGAACCATGGTCCAGAATACCTAGCGCCATCTGTTGCTTGCCATCGGCACCGGAGTAGAACGTCAAATCCATGGCCCACACGGCATTGATCGGGACCGGGCGCGGTAGCTTGTTGCGCATCTCCTTGCGCAGGCAAGCCAGGGCGTACTGGTTGGCTTTCAAGTACTCCGACACGAAGGTCTTGCCCACCGTGCATCCTGTTCTGGCCGCGTGATGGTCATTGAAGCAATCGGCGATCTTGCGGCAACCCTTCCTGCCCATGAGCACCTTCAAGCGCAGCACTTCGCGCACCACCCACTCGGGCTTGTGCCGAGATGTGTGGGCGGGCGGCGGCTGTGTCGCCACATCCGCATGCGCCACCATGGCACGTCGGCGAGGCAATCTACCGCGTGTGCGTGACCAGCAACCGTACAGGATGCACAGGATCAGGGTCGTGCCCAGGACGAGGATGGGGATGAGCAGGGTCTTGACCATGCCAATCCATCCCCCGTTTTGGCGAAGGGTTTAGCGCTGTGGCGGGAGCAGCGGGTGATTGCTACTGTTTTTATAGCGTGTCACGCACACTCGACGAGGGCTAGCGGCAGATTTGTTCATCAAATTTGCATTGGAAAGGTGCCAAGAGCCATTCTGATATCGCTGGTAATGTGAAATTAACACCGGCCAACTCAGCACGGTGCGCGACAACTACCTGAGCCAGCGCACCCAACTGGCCGACGGCAGCTTCACCAGCGTGGTCTACCAGGACAACGACATGCTGTACGACAGCCTGAACCGGCTGATCTACAGCACCGACGGGCGCGCCAAGGTCTCCATTGCCTACGACCTGGTGGGTATCCGGCGTACGAACGAATAGCGTTGGACCATTGATCACACAGTTAGCGAATTCTGGTAGCACCTGCGTTCCTGACACCTTTGTAACGTCTTTGCGGGTTTACCCTGGTCGAAGCTCCTTAACGGCCGCTTACTGCCGCGTTCAGGGTCCGGTCTCTCAATACCACATCCACCGTAGCGAAATGGATATGGCAATTTCTTAAGACACATTAAGTTAATTTTTGCACCGTCTGCCTACAGTGTGGACAGGCGTCGAACGCCGTTTTGACGATGGAATTTCACTTAAGGAAGACGACATGTCGCAAACCTCTCACACCAATCATGCAGCCGACGATCCCAACGAGCCTGTACCCATGATGCAGCAATTGCTGGATAACCCGTTCTTGCTGCTTTTCCTCGGTGTCCTGGTCCCCATGGTCGTCTATTCCCTGTGGGGTGTGATCGACATTCTGACTGTTCCCCTCGCCAAGTAAGCCGTGGTTACTTCTTCGTAACACCCAACAAGAACCTAGGAGAAACACATATGAGCGCAATTTTGCCGCCCGCAGAGCGACTGTGGTGGAAACACCCGCTGGATCGCGTCGAGGGCACCTGGATCGCCATCGCCTTGATCTGGTGCTTGACGATGTTTGCCATGATGATCGGCTGGCACATCTACGGTTCACAAAACCTGTCCACGGAAACCTACAAGACCACCCCTGAGCTGTACTCCAAGAAAGCCCAGGCCATGGTGGACAAGTACACCGTGCGTACCGAAACCGCCGACAACATTCCGGTGGTTGCACCGCCCGTGGGTTCCGACGTGTACCTGACCGCCCGCCTCTGGAACTTCTGGCCCATCCTGGAGTTGGAAAAGGACAAGACTTACCGTCTGCACCTGACCTCGATGGACTACAACCATGGCTTCTCGCTGCAGCCCGTCAACGTCAACATCCAAATCGTTCCTGGCTACGAGCACGTGGTCAAAATTACGCCGACCAAGTCTGGTACTTACTCGGTCGTTTGCAACGAGTTCTGCGGTATCAATCACCACACCATGGTGAGCCGCATTTACGTGAAATAAGGTGGTGCAGATGACAACAACTTACCGTACCTGCCCACGCTCTGGGCTGCAATTTGAATCCCAGGCCGAGAAGCTGATGATCGTCAACGCCGTCACGGCGGTGGTGGCCTTGCTGGTCGGCGGCATTCTGGCCATCGGCGTCGTCCTGACCCGCTGGCCCACCGTGCACTGGCTGGCTGCCGACACGTTCTACATGGTGCTCACCGCCCACGGTATCGACATGCTGATCTTCTGGATCATCTTCTTCGAAATGGCTGTCCTGTACTTCGCCTCATCAACGCTACTACGGTGTCGCATTGCCACACCCAAGGTTGCGTGGCTGGCCTATGCACTAATGCTGATCGGCGCTGTCATGAACAACGTGGCCGTCTTCCAAGGCAGCTCCAGCGTGATGATGACCTCCTACGTGCCCATGATGGCAGCTCCCAGTTTCTACCTGGGCCTGATCCTGTTCGCCGTGGGCGCTCTGATCGGCTGCTTCATTTTCTTTGGAACACTGGTCGTCGCCAAGCGTGAGAAAACTTACCAAGGCTCCATCCCCCTGGTGACCTTTGGTGCCGTGACGGCCGCCATCATTGCCGTGTTCACCATCGCTTCCGGCGCGATCATCCTGATCCCCACCTTCCTGCTGTCGCTGGGCTGGATTAGTTCGGTCGATGCACTGGTGTACCGCACCATCTGGTGGGCCTTCGGCCACTCTTCGCAGCAGATCAACGTCTCCGCGCACATCTCCATCTGGTATGCCGTTGCCGCCATCGCCTTCGGTGCCAAGCCCATGTCCGAGCGCGTGAGCCGCGGTGCCTTCCTGCTGTACATCCTGTTCCTGCAACTCGCCAGCGCCCACCACCTGTTGGCCGACCCCGGCGTGAGCACGGCCTGGAAGGTTGTCAACACCAGCTACTTCATGTACTTCGCCGTTCTGGCTTCCATGATCCACGGTCTGACCATTCCTGGCGCCATTGAGGTTGCACAACGTGCCAAGGGCTACAACAACGGCCTGTTTGAGTGGCTGCGCAAGGCGCCTTGGGGCAACCCCGTGTTCTCCGGCGTGTTCATCTCCATCATCGGCTTCGGCTTCCTTGGTGGTATCTCCGGTGTGATGATGGGCACGGAACAGCTGAACATGATCATCCACAACACGATCTACGTCCCCGGCCACTTCCACGCCACCGTGGTGGTGGGTACCACGCTGTCCTTCATGGCGCTGACCTACTTCCTGATCCCCGTGCTGTTCCGCCGCGAGATGATCGCCCCCGGTCTGGCCAAGTTCCAACCCTATCTGTTTGGCTTGTCCATGTACTTCTTCTGTCTGGTGATGATGGGTGCCGGCACGTTGGGCGTGTCCCGCCGCCACTGGGATATGGCGTTCAACGGTTCGGCCATGGCCTATGAATGGCCGGGTGCCGCCTATCTGCTGATGGGTCTCGTTGGTATCGCCGGTATTTCGGCCATCCTCGGTGGCGCGATCTACATCTACATCACCGTGGGTTCCCTGCTGTGGGGCAAGAAGCTGAGCGCCGGCAACGTCAGCGCCAATTTCACGCCCATTCCACCGACGGCGCCTTCGGCTCCCGCCCAGACCTATGGCTCCGCCGGCTTCGCGGCTCCCGGCACCTTCGTGCTGGCCATGGTGTTCCTGGTGTCGTTTGTCTTGTACTACTTCATCAACTGGAAGTACCTGTCCCAAGTGTGGGGTCTGAGCTAACCTGGTAACACAGTACGCGGGCCCCGGCCCGCGTACTGTCTTGTTGCCCCTCGGATTGCAAATAAAACAAAATTGATGAACGAGATGCCCAACAGCAAACCGTCTGGCGCCATTGCCATTTCTCAAATGACCCGCAACGTGCTTGGTCTCTTCAAGCTCCGTATTGGGTTCATGATCATGATCACGGCCCTGGTCGGGCTCGCGGTCACTCCCGGTCCGTCTGTTGGGCTGGAGAAACTCATCATCATGGCGCTCACCGTGCTGGTCTCATCGGCCAGCGCGGGAGCCTTCAATCAATATTACGAACGCAACACGGACCATTTGATGGCCCGCACCCGAGGGCGAGCCTTTGTCACGGGCTCCCTGCCCAGTTCCCCTGCATGGCTGGTGCTGATGGCCGGCATGCTGATCTCCTCGGTCGCCATTGCCGCCTGGTATGTCAATGTGGTCTCGGCCGTTTTCGTGTTCCTCGGTGCCTTCTTCTACGCCATCGTCTACACCGTGTGGCTCAAGCGCCGCAGCTCCATGAATATCGTGATCGGTGGTCTGGCCGGCAGCTTTGCCGTGCTGGCCGGTGCCGCCGCGGTGGACCCCGCACTGGGGCCCTTGCCCCTGCTGATGGCGGCAGTATTGTTTCTGTGGACCCCGCCGCATTTCTGGAGTCTGGCCATTGCCAACCAGGCCGAGTACGCAGCCGCCGGCGTACCCATGCTGCCAGTGGTGGTAGGTACCCAACGCGCGGCAAAGGTTGTATTCTGGAGCACGGTGGCCCTGGCGGTCACGGCATTGCTGCCCATCTGGTACGGTGCGGGCGTGATCTACCTGTTCGGCGCCGCTGTCGGCGGCGGATTCTTCGTCTACAAGGCATGGCTGCTGGCGCGTGCGCCTTCGCGTTCGACGGCCATGGGCTCTTTTTTTGCGTCCTTGATTCAGCTCAGTCTGTTGCTCGTTGCTTCGACCGTGGACAGTCTGGTGGCCTAAGGGTGCCGTAGGTGGACGTGACATGGTGGTTCCGGTTTTCCGGCGGTGTTGTTTGATAGGGATACGGCGTTTGCGGGTTACTCTGCGCGCTTGCCTGTTGTGTCTCGGGTTGGTGTTGTGGATGTCATCGGCGTTTGCGGGTGAGGCGGAGGGAGACGCCAACACCATTGCGCTGGATCAAAAGACCGCGCTGCGTGCCAGCCAGGCGGTGATTGGAACCACCCCGTCCGACTACACATTTCTGGACAGGGAAGGGCGGCCGGTGCGGCTGTCCCAGTTTCGCGGAAAGCCCTTGCTGGTGAGCTTCATCTACACGGGTTGTTTCCAGGTCTGCCCACTGACCACGCGTTCCCTGCAAAGCGCGGTCGAGGCGGGGCGGGATGTCTTTGGCACGGACCAATTCAACATCGTCAGCATCGGTTTCAACCAGCCAGCGGACTCTCCACAGTCCCTTAAAGCGTTTGCGCGCCAATACCGCATTGACCAGCCGAATTGGGAGTTCCTCAGTCCCCACGCTTCCATCGTCGAACGCCTAACCCGTGAGTTTGGCTTCAGCTATCTGGCTACGCCTGCCGGGTTCGATCACATTTTGCAGGCCACGCTGCTGGATGCACAGGGACGCATTGCCCAGCAGATCTATGGGGATGACCTCACGGCCGATGCCATCGGGGAACCCATTCGCCAACTGATCACCAACACCCCGGTTCAGCGCCAAACAGGCATTGAGGACCTGGTGGAACGCGTGCGCATTCTGTGCACGGTATACGACCCCAAGACCGGCAAATACGAAGTCAAGTACGGACTGCTGCTCGAAATTGCGGGGGGGGTGACCTTTGCACTGGCCATGCTCTGGTTTTTTGTGTCGGAGTGGCTTTCGCAGCGGCGCACGCGCCGCAACTACCTTTCTCGCTCTGAGACCCTTTGAGACTGCATTTACGTGTTCAACTTGCTGCAAACCAACGGACAACGCGCGTTCCTTGTACTAGAAAAGCTATTCAATGCGATCTTTGGTGAACGCCTGAACCCGCTCTACTACCTGGGCGCCATCAGCTACTTTCTGCTCTGGGTGGTGATCGCCACCGGCCTGTACCTCTACGCCTTCTTTGAAACCGGCGTGGCCGCCGCCTATGGCTCGGTTGAGTCCCTGACCCATGGTCAATGGTACGCCGGCGGACTCATCCGTAGCTTTCACCGCTATGCGTCGGACGGCATGGTCATCACCATGCTGCTGCATTTGCTGCGCCACTTCACATTTGATCGTCACCGGGGCTTCCGCTGGTTCTCCTGGGTGTCGGGCGTGATGCTGCTGTGGCTCACCTACGCCTCGGGTGTCAACGGTTACATGCTGCCCTGGGATCGCCTGGCGCAATTCGTGGTGACAGCCACCACCGAGTGGTTCGATGCCCTGCCGGTGATCGGTGGCGCGATGACGCGCAACTTCATCACCAATGCCAACGTCAGCGACCGCTTGTTTTCACTGCTCTCGTTTCTGCACATTGGTCTGCCCTTGGCCGTCTTGGCCGTGCTCTGGGTGCACACCCAGCGCGTACCCGGCGCCAAGACCAATCCCCCCAAGCCACTGATGGTGGCACTGCTGGCCATGTTGCTGGTACTGTCCATTGCCAAGCCTGCGGTGAGCCAGGGGCCGGTCGACATGGCGACACTGCCGTCAACCGTTAAGTTTGACTGGTTCTACCTGATCGCTTATCCCTTGATCGAAAGCTGGGGCGCCAAGGAAACCTGGCTGCTGACCGTTGGCTTCAGCTGCTTTCTGGTTCTGCTGCCCTGGCTGCCACCGCGTCGGCGCAGCGCCCAAGCCGGTTGGGATATGGCGGTGCACCCCGATGAGCAGATCGTCACTGGCCGTTCTGGCGAGACACTGCTGGACGCCGGTTTGCGCGCCGGCCTGCCCATGCCGTTCGATTGCCGCAATGGCGGTTGTGGTGTCTGCAAGGCCAACCTGTTGCACGGCAGCGTGCGCATGGGAGCATTCCAGGAGTCTGTCCTGACCAAGGAAGAGCAGGCTGCCGGCAAGACCCTGCTGTGTTGCGCCGAGCCCCTGGGCAATGTGGAGATTTCCTACGAGCCGTCGAAAGACGCCAAACGACTGCCGGTGCATAAACACGTGGCCCGCGTCACGCGACTGGAGCCGCTGTCGGCCGACGTCAAGCGCCTGTGCCTGACCCTGGCCGATGGCTCCACGCTCAAGTTCCATGCGGGGCAGTACATCAACATCATTCTGGACAACGGCGAGAAGCGCAGCTTCTCCTTCGCCACTGCGCCGCACGAGGCGCAGGAGATTGAGTTGCAGGTTCGCCTGGTCCCGGGTGGCCGTTTCACCACCGCCGTGTTCGAGACCATGAAGGTAGGCGACAACCTGACGTTCGAAGGCCCGCTGGGCACCTTCACGCTGCGTGAGGACAGCCGAAAGCCCATTCTGTTCGTTGCTGGCTCCACCGGATTTGCGCCGGTCAAGAGCATGGTGGAGTCGGCCTTCCACACCGGCATCGACCGCCGGATGATTCTGTACTGGGGTGTGCGTCGCCGCCGCGACCTGTACCTGGGCGAACTGGCCGAACAATGGGCCCGCGAGCATGCCAATTTCACCTTCATCCCGGTGCTGTCGGATGCCGATCCTGAAGACGCGTGGACCGGGCGCACCGGTCTGGTCCACGAGGCCATCCTGGCCGACTTCCCGGATCTGTCGCAGCACCAGGTTTACGCCTGCGGATCGGTCCAAATGGTTCAGGCCGCCCAACCGGCCTTCGTGAAACACGGCATTTCCACCGACGACTGCTTCTCCGATGCCTTCCATCTGGCGCCCCAGCGGCCTGTCGACAGCCAACAAGCCTCCGTGGTCAAACTGGGAGGCACCCACCATGTCTGATACACGTTTTCCCAAACCCGTGCGCTACGCCTTGCAGGCGGTTGCCTACGGTGCCTTCGCCGCCTTTGTCGCTTACTTCTCCACCGCGCCCGAATACCGCCTGCGCGGCGACAACGGTGCGCTGGTCAAGCTGTCGTTCAGCCACTCCGCGCAACTCATGCAGACTTGCCGGGAACGCACCCCGGAGGAACTGGCCAAGCTTGCTCCCAACATGCGCACCAAGATGGATTGCCCGCGCCAGCGCGCCGACGTGCTGGTCGAGTTGGACATGGATGGCAAGCCCCTGTACCGCATCAGCACACCGCCAACCGGCCTTCGCAAGGACGGCGCTGCCAATGTCTATCGGCGCCTGGAGATTCCCGCCGGCCGCCACCTGTTCCAGGCGCGCCTGGCCGACGGGCCGGACCGCGCCTTCCACTACGCACGCGACATCGACCTGAACCTTGCCCCAGGGCAGGTACTCATCGTGGACTTCCTGACGGGCGAGGGCGGCTTCGTGTTCATTCACGGCTAGGGTGGTTGACCGTGTCAGAGCTGCTACGCGCACTGCGCACGGGTGACGAAAACCTGACGGGGACGTTCGACCGCGCCTTCGCACCGGCCAACAACCCCTGGCGCCATCTGGGCTCGCTGGCCTTCCTGTGCCTGGCGCTGTCGGTGCTCAGCGGCGTCATCGCCTACGCGCTCTACGACACCAGCGTGGATGGCGCCTATGCGTCGGGCCGACGCTTGCAGCTTGATCCCTGGCTGCTTGGGCGGTTGTTACGCGGCATGCACCGCTACACCGCCGACGCATTTGTTCTGCTGACCTTGCTGCACCTGGTCCGCGAGGCGGTGCGGGGCCACTTCCGGGGTTTTCGCTGGTTCTCCTGGGTGTCTGGCGTGCCGTTGGTGTGGCTGCTGTGGATCGCCGGCATCTCCGGCTTCTGGCTGCTGTGGGACGAGCGCGCGCTGTTCAGTGCCAATGCCACGGCTGAGTGGCTGCAGGTTCTGCCGCTGTCATCCGATCAGCTCACGCGCAACTTCCTCACCCCCTCCGCCCTGACGGATCGCTTTTTCTCCCTGGTGGTGTTCATCCACATCGGCGTGCCGCTGCTGCTGTTGGCGGGCGTCTGGGTCCACATCCAGCGCGTGTCCAATGTGCGGGTCTGGCCACCGCGTTCCCTGAGCATCAACACCACCATCCTGTTCACCGTCCTGTCGCTCTGGATTCCCGCAGAAAGCCTGGGGCCGGCCCAGACCGGGCAGTTCTCCGCGCACGTATCACTGGACTGGTTCTACATGCTGCTACACCCGGCGGTGGATTGGCTGTCGGCCGAAGCGGTCTGGTGGCTGTCCCTGGGCCTCACCGTGCTGTTGATTGCCCTGCCGTTCTGGCCGGGGAGGGCTTCGCCGGCCGCCACACCGGCACCAGCTCCCCAGCCCGCGGTGGTTGACCTGGGCAACTGCAATGGCTGTGGGCGCTGTGTGGCCGACTGCCCGTTTGGTGCCGTGGTCATGGTGCCGCGAACGGACGGCCTGCACCACCGGCAGCAAGCCTCGGTCATCACGGACATGTGCGCCGCTTGCGGTATTTGCGTGGGGTCGTGCCCATCTTCCACACCGTTTCGGCGCCTGGAGGACATCGTTTCCGGCATCGAACTGCCCCACAAGACTGTGGCATATCTGCGCCAGCAGCTTCAGCAGCGGCTGGCCGCGCTGACCGGGCCACAGCGGATCATGCTGTTCACGTGCGGCCAAGCCGCCGATTGGAGCGCGCTGGCCGACGCTTCCACGGCGGTTCTACCCCTGGAGTGCGCCGGCATGCTGCCGCCATCCTTCATCGAATACGCCCTGCGTTGGGGGGCGGACGGCGTGGTCATCACCTGCTGCCGGGAAGGCGACTGTGAATTCCGCCTGGGCGACCGCTGGGTCCAGAACCGCCTGACCGGTGCACGCGAGCCCCGCCTGCGGGCAGCGGCACCGCGCGAACGCATCGCCGTGGTCTGGGCCGGCAACCAACAAGCGGCGGTCGTGGAGACTCTGGCCGAGCTGCGTTTGCGTCTGGCCCATGGTCAAAGCACCCCCACATCCCCGACAATTCCCATCTCAGACGCATTCACGCGTGAATCCGACCATGATTGACTCCCCACTCACCGCCACACCCCAGCCGCACGGAGCCCTCTCGGCGGACGGTGATCGCCCACAGGCCGCATCCGGCCTCGGCTTTGAATTGAGCGTCCCCCTGGACGGGCGCCGGACCCTGGCCATGGCCTGGCTGGGACTGGGCCTGTTGGCGTTGCTGGCGTCGGGCCTGTTTTCCATTCTGCTAGTGCTGTCGCGCACGCCGCAACTGCAGAACTTCTTCCCGGTGGCCGACTTCTTCCGCGTGGCCCTGGTCGTGCACGTAGACCTGTCGGTCCTGGTCTGGTTCCTGGCCTTCGGTGGTGCCTTGTGGGCGCTAAGTGGTACGCAGCGCCTGCGCGGCTTGGCATGGCTGGCGTTTGGCCTGTCCGCCGCCGGAACCCTGGTCATGTGTGTTGCGCCTTTCGTGCAGGCGGCACAGCCCATCATGTCCAACTACGTGCCGGTGCTGGATGGCCCCGTCTTCTTGACTGGCTTGTTGTTGTTCGGTGCGGGCATCGTGGTGTTGTGCCTGCGTTCCATGCTGGCCGTGGAGCCGGTCGGCACCCGCATCTCCGGTGGCGGCGCCCTGCGCTTCGGCCTGAGTGCGGCCTTGGTAGCGACCGCGGTCGCGGCCCTGGCCTTTGCCTGGTCATGGGTCGCCTTGTCTCGGACGCTGGATTCGCGCATCTACTACGAACTGGTGTTCTGGGGCGGCGGCCACGTGCTGCAATTCGCCTACACCCTGCTGATGCTGGTGAGCTGGATCTGGCTGGCCTCGGCCGTGGGCGCGCGCGTGCCGCTGACACCCCGCCTGGTGACGCTGCTGATGGCGGTGGCGCTGCTGAGCGTGTTCCTCACACCCATCACCTATCTGGCGCATGATGTCACCACCGTAGAGCACCACCAGTTGCAAACCCTGCTCATGCGCTTTGGCGGCGGCCTGGTGATTCCGCCCATTGCGCTGGCGGTGTTGTGGTCGCTGTGGCCCTTGCGGAAGCTGGAGGCCGACAAACGCCCCCTGCGCGCCAGCCTGATTGCCTCGCTGGTGCTGTTCTCCGCCGGGGGCATCATCGGCTTCCTGATTTCCGGCAGCAACGTGAAGATTCCGGCCCACTACCACGGCTGCATCGTGGGTATCACCCTGGCCATGATGGGCGTGGTTTACCTGCTGCTGCCGCGCCTGGGCTATGCGGCGCCGCAGTCGCGCGCGGCGGCCTGGCAGCCCACCATCTATGGGGCAGGGCAGATGATGCACATCATCGGCCTGGTCTGGTCTGGTGGCTACGGCGTGCAGCGCAAGGTGGCCGGCGCCGACCAGGTCCTGCGCACCACCGGCGAGACCTTGGGCATGGGCCTGATGGGCCTGGGTGGGTTGATTGCCATCGTGGGTGGCGTGATGTTCGTGGTGATCGTGTTGCGTGCGCTGCGCCGGCCTGGGCCACAATAAGCCATGCCGATGACCCTGCCCACCCAGACCCGCCTCACTTCCTCTCTGCGTGTGCAACAGGCCTTGGGCGCGCTGGGCGCCTTGCTGGCCCTGGCCATCCTGGCTTCCAGCATTCTGTTGCGGCTCACTTCTGTCATCGACGATGCCGGCGTGCACTCCACGCTGGCGGCAGATACTGAAAGCGCCGTGCGCTTGGTGCACCGCCTTTGCGCCTCGGGCGTGGGCCTGCTGGCGTTGCTGGCGGTCGGCATCGGTTGGATGCAGCGCAAAGCGGCTCCCCATGCGGTTCTGCCCGTAGCCTGGCTGGTTGCGGCCACGGTGCTGCTGGCGGCCATCGGCCCGCTGACTCCGGGTTACCGATTCAATTCCGTGACCGTGGCCAACGTGATGGGCGGCACCGTCTTGCTGGCGGCATGTTGGTGGTTGCGCGAAACGCTGGCCTGGGGCCCCATCGCCGAGCGCGCCCGGCAACACCCGTTGTTGCGTGCCACGATGGCTGTGTTGGCCGTGCACATCGGTCTGGGTGCGGCGGCGAGTGCGCTGGAGATGCGTGGTATCCATTGGGTAGCTTTTGTCCACGCGGGTTCGGGCATGCTCACCGCCTTGTTGCTGGGCTCCGTCCTCTGGGACCGCAGGGGTGATGCTCGCCTGGGGCGTGTCATTGCCGCAATGGCCGGGGTGCTGATCCTGCAATTTGTGCTGGGACTGGTATCGTTATGGGTAAACGGGCGTCCCGTTGCACTGGGGTTTGCGCACGCCATGCTGTCGGCCTTGTTGGGCGGTGGCCTGGTGTCCATTGCCGTGCGCGACGGGCAAACATGGAACCAAACACGGGAGAACTGACATGCGCGCTGTATTCGGAGTGGTAGGTCTGTTGATCGCCCTGGCCATCGTGGCGGTGCTGGCCAAAAGGCAGATGGGAGCGTTGACCGCGTCGCCCGCTCTGTCCGCCAGCGCGCCTGCCGGCGCTACGGTCCAGCAGCAAAGCCAGCAGATCCAAAAAGCCATCGGGCAAAGCGTGGAAGCCACCATGCAGCAGGCCCGGCCCATGCCGGAAGACAAGTAGTTGTTGATGAAATAGCCTTCCAGCCCTCGTGGATAGTGCGTAGACAGCTCCTGAATTGATAGCGCCATGGCAGACGCCACGTTCATGCAACTCGCCCTGGAAGAGGCCCGCGCGGCCGCGGCGCGCGGCGAGGTGCCGGTTGGCGCCGTGGTGGTGAAAGACGGCCTGGTCATTGCCACCGGCCGCAACGCCCCCATCCAGGATCACGACCCCACGGCCCACGCCGAAATCCAGGCCTTGCGCGCGGCGGCCCAGGCACTGGGCAACTACCGGCTCGACGGGTGCACGCTGTACGTCACCCTGGAGCCCTGCGCCATGTGCAGTGGCGCCATGCTGCATGCGCGCCTGGACCAGGTCGTTTTCGGCGCGCCCGACCCCAAAACCGGCGCTGCCGGTTCGGTGCTGGACCTGTTCGCTCAAGCCCAGCTCAACCACCAGACACGGGTGCAGGGGGGCGTGCTGGCGGAAGATTGCGCAGCCGTGCTGCAGGCTTTTTTCCAGGACCGGCGTGCCAGCCAAGCGCAGCAGCGCCGCTCGCAGCACCCCCTGCGCGACGATGCCTTGCGCACGCCCGATGCCCGCTTTGCCGACCTGCCCGACTACCCCTGGGCGCCGCGTTACATCAGCCACCTGCCGGCGCTGGCGGGCCTGCGCATGCACTACCTGGACGAAGGGCCGGCGGACGCCGCGCGCACCTACCTATGCCTGCACGGCAATCCGGCCTGGAGTTACCTGTACCGCAAGATGATCCCCATCTTCCTGCAGGCCGGCCACCGGGTCGTGGCGCCAGACCTGATTGGTTTTGGCAAGAGCGACAAGCCCAAGAAGGAGGCCGCCCACAGCTTTACCCGCCACCGCCAGATCTTGCTGGAACTGGTGGAGGAGCTGGATCTGGAGCGCGTGGTGCTGGTCGTGCAGGACTGGGGCGGCCTGCTGGGCCTGACCCTGCCCATGGATGCGCCGCAGCGCTACGCCGGCTTGTTGGTGATGAACACCACGTTGGGCACCGGTGATGCGCCGTTATCACCGGGCTTTTTGGCTTGGCGTGAAATGTGCAGCAAGAACCCCGAATTCGACATTGCCCGACTGTTCGCCAGGGGTAATCCGAATCTCAGCCCCGCCGAGTGTGCGGCCTATGCCGCGCCGTTCCCGGACGCTGGGCACCGGGCAGCCACCCGGGCCTTTCCCCGCTTGGTGCCGGACCATGCCGAGGCCGACGGCGCCGCCATTTCCCGCCAGGCGCGCACCTTCTGGCAAGGCCAGTGGCGGGGCAAGACACTGATGGCCGTGGGCGCGCAGGACCCGGTACTGGGCGTGCCGGTGATGGAATCCTTGCGCCAAATCATCGCCGGCTGTCCGCCGCCCCTGGTCGTGGAGGGGGCAGGGCACTTCGTGCAGGAGCAGGGCGAGGGCATTGCCCAGGCCGCCGTGGCCCACTTCTAGCCGCACGGTGGCCCATGGCCGCGCCGTTCCTCAGGGTTATCCCGGCTAATGGAAAACACCGTGAATTGTTTTTCATTGTTTTTGTGTTCGGCGAACATTTTCCCTGCGGGTAGTGCACAATGTTTCAAAGACAACGATTTGTGGTTTGAATGCATACGGATACTGACACGCTGCACTTCCTGGACGACGAGGGTGACGCCGGCGTCAGTGCAGAGTTGGTCTGGCGCTTGATGATCATCGATGACGAGCCCGACGTTCACCGTGCCACAACCTTTGCACTCGCTGGCGTCAAGATCCTGGGCCGCCCTCTGCAATTTCTGCATGCCTATTCGGCGGCGGAGGCCGCCCAGCAGCTGAAGACCGAGCAGGACGTGGCCGTGGTCCTGTTGGACGTGGTCATGGAGCGAGAAGACGCCGGTCTGGCCTTGATCAAGACCATCCGGCAGGATCTGCGCTTGACCGAGCTGCGTATCATCCTGCGCACCGGCCAGCCGGGCTACGCGCCTGAGATCGAGACCATCCACGACTTCGACATCAACGATTACAAGACCAAGTCGGAACTCACCCGGACCAAGCTCTACGCCACCGTCACGGCCGCCGTGCGCGCCTATGAGCAGATTCGCAAGCTCGACCAGTTGGCCTTCTATGACCGCCTGTGCAGCCTGCCCAATCGCAACAAGTTCATCGACCTGAGCGATGAGCGCCTGGCGTCGGACCAGTACGCGTCGGACGTGATTGCCATTCTGGACATCGACGACTTTTCCGAAATCAACGATGCCCTGGGGCACCAGCAGGGTGATCGCCTGTTGCAAGCAGTGGCCGACCGGCTCAAATTTGAACTCGGCCCCGAGGTCGTTTTGGCCCGCTTGGGGGGCGACACGTTCGGCCTGATGGGCTCCGACGCGGTGGTGGACCCGGTGGCGGTGCTGGGGCTGTTCCGCTTGCCCTTCCAGGTCAATGAAGACTCCATGGTGGTCACCGCCACCATGGGTCTGACCCAATTCCTGGGCAACGGCATTGCTGGGCGGGATGCGCTGAAGGACGCCAACATCGCGCTCAAGCTGGCCAAGAAGAGCCGTCGTGGCGGCTTTGTCATGTTTTCCGCGGAAATGGGCGCCGACATCCGCGAACGCGTGCGCCTGCTGCAGGCCCTGCGCCACGCGGTGGAGAGCGAACGCTTGTTCGTGGTGTACCAGCCGCAGATCAACCTCATCAGTGGTCAGTTGGTTGGCGTGGAAGCCCTTATTCGCTGGCGCAACGAGGACGGCAGTTTCGTGTCGCCCGAGCGCTTCATCCCCCTGGCCGAGGCCTCCGGCATGATCGTCGCCATTGGCGACTGGGTGCTGCGGGTGGCCTGCCACGAACTGGTACGGCTGCAGGCCATGGGGTTGCCCGACCTGCGCATGTCGGTCAATGTGTCGCAAATCCAGTTCCGTCACCCGGAATTCCTGGAGAAGTTGCGCGCCGCCGTCATCGACACCGGCATCGACCCCAAGTGCCTGGAGCTGGAGATCACCGAGTCGGTCGCCATGGAGGACCCGGATTTCATGTTGGAGACCCTGCACAAGGTCCGCAACATGGAAATTTCCATCGCCATCGACGACTTTGGCACCGGCTACTCGTCGCTGAGCCACTTGCGCCAGTTGCCGATCGACCGGCTCAAGATCGACCGTGCCTTCGTCAACGAACTCAGCAACGCGGTACTGGGCGGGCACATCGCCTCCATGGTCATCGAGCTGGGCCGCAAGCTCAATCTGACCGTGATCGCCGAAGGCATCGAAGACGAAAATCAGGCGCAGACCCTGCTGCGCATGGGCTGCCACGAGGGCCAGGGCTATCTCTATGCCAAGCCCATGATCGCCCCCCAATTGGCGCAGTGGATTGAGGCTCGCGTCCAGCCATCCTCTTCCTGATAGAGCCAGCGCTGGCCCTTGGTCGTGTCGGATAATGCGCGGGTGAAAAAGCACATCTACATCTACTCCCCCTCCGGCGCCGTGCGCGACAAGGCCGCCTTCAAGCGCGGAATCCGGCACCTGCAATCCCTGGGCCACGACGTGGAGGTCGATCCCGACGCGCTGACCAGCCATCTGCGATTTGCCGGCGACGACGAAACCCGTCTGGCTGCCATCCACCGCGCGGCTGCCAGCGGCGCGGATGTGGCACTGACCACCCGCGGCGGCTACGGCCTGACCCGCATCCTCGGCGGCATCCGCTACAAGGCGCTGGCCAAGGCCATTGAGCGCGGAACCCGCTTTGTCGGTCTCAGCGATTTCACCGCCCTGCAATTGGCACTGCTGCGCAAGACCGGTAGCACCACCTGGGCCGGGCCGGCGCTGTGCGAGGGGTTTGGCGTGGCCGTGGATGCGGATGCCACGCCTCCCACCACCGGCCCCGACGACATCATGGAAGACTGCTTCAACGACATGCTGTTGGGGCAGGGGGAGGGCAGTGGCTGGCGTCAGAATCGTGAAGACGACATGCGCGATGTCCGTATCAACAACGCAATTTTGTGGGGCGGTAATCTCACCATGCTGGCCGCCCTGGTGGGCAGCGACTATTTCCCGGAAGTCAAGGGCGGTATTTTGTTCCTGGAAGACGTTGGTGAACATCCATACCGCGTCGAGCGTCTATTGACACAGCTCTTGCATGCCGGTGTCCTGGCCCGCCAGAAGGCCATTGTGCTGGGTCAGTTCACCGAATACAGGCTCACGCCCCACGACAAGGGCTTCAAGATGCAATCGGTAGTGCAATGGCTGCGAACCCAGACCAAAACGCCCGTCCTGACCAACCTGCCCTACGGACACGTGCAGACCAAGGTGTTGCTACCGGTGGGGGTCAAGACTGACTTGGTGACCGAAGGGCGAGATGCCCTGCTGTTCTGGGGACACAAACCCTTTCACGCCTGAAAGGGACGCCCGTTACTCCCCAAGAGGACTGGGGCGCGAGGCCAGCGAACGGGGCAGCAGGCCCTTGAACATGTCGCTGATCTGGTTGAGTTTTTCGCGGGCCAATGCCTCGCCGTCCACGGCGGCGATGGCTGCCATGATGTCGCCGCGCAAGTACCACAGGTCCTGCAGGTCTTCCGCATAGGTGACGCGCAATTCCAGCTTGGTGGCCGCAACGGCGCTCGAAACCCCCAATCCTTCCAGCATGGCTTCGCGGATGTCCTCCAGCGCGCTTTCGGTGCGGGAACTGTGGCTCCGGTCCAGGCCGTTGAAGAGGGTGTGAAGACCCGTTACCAGGGTCGAGGGAATCCAACTCATTTTTTTTGCTTACGCGTAGAAGTGGTTGAAGGTTAGCAAATGGTACCCATCTGGGCCTATAGGTGTAAGCGCTAATATTGCGCCAAAACAACCTTCTTTTCATAGACTTGCGTCGGTAACGTTATGTAATACGTGTTAGCCGCAGATGCCGCGCCGGCCTACCAAAATCAGGGTATCCAGTTAGGCGTTCGGTTCTCAAGACACCTGCAATGCCCTAAACTCCTAGCCTGGATAAGAATCGGAACTTTCGCGCATGGGCGTCCAAACCACCGTCGTATTTACAGACTTGCATGGCAGCACGGCGGTGTTTGAGGCTTTGGGCAATGCCCTGGCAACCGAGGCTGTCACGGAAATCACCAACTGGGTCGGCCAGAAATGCATCAAAGCCGGTGGGCGGCTCGTCAAGACGCTGGGCGACGGCGTGCTGGTGATGTTTCCCGACGCACAAAGCGCCGTGGATGCCGTCGTCGAGATTCAACGCGTCCATTCCAACCGCATCCTGCGCGTGCCGGCCAATTTGCGCATGCCCATGCGCATTGGGGTTGCCAGCGGCGAGGTCGAGGTAGTGGCCGGCGATTGTTACGGCGACGCGGTCAACGTCGCGGCCAGGCTATGCGATCTGTGCGGTCCATACCAGATCTGGGCCAACGCCGCCGCGGTCAACACCGTTCACGAGGGCCCCGGCATGACGCTGCGGGTGCTCGGCCCCATCAACATCCGCGGGCGCTCCGAGCCCTGCACGGTGTACCAGATCGAATGGCACGAAGACGTTGCCTCTGATTTCCTGACCATGCAGGCTGATTTGGACCCCACACTGGTATCAGGCGAACGGGACGCCTTGGGGCGGGAGGTCGAGCTGACCTGGCTTGGAACCACCCAGCGCTTCAAGTCGTTTGAGTTGCCGATTCAAATCGGCCGTGTGCGCGACGCAGATTTTGTTGTCAACGATCCCCGTGTCTCACGCATCCATGCCCGTCTGGAGTGGCGAAATGGGAGCGTGGTGTTCGTGGATGCCAGCAGCTATGGAAGCTGGATTCGTTTCTCCGGCACCACCGGCTCCGACGTGCTGTTGCGTCGGGAGGAATGTGTCTTGCATGGAAAGGGCGAACTGGCCCTTGGCGCGTCATTCGCGGACGCGAGTGTCCCAACGGTGTCTTTTTCTATTTTGTGAGCACCCGCTGGTCGACACGCGCTCTGGTTTCGCCCACTACCCAAACTTGAACAAAATGCCGTGCCCGCCGCGCGGGTACTCCCAGTTCACGTTGGCGTGCTCGCTGCAGATGATGCGGCAGCTGCCGCACTCCAGGCAGCCATCGGTGATCAGCGTCACCTCGCCATTGCCTTCCATCTTGTAGCAGGAAGCCGGGCAGATGTAGGTGCAGCTCTTGCTCTCGCAACTGTTGGTGCAGATGGCGGCATCCTTGATCTGGATATGCGGCCGGCCCGCGTCCACCTTGTAGCGGTTCTGGAACAGCTTCTCTTCGACGTTGACGGTGATGGTGTTCATCGGATGGCCTTCCAGAGTTTGAACGCGTCACCCACCAGGCCGGAGAGCTTGCGGGTGTTGCGGAAGTGGGCGAAGATTTCGCGTTCCTTGGTCTTCTTGTCGATGCCGTCCACCGTGATCATGGTGCGCGCGGCCTGCGCCACCATGTCGGGGTAGGTGGTGAAGAACTGTGGGCTCTTGTGCAGCACCTGGGGCAGGTCGCGGTACTTGTGCAGGTCCTTCATCACAAAGCTGGCGTCCAGCGCCTTCTTGTAAGGTTTGAGTGCATCGGCCCGGAAACCCTTGCCGGCGGCCTTGGCCGCAATCGCCGTCTCGCCGGCCAGACGGCCCGTGGTCATGGCCAGGTTGGAGCCCTCGCGGTGCGCCGCGTTGACAAAGCCGCCGGAGTCGCCGACGATCATCCAGCCGTTGCCGTAGACCTGGGGGATGGCGTGGAAGCCGCCTTCCGGGATCAGGTGGGCGGTGTATTCCTTCATCTCGCCGCCTTCGATCAGGGGCGCGATGGAGGGGTGGCGCTTCATCTGCTCCAGCAGCGTATAGGGGCTGGTGCGGTTGGGGTTGGCCTTGAAGTCGCTGAGCATGCAGCCCACGCCGATGGCGATGGACTCCTTGTTGGTGTAGAGGAAGCCGGTGCCCATCATGCCGTCGGTGATGCGACCCACCATCTCCATGACCACGCCCGACTCCTCGCCCACGTTGAAGCGCTGGCGGATGGTCTCTTCCGGCATGAACAGGATTTCCTTCACGGCCAGGGCCACGTTGCCGGCCGGAATCTCGCCGTGGAAACCCGCCTTGCGCGCCAGGGTGGAGTTCACGCCGTCTGCCAGCACCACGATGTCGGCAAACACGTCGCCGTGCAGGCGGTCGCAGCTCACGCCCACCACCTGGTCACCGTCCAGGATCAGGTGGTTGACCGTGGTCTCGCAGATCAGCAGCGCACCGGCCTCGCGCACCTTGGAGCTGAACCACTTGTCAAACTGCGCGCGGATGATGGTGTAGCGGTTGTAGGGCGGCTTGTTGTAGTCCTCGCTGCGCACATGCGTGCCCACGAAGGACGTGTCGTCCAGCATCCACATGCGCTGCTCGATAATGTGGCGCTCCAGCGGCGCGTCCTCGCGGAAGTCGGGGATCATCTCCTCCAGCGCCTTGGCGTACAGGATGGCGCCCTGCACGTTCTTGCTGCCGGGGTACTCGCCGCGCTCGATCTGCAGCACCTTGAGGCCGGCCTTGGCCATGGTGTAGGCGCAGGCGTTGCCGGAGGGGCCGGCACCGACCACGATGGCGTCGAATTGCGATGGTTTTTTCATCTCGTTCTCCTGTAAGCGGATCAGGCGGCTTGGCGGCTGCGCAGCGCCAGGTGGGCGGCGAAGGCCTGTGTCAGTGCCGGCAGCACCTGCATGGCGTTGCCGACGATGCCGTAGTGGGCGAAGTCAAAGATCGGTGCATTGGCATCGGTGTTGATGGCCACGATCACGTCCGAACCCTCGCAACCCACGCGGTGTTGCACGGCACCGGAGACGCCGGCTGCGATGTAGAGCTTGGGCCGCACGGTCTTGCCGGTCTGACCCACCTGGCGGTCGGCCTCCACCCAGCCGGCCTGCACGCAGGGACGCGTGGCGCCGACCTCGCCGCCCAGTACACGGGCCAGCTCGAACACCAGCTTGAAGTTCTCGGGGTTCTTCAGGCCCTTGCCGCCGCACACGATGACATCCGCATACGGCAGGTTGATCTGGTTGCTGTTGGCATCGGCGATGAAGTCCAGCAGCTTGGTCACGATCTGCGTCTCCACCATGCCCAGCGTGTCCTGGGTGATCTCGCCGGTGCGGCTGGGGTCCGCCTTGGGCATCAGCATCACGCGCGGGCGCACCGTGGCCATCTGCGGGCGGTAGGCCAAGGTCATGATGGTGCAGTACAGCGAACCGCCAAAGGTGGGCCGCGTGGCCGCCAACGCCTTGGATACAGGGTCGATGCGCAGCTCCGTGCAATCGGCAGTCAGGCCCGTGAGCAGCGTGGTGGCCACCGAGCCGGCCAGGTCGCGGCCCATGGAGGTGGCGCCCAGCAGCAATATCTCGGGCTGGTACTTGTTGACCAGATCGGTCAGCCCCTTCGTGAAAGGCTCGTTGCGGTAGCCCTTGAGCACCGGGTCGTGGATGATGTAGGCCTTGTCGGCGCCATAGGTGAAGGCCTCGGCGGCGAAGGTCTCCAGCGGCTCGTCGTTGCCGCCGAGCACCACCACACCCACGGTGCTGCCCAGCGTGTCGGCCAGCTTGCGGGCCTCGCCCACCAGTTCCCAGGACACGCTGTGCACATGGCCGCGGTCGTGCTCGATGAAGACCCAGACGCCCTTGTAGGCCTTCAGGTGTTCGGGCAGTTCGGTGTTGCGGCCGCGACCGGCCGGGCGCTTGACGGGGGCTTCGCTCATGGCATTTCCTTCATTAGGAGATCGGATTCCAGCGTGGGGTGGCGCGTGAAGACTTTTTGCAGCAGGTTGAGCGACACGTCGCGCAGATTGGACGTTTCCAGGTCCAGCATCTCGGCCTTCTCGCTGCGCGGCGTCGGGCCAAACACCTTGCTGACCACGGTGGGCGAACCCTTCAGGCCGATCTTTTCCAGGTCCTCGATGCCGGCCTGCTCCTTGTTCCACTTGCGCACCGGGTAGGCGGCGGCATGGATCATGGCGGGCAGGTTGGCAAAGCGCATCTCGTTGGTGTTCTCCAGCATGGTGATCAGGCAGGGCAGGGCGGTCTTGAGCACCTGCACGCCGCCCTCGGCACGCCGCTCCACGGTGATGGTGCGGGCCTCCTCGTCCACCTCCACGATGCGCGACACATAGGTCAGCAACTGAAGCCCCATGCGCTTGGCGATGCCGGGGCCGACCTGGGCGGTGTCGCCATCAATGGTCTGCTTGCCGGTGAACACGATGTCGACCGCCTGCTCCGTGGCAATCTGGCGTACGCCAGCGGCCAGTGCGTAGGACGTGGCCAGCGTGTCGGCGCCGGCAAAGGCGCGGTCGGTCACCAGCACGGCGTCATCGGCGCCAAAGCTGATGCACTTGCGCAGCGCCTCCTCGGCCTGCGGCGGGCCCATGCACAGCATGGTGACCTTGCCGCCAAACTTGTCCTTGAGGCGCAGCGCCTCCTCCAGCGAGAACAGGTCATACGGATTGACGATGGCCGGCACCCCCTGGCGCATGATGGTGTTGGTGACCGGGTGGACGCGGATCTGCGCCGAGTCCGGCACCTGCTTGATGCAAACGACGATGTGCATGACCGTTTTCTCCTATGCCAGTGCGCGTTGGGGAAGCGACGCCTTCAGGCTGTCCAGCGACACATGCTGGCGGCCATCCACGTCCTGGAACACCTTGAACACCTTTTCCTGCGCCGGCGTCGAGGTCACGAAGTCGGCGTAGGCCTTGGCCAGTTGCGTGCGGTACTGGGTGAACAGGGTCAGCTCGTCCGTTGCGGCCAGCAGGTTCTCCTGGCGCAGGTACTGGAAGAAGCGCTTGAGGATGTGCAGGCGGCTCACGTTGACCACCTGTTGGTCAAACGGGATGCCGAAGTACTGCAGGAAATCTTCCGCGGAAGACAGGGCCTTGAGTTGTTGCAGAAAGGTTTCCATCAGGGCGGCTCCTTGGTTGGGGATCAATAGCTGTGGTGGGGTTCGGCCGACGACGGCAGTGACTCCAGCAGAAAGCGGCGCAGCTCGTCGGGCGATGCCTCCTGCTTGACCCGCATGGCGTGGTCGCGGATGCGTGCCAGCACGCGGCCGGTCAATGCCTCATCCTGCAAGGTGATGCCCAGGCGCCCATAGGCCTGGCGCACGGCCTGTGAGCCGGAGTGCTTGCCCAGCACCGTGCGCCGCTCGCGGCCCAGTTCGGACGGGTCGAAGCTCTCGTAGGTGGCGGCGTTCTTCAAGAGGCCGTCGATGTGGATGCCCGACTCGTGCGTGAACACGGCTTCGCCCACGATGCTCTTGTTGAAGGCCACCTGCCGCCCGGACGCGCGCGCCACCAGGCGCGAAATGGACACCAGCGCTTGGGTGTCCACGCCGCAATCCGCGTGGTGCAGGTGGCGCACCCCCATCACCACCTCTTCCAGCGCGGCGTTGCCGGCGCGTTCGCCCAGGCCGTTGACCGTGGTGTTGGCATGGGTGGCGCCGGCGCGCAATGCCGCCAGGGTGTTGGCGGTGGCCAGACCCAGGTCGTTGTGCGCGTGAATCTCGATCTCCAGGTCCACCGCCTCACGCAGACGCGCAATCGCCTCGAAAGTGCTGAACGGATCCAGCACGCCCAGCGTGTCGGCAAAGCGGATGCGGCTGGCGCCGCAGGCCTCTGCACGCCGTGCGACCTGGGCCAGGAAGCCGGCATCGGCACGGGAAGCGTCTTCGGCGCCCAGGGAAATCTTGCGGCCACTGGCGGCGGCCCGATCAAGAATGCGGCCAATCTGTTCCAGCACCCACTGGCGCGACTGGCGCAGCTTGTGTCGCAGGTGGATGTCCGATACGGGAATCGACAGGTGGATGATGTCCGCGTCGCAGCGCAGCGCCTGGTCCAGGTCCGCATCGGTCAGGCGGCCCCAGACCATCAACGCGGCCGGTAGCTCCAGCGCGGCAATGGTGTTGATGCAAGCGATCTCTTCCTCGCCCATGGCGGGAATGCCGATCTCCATCTCCGGTACGCCGGCTGCGGCCAGCGCGCAGGCGATGGCGCATTTCTCATCGACCGTGAAGGCGACCCCGGCGGTCTGTTCGCCATCGCGTAGCGTGGTGTCGTTGATGGTGGGATGCAGTGGCATGGCGTAGCGTCCTTTGCACACCACATTGCAAGGTGCATGCCATCGAAAACAGGGGGTATTTGTCGGTCCGAGGACCGTTCTGCGGGGCTACGTGTGCAGCCCCGTGTCGGGATTGTTTTGTTTCGGACAGAACGCACCGCGCCCGCGTCAGGCGCGTGTGCCGGCGCTCAGGTCTGGTCGCGCTCGACCCACTTGTGCGCGCTGGGGGCCTGGTAGTGGGCAAAGCGTTCCAGCAGCGTCGCCGCTTCGGGTTCGACGTGCAGGATGGCGCGGTGCTGCGGCTTGACGAATTGCTCCGCCACGGCGTGGTCCAGGAAGCGTGTCAGGCCATCGTAGTAGCCCGCGATGTTGAGCAGCCCGCAGGGCTTGCCGTGGAAGCCCAACTGCGCCCAGGTCCAGATCTCGAAGATTTCCTCGAAGGTACCGATGCCGCCGGGCAGGGCGATGAAGCCGTCCGACAGCTCCGCCATGCGCATCTTGCGCTCGTGCATGGAGGCCGTGACGTGCAGCTCGGTCAGGCCCCGGTGCGCCAGCTCCTTGCGCTCCAGCGCCTGGGGGATGACGCCGATCACCCGTCCGCCGCGCTGCAGCACCGCGTCAGCCAGCAGGCCCATGATGCCGACGCTGGCGCCGCCGTAGACCAGACCCAGGTCGCGTTCCACCAAGGCCTGGGCCAGCGCGCGGGCGCCGTCCGCGTAGGCTTCCAGCCGGCCGGGGCTGGAGCCGCAATACACACAAATGTTGTTCATGCCGCCATGATACGACGGCTCAGAAAGTGCTATGCAATTGATAGCTGGTCACGCATATTTCGCGAGGGCTGGAGCCGGATTTGACTCCAAGCCACTCGGCGTCAGCGCTCGCGTGCGTGGTTGCGCGTGTGGCGGGGGAACTCCACCGTGATGTCCACGTCCTGGAGCCGCACGCAGCAGGCCAGGCGCGACTGGGCCTGCAGTCCCCAGGCGTGGTCGAGCTGGTCGTTTTCCTCGTCGTCCGGTTCGGCCAGCGAGTTGCCGCCTTCGCGCACGTACACATGGCAGGTGGAGCAGGCGGCCACCATCTCGCAGGCGTGTTCGATGGCCACGCCGCCTTTGAGCAGGCTCTCGCACAGCGAGGCACCGCGCTTGACCTCCAGCGTGCGCCCGTCGGGGCACAGATCGGGGTGGGGCAGCAGGTGGACGGTGGGCATGGCGGATTTCCGCTTGGCCTCTCAGGCCAGGCTGTCCATGGTCTGGCCGGCCAGGGCCTTGCTGATGGAGGCATTCATGCGCTTTGCCGCAAAGCCGTCCGTGACACTGCCCAAGGCAGCGGTGCTGGCGCGCAGGTCTTCCACGGCGGCCTCGGTCTCCAGTGCATCGGCCACCGCGAACATGGCCTTGCGGATGGCGCCCATCTCCGTGGGGGAGAGCAGGGCGGCGTCCTGCGCCAGCGCGGCCTCGGTGGCGTCCAGCACGCGGCGGGCATCCACCTGGGCCTCGCGCAGCGCGCGCAGGTGCATGTCGGCCTGCGAGCTGCCAATGGCGTCCTGCAGCATGGCCGATATCTGCGTATCGGCCAGGCCGTAGGTGGGCTTGACCTCGATGTGCGCCTCCACCCCCGTGGTCTGCTCGCGGGCGGAGACGGACAGCAACCCGTCGGCATCGATCTGGAAGCTGACCCGGATGTGCACCGCACCGGCCACGGCGGCCGGGATGCCACGCAACACGAAGCGCGCCAGCGAGCGGCAGTCCGCCACCGACTCGCGCTCGCCCTGCACCACGTGCAGCGCCATGGCGGTCTGCCCATCCTTGAAGGTGGTGAAGTCCTGAGCCCGGGCAATCGGCAGTGTGGAGTTGCGCGGAATGATCTTTTCCACCAGGCCGCCCATGGTCTCGATGCCCAGCGACAACGGACACACGTCCAGCAGCAGCCAGTCATCGCCGCCACTGCCGTTGCCAGCCAGCACATTGGCCTGCAGCGCGGCGCCAATCGCCACCACCTGGTCGGGGTCGATGTCCACCAGCGGCTCGCGGCGGAAGAAGTCGCGCACCGCCTCGCGCGCCAGCAGCATGCGCGTCGAGCCGCCCACCAGCACCACGCCGGTGATGTCGTCCACGCGCAGCTTGGCGTCGCGCAGGGCGCGGCGCGTGGCGGCCATGGTGCGGGCAATCAGCGGTGCGCCCAGCTCGGCAAACTGGGCGCGTGACAGGATGGCCTGCTGCGCAGTGCCATCCGCGCCCGTGAGCGAGAGGGCCGCGGTCTCGTGCGCGGAGAGGCCTTCCTTGGCCTTGCGGGCAGCGGCCAGAAGGCTGCGCTGGGCTCCGGGCGCCAAGGCGGCCAGACCGTCCAAGCCATGTTGCGCGCAGAACCACTCGGCAATGGCATGGTCGAAGTCATCGCCGCCCAGGGCTGAATCACCACCGGTGGCCAGCACCTCGAACACGCCCTTGGACAGGCGCAGGATGGAAATATCGAAGGTTCCGCCGCCCAGGTCGTAGATGGCAAAGGTGCCCTCGGCCGCCTTGTCCAAGCCGTAGGCGATGGCCGCCGCCGTGGGTTCGTTCAGGAGGCGCAGCACGGACAGGCCGGCCAGGCGCGCGGCGTCCTTGGTGGCCTGGCGCTGGGCGTCGTCAAAGTAGGCCGGCACGGTGATGACCACGCCCGCCAGCGGCCCGCCCAAGCTGGTCTCGGCGCGCTCGCGCAGGGCAGTCAGAATCTCCGCCGAGACCTGCACCGGGGAGCGCTCGCCACAGACGGTGGAGATGCCCACCATGCCCGTGCCATCGGTGAAGCGGTAGGGCAGGCCGGCGGCCTCCTTCACGTCGGCCAGGCTGCGGCCCATGAAGCGCTTGACGGAGACGATGGTGTTCTGCGGATCGTCCGCCTGGCTGTCCTGCGCTTCGCGCCCGACCACGATGCCGTTGCCCGGCAGGTAGCGCACCACCGAGGGCAGCAGCAGCGCGCCGTCCTCATCGGGCAGCGCGCGCGCCACAGCGCTTTGCACGGTGGCGATCAGCGAGTTGGTGGTGCCCAGGTCAATGCCCGCGGCCAGCCGGTGCTGGTGCGGCGCGGCGCTCTGGCCGGGCTCGGAGATTTGCAGCAGGGCCATGCGATCCTTAAACGGCGAAGCTCTCGCCACAGCCGCAGTTGGCCTTGGCGTTGGGGTTGTTGAACTTGAAGCCTTCGTTCAGGCCTTCGCGCACGAAGTCCAGTTCGGTACCGGCCAGCATGCCCAGGCTGCGCGGGTCGACGATAACCTTCACGCCATGGGACTCGAAGCATTCGTCATCGGCGTTGGCGGTGTCCACGAACTCCAGCGCATAGGCAAAGCCGTTGCAGCCACTGGTCTTGACCGCCAGGCGCAGGCCGATGCCGCTGCCGCGCTTGGCCAGGGACTTGGTGACGTGGCGCGCGGCGGCAGAGGTCAGTGAGACGGACATGGCAAGACTCCTTACACCGAGAACGAACTGCCGCAGCCGCAGGTGGTCTGGGCGTTGGGGTTGTGGATGACGAAGCGTGAGCCCTCCAGGCCATCCTCGAAGTCCACCCGCGCGCCCAACACGTATTGCAGGCTCATCGCGTCCACCACCAGGGCCACGCCCTCGGTAACGATCAGCGAGTCGTCCTCGGCCACGGTATCGTCAAACGCAAAGCCATAGGAGAAGCCGGAGCAGCCGCCGCCGGTCACGTACAGGCGCAGCTTGAGCGCGGGGTTGCCTTCTTCCAGGATCAGTTCGCCCACCTTGGCCGCGGCCGCGGGCGTGAACTCCAACTGGTTGGGAAAGGCGTTCGGTGCCGGGGCGGCAGCGGGAAGGGGTGTGGCTGCGTGCATGGTGACTCCTTGTGTGGCAGGGATGCGAGCGGGCAAGATGTGGGGCTAGGCGCGCGTGCTGGATGCACAGGCGGTCTGCTCGGAGACCAGGGTGCCACCCCCTGTGGGATGGCGGGCGCGGAAGTCGGCCACGGCCGCCTTGATCGCGTCCTCGGCCAGGATGGAGCAGTGGATCTTGACCGGGGGCAGGGCGAGTTCTTCGGCAATGTCCGCGTTCTTGATCGCCAGCGCCTCGTCCAGCGTGCGCCCGCGCACCCACTCGGTGACCAGCGAGCTGGACGCAATGGCCGAGCCGCAGCCGTAGGTCTTGAACTTGGCGTCCTCGATCACGCCCTGCGCGTTGACGCGGATCTGCAGGCGCATCACGTCGCCGCAGGCGGGCGCACCCACCATGCCGGTGCCCACGTTGGCGTCGTTGGCGTCAAAGGCGCCGACGTTGCGGGGGTTCTCGTAGTGGTCGACGACTTGGTCGCTGTAAGCCATGGGGACTCTCCGTGTGACAGTGTTGGGGGCGGTGGTGCTTGGCGCCGTGCTTAGTGCTCGGCCCACTGAATGGTGTTCAGGTCGATGCCGGCCTGCACCATGTCCCACAGCGGGCTCATGGCGCGCAGGCGGCTCACCACCTGGGTGACCTGGGCAATCGTGAAATCGATCTCGGCCTCCGTGGTGAAGCGGCCGATGGAGAAGCGCACCGAACTGTGCGCCAGTTCGTCGCTGCGACCCATGGCGCGCAGCACATAGCTGGGCTCCAGGCTGGCCGAGGTGCAGGCCGAGCCGGACGACACTGCCACGCCCTTGATGCCCATCAGCAGCGATTCGCCCTCGACGTAGTTGAAGCTCACGTTCAGGTACTGCGCGGCGCGTTGTGTGTCATCGCCATTGAGCACCACGGCCTCCAGCGGTTGAAAGCCGGCCCACAGGCGGTCGCGTAGGGTGCGGATGCGGGCGTTGTCTGTCGCCATGCACTCGCGTGCCAGGTTGAAGGCCTCGCCCATGCCCACGATCTGGTGCGTGGGCAGCGTGCCGCTGCGCATGCCGCGCTCGTGGCCGCCGCCGTGCATCTGCGCCTCGATGCGCACCCGTGGCTTGCGCCGCACGTACAGGGCGCCGATGCCCTTGGGGCCGTAGATCTTGTGCGCGGACAGGGACATCAGGTCCACCGGCAATTGCCCCAGGTCGATGGCAACCTTGCCGGCCGCCTGCGCCGCATCCACGTGCAGCAGCACGCCCTTGGCGCGGCAGATGGCGCCCAGCGCGGCCACGTCCTGGATCACGCCGGTCTCGTTGTTGACCAACATCACCGAGGCCAGCACGGTGTCGGGGCGCAGCGCGGCCTCGAAGGCCCGGTGGTCCAGCAGGCCGCTGGGCAGCACGGGCAGGACGGTGACCTCGAAGCCCTCGCGCTCCAGTTCCCGCATGCTGTCCAAAACCGCCTTGTGCTCGGTGGCGACGGTCACCAGGTGCTTGCCCTTGCTCTTGTAGAAGTGCGCCGTACCCTTGATCGCCAGGTTGTTGGACTCGGTGGCGCCCGAGGTCCAGACGATCTCGCGCGGGTCGGCATTCACGAGCGCACTCACTTGTTCCCGGGCAAGCTCCACGGCCTCATCCGCCGCCCAGCCAAAGGCATGGGAGCGGCTGGCCGGGTTGCCATACAGCTCGCCCAGGTAGGGCAGCATCTTGCGCACCACGCGCGGGTCCACCGGCGTGGTGGCCGCATAGTCCAGGTAGACGGGCCGCGCGAATCGGGTGGCGGCTGGGTCGTGACGGGTATCCGACATGGCGTGCTCCGGTTAAGGGGTTACGCCACCCATTTCGCAATTTCGGTGCCATGCCAAATTCCGCGCCGAATGCGCCTGCCGGCGGGCCTATTGTTGTGTTTGTCGGGGGGTGGGGTGGAGCGGGCGTCAGCCTTGTCTTGTTTGTCGCAACGCCGCCTGTCGCAAAGCTGGCAAGGAAATCGGGGCCAGATCGGCTTGGTGCGCTTCTTGCATGGAAGCTGCCAACGGTGTTCGCAACAGCCTGCGGCCGTGTTAACCGGAGATCCATATGGTGAATCCGCAAGCAATTGAATCCCGGCGTGAGCTCAATGCCATCTACGAGGTCAGCAAGACGCTGGCTACGTCCCTGGATGTGGCCAAGACCTTTCGTGAAGCCCTGAACTATCTGCTGCACGCCTTTGACTGGCGGCGCGCCTTTGTGGTGCTGGCGGAGGGCGACGGACGCCTGCGCGGCCTCTGTGCCGTCGGCCTGACGCGCGACGAGCAGCAGCGCCTGCAATTCGAGTCCGGCGAAGGCATCGTGGGCCGCGTCTATGCCAACGGTATCCAGGTCATCGTGCCCGATGTGCGTTCCGAACCCCTGTTCCTGAACCGCACCGGTGGCGCCGACCAGACGCCCGGCGTGCCGGTGGCCATGCTGGTCACCCCCATCCGGGCGGACCGCCGCACAGTGGGCGTGCTGGCCGTGGACTGCCTCAACCCCGATGAGGGCCGCGGCTTTTCCAACGACCTGCAGGTGCTCAAGATGGTGGCCACGCTGATGGGCCAGGCCCTGCTGCTGCACCGCAGTGTCACGGCCGCGCACGACAGCCTGCAAGACGAAGTGCGGCGCATGGACAAGTTGCTCAAGCCGCACCACCAGATCGACCAGGTGGTGGGCATTTCCAAGCCCATGCTGGAGGTGTTTGAACAGGTCCACCAGGTGGCGCCGTCGCGCACCACGGTCCTGCTGCGCGGTGAAAGCGGCACCGGCAAGGAGGTGATTGCCCGTGCTGTGCACAACCTCTCGCCGCGCAAGAACGCGGCCTTTGTCCGCGTGAACTGCGCGGCGCTCACCGAATCGCTACTGGAGAGCGAACTGTTCGGCCACGAGAAGGGTTCGTTCACCGGCGCGCAGGGCCAGCGCAAGGGCCGCTTCGAGATGTCCAACGGCGGCACCCTGTTCCTGGACGAGATCGGCGACATCTCGCCGTCCTTCCAGGCCAAGCTGCTGCGCGTGCTGCAGGAGCGCGAGTTCGAGCGTGTGGGCGGATCCACGGTGGTCAAGGTGGACGTGCGCCTGATCCTGGCCACCAACCGCAACCTGGAGCGCATGGTGCAGGCCGGCGAATTCCGCTCCGACCTGTATTTCCGCATCAACGTGGTCAGTATCCAGCTGCCGCCGCTGCGCGAGCGGCGCGAGGACATTCCCGCCATGGCGACCCACTTCCTGGATCGCTTCAACCAGGAGAACGGCCGGTCCACCCGCTTCAGCCCGGAGGCCATGCGGGTGCTGACCAGCTGCTACTGGCCGGGCAACGTGCGCGAGCTGGAGAACTGCGTGGAACGCACCGCCACCATGACGCATGGGGACGTCATCTCCGACCTGGCCTTCCGCTGCCAGGGCAACCGTTGCCTGACCCAGGTGCTGCACCACATCGAACGCGTGGACGCCGTGCGCGCCACGCCGCTGGCCGACATTCCGATTACCGAGGTTCCGATGCCGCCGCCCGTCGTGGCTCCTGTATCGCCAACGCCGGGTCCGGCCGAAGCATCTGCGCCCGAGGTCGCTGTTGCCACGCTACCCGCGCGCGACGACGACGGCAAGCCTGAAGGCGAACGCGAACGCCTGATCTGGGCCATGGAGCGCTGCGGCTGGGTCCAGGCCAAGGCCGCGCGCCTGCTCAAGATCACACCACGGCAGATGGGCTATGCGCTGCAAAAGAATGGGATTGAGGTGAGGAAGTTCTGACTTGCCTTTGACGCTTCGACAGTAGTTACGGTAAAATGCCGTACCAATTTTTGGAGAAACTCATGACAGCCGCTGCCCGTTTTGATCTGAAGCTGGATGCTGAAGACAAGGATTTGTTGTCCCGCGCGGCAAGCCTCATGGGGACAACCATGGCGGGTTTCGTCCGTAGTGCAGCCAAAGAGAAGGCGCAAAACATGTTGGAATTGGAAGCGCGTGTCACGCTTTCAAAACGAGATTTCCAGGCGTTCAACATGGCTATCGGCGGTGCATTTGCTCCCAACCCGGTCTTACAAGGCGCACTGAAGGCTGCGTCCAAGGTCAAACGTGCTTGAAGAACACGTCCTAGACCCCAAGCTGCATGACCGCTCCGGTTTTCGGTGTGGGGAACCTGCACTCGATGCGTTCTTGCACAAATATGCGGCGCAACAGAGCGCCAAGGGCATCAGCTCGGTTTTTGTGTTGGTTGATAGCGCACACCCCCACAACATATTGGGGTTCTACACCTTGAGTGCGGCGCAAATCGGCGTTGAGCAACTCAGTGATTCCGAGCGCAAGAAGCTGCCGCACTATCCGGTCCCGTGCTTTCGCATGGGACGACTTGCGTGCAACCTGAAAACGCAGGGCAGCGGGCTAGGCGCCACGTTGATAGGCCTGGCGGTTGACCGATGTCTCAAAGCTAAAGTTCACGTAAGCGCATATGCGCTACTGGTCGATGCCAAGAACGACAAGGCGAAGGCGTTCTACCAACACTTCGGCTTCACTGCCTGCGTGGACTCCCCATTGACCTTGTATCTCCCGCTGGGATGATGAGCAGGGGCTCCCATCAATGTCATCTTTGTCGCATCACTGACAGCCACCCCGAATAGACCGGCCATCCAGCCGGTCTAATGTTCCACATCCGACAAAGCTAAGGCCCTAAACAGCGGTTTTCGGGTGGCATGGATTTGGCTATGAGTACCCCGTGCGGCCGCTTCGGCCGCGAGAAGGGGTTCCATGCAAGCGACGACCTATGTCAGCATCGGCCAGATCAAGCCACTGGGCGCCAAGCTGGATGTGCCTGCCGCTGGCGGCTGCTCCACCCAAGGGGGGGAGGGCAAGGCTAGCTGTGGTTCCGCCGACGGCCCCGACGACATGCCCCAGGAGATTTGGGACAAGGTCAAGAACCACCCCTGCTATTCCGAAGAGGCCCACCACCACTTCGCCCGCATGCACGTGGCGGTGGCGCCGGCCTGCAACATCCAATGCAACTACTGCAACCGCAAGTACGACTGCAGCAATGAATCCCGCCCCGGCGTGGTATCACAAAAGCTCATGCCCGACCAGGCGGTGAAAAAGGTGCTGGCCGTGGCCAGCGAGATCCCGCAGATGACGGTGCTGGGTATCGCCGGCCCGGGCGACGCACTGGCCAACCCGAAAAAGACCTTCGAGACCATGCGCCAGCTCAGCGAGAAGGCGCCCGACATCAAGCTGTGCCTGTCCACCAACGGCCTGGCGCTGCCGGACATGGTGGACGAAATCTGCCGGCACAACATCGACCACGTCACCATCACCATCAACATGGTGGACCCGGCAGTGGGCGAAAAAATCTACCCCTGGATCTTCTGGGACCACCGGCGCATTACCGGTTATGAGGCGGCCAAGATCCTGCATGAGCGCCAGATGCTGGGACTGGAGATGCTCACCGCGCGCGGCGTGCTCACCAAGATCAACTCGGTGCTGATCCCCGGCATCAACGACCAGCACCTGATGGACGTGAACCGCGAGGTGAAGAAGCGCGGCGCCTTCCTGCACAACATCATGCCGCTGATCTCCGAGGCCGAGCACGGTACCGTGTTCGGCTTGACCGGCCAGCGCGGCCCCAGCGCGGCCGAACTCAAGGCCGTGCAGGACGCCTGCATGGGCGGCGCCAACCTGATGCGCCACTGCCGCCAGTGCCGCGCCGATGCCGTGGGCCTGCTGGGCGAGGACCGCAGCGACGAATTCACGCTGGACCGGATCGATCAGATGGGCGAGGTGGTCTACGACCTGGACAAGCGCCGTGCCTACCAGGAGCAGGTCGAGGCCCAGCGCCAGGCCCAACAGTCCGCCAAGCAGCAAGCCCTGGCCGCCGCCAGCGCCGCGCCGGTCGCGCCCGCGGTCGCATCGGACCTCCAGGTGCTGGTGGCCGTGGCCACCAAGGGCGGCGGTCAGGTCAACGAACACTTTGGCCACGTCACCGAGTTCCAGATCTACGAGGTCTCCAGCACGCAGGCGCAGTTCGTCGGCCACCGCCGGGTGGACCAGTATTGCCAGGGCGGCGCCGGCGACGACGAGCAACTGCCATCGGTGGTGCGCGCCATCAACGACTGCCACGCCGTGCTGGTGGCCAAGATCGGTGCCTGCCCCCGTGATGAGCTGGCGCAGGCCGGCATCGAGCCGGTGGACCAGTATGTCGGCGAATTCATCGAGAAGGCCGCGCTGGACTGGTTCAACGACTACCGCGCACGCATCGCCAGCGGTTCCGTGGTGCACCAGGCCCGCGGCGATGCCCGCATCCGTCAGGGCGCCTACACCAGCCTGGCTGCCTAAACCCTTCCATCCCCATTCCCCTCACCCAACGAACGGAGAACCACCATGGCCCACAAGATCATTTCCTCGACCTGCACCGCCTGCTCGGCCTGCGAACCCGAGTGCCCCAACGTCGCCATCCGCGAAAAGAACGGCACCTATGTCATCGACCCCAAGAAGTGCACCGACTGCCAGGGCCACTTCGACTCACCGCAGTGCGTGGCCGTGTGCCCCGTGGACGGCTGCATCGTCAAGGCCTGAGAACCATGTTGCCTGCTGTCACCATCACCCCCGCCGCCGCCAAGTTCATCAACCGCGTGGTGCGCTTCTCCGGCTTGCCGCCCGACGCGGGCCTGCGCCTGGCCGTCACCCCCGGCGGCTGCTCCGGCTACGCGTCGGAGTTCAGCGCCGCATCCACGCCCGCGGCCGATGAGCAGGTGCTGGAGGTCGGTGGCGTGCGCCTGTTCCTGGGCGCAGAAAGCCGGCTGATGCTCAATGGCTACACCATCGACTTTGTGGAAAAACCCACCCAGTCGGGCCTGACCTTTACCGACCCCAACAAGGGCGCCTGTGCCTGCAGCACCGCCGAAGCGGGTATGCCCAGTGGTGTGACCAAGATCGCGGTCGGCGCCATCACGCGCGGGCGTCCGGCCAGTCCGGCTGCGGCCTGAGTCATGTAGGAAACACGCACCATGCACGGGAGGCGCACACAGCAGGACGGCATCCCGGCCCAGCACTGGCAGGGGGGCCCGATCCGCTGTGGCGACTGCGACTACGCACGCCTGCGCGCCTGCGACGGGGAGGCGGGCTGCGAGCCCGGCCGCGCCTGCATGCAGGACGTGTATGCCCGGCGCATTGATCGTTTCTTCCGCTGGCACCCCGAGCTGAGCAACGAACAACTGGAGCATGCCTATTTCGAGGTGCGCGCCATTGCCGCCCGCCGGGCCAGCGTGTTCCGCCTGACGCCGCTGATGGACGACCCGGACGAGACCGTGCGCCTGCAGGTGGCGCTGCGCGTGCCGCAAGCCCAGCTGGCCCGCCTGGTGCAGGACCCGCACCGTGAGGTCCGCATCCGGGTGGCCCAGCGCCTCGACGCTCCGGAATTGGCGACGCTGCGCAACGACCCGGACTACGGCGTGCGCGAGCTGGTGGCCCAGCGGGTGTCGCTGGCCATCCTGCCGACCATGGCCAACGACCCGGACCGTGCCGTGCGCCTGCGCGTGGCGCAGCGGCTGGACATGCCGGCCTTGCTGCGCATGGTGGACGATGCGGAGCCGGAGGTGCGCCGCGTGGTCGCCCAGCGCCTGCCCACGGCCCTGCTGACACATCTGGTGGAGGATGCCGACTGGCGCGTGCGCTGGGAAGTGGCGCAGCGCGCCGATGCCGCCACGCTGGCCCAACTGCGCAACGACGAGGACGCCGAGGTGCGTCTGGCCGTTCAGGAACGCCTGGCACAGGCACGTCGCTTGGCAGGGGTAGACCATGGCTGACATCAACCGCGACGACATCGAGGTCGAGCTGGCCTACCCGCCACGCTTCAGCTATGGCGAGCGGGTGGTGTCGCGCTCGGTGGTCCGCAACGACGGCACCTACCGCGGCCACGATATCGGCGATGTGCTGGTCCACAAGGGCGAGATCGGCTACGTGATCAGCATCAACACCTTCCTGCAGCAGTACTACATCTATGCCGTGGACTTTGTCGAATCCGGCCACCGCGTCGGCATGCGTGCCAAGGAGCTGTGCACGCTGGACAACCTGCCCGACGAGGTGCTGGCGCAGTTGGGCGACAAGGCCGCCGCACTGCGCGCGCTGGGCTCGCCCCAACCCCAGGAGGATCGCGTATGAACGCTTCTGAAACCCTGCCGCGCCTGCCGGCCTATGCCTGGGGCCAGCGCGTGATTGCGCTGGACGACCTGGTCAACGACGGCAGCTACCCCGACCGTGCGCCCGACGCACTGCTGGCGGCGCGTGGTTCCCTCGGTGAGATCGTCAACGTCGGCCACGCCCCCGACTTGAACGAACCAGTCTACCTGGTGCAGTTCGACGGCTGCGTGGTGGGCTGCCTGGAGATCGAGCTGGTGCCCGCGCCGCCGGGCCTACTGCCCGAGACCGAGGAGCTGCGGGCATGACAGCCGCCAGGGCGGCCGTTTCTCCCCGGCGCAGCGCGGTGGGGGACCTCACGCTGCACCGCATGCAGCGCGCCCTGCGCGAGCGCCTGCGGTACCGCTACGTGCAGCCGCAGGTGCTGCGCGAGGGCGACTGTTTTCGCATTCAGAGCCCGTGCTGCTCGCGCAACGTGGACCCCGAGGGCGGCCTGATCGACATCGCGCTGCTGATTCCCAACGGCCCCGCCAGTTGGAGCCTGTGCTCACGCGACCACGCCAACCAGGCCTGGGTCGCCCAACTGCGCGACCAGCGGCTGGACACGCTGCTGGAAGCCCTGTGCGTGGACGATGCCCGCCAGTTCTGGCCATGATCTACCTGGACCACAACGCCACCACACCGCCCGCGCCCAAGGTGATTGCGGCCATGCTGCCGGTGCTGAGCACGGTATGGGCCAATTGCTCGTCCCAGCACGGTCCGGGGCAGGAGGCCAAGCGGGCGCTGGGTGCGGCCCGTGCCACGGTGGCCCGGGTGCTGGGCTGCAGATCAGCAGAAGTGATCTTCACCAGCGGCGCCACCGAGGCCAACCACCTGGCCGTGCGCGGCCTGCTGTCAGCCGCCCCGCCCGGGCGCCGGCGTGCGCTGTTCAGCGCCGTGGAGCACGCCGGCCACCTGCGCCTGGCGCGCGCCCTGGCCGCCGAAGGGGTGACCGTGGACTGGATTCCGGTGTTGCCCGACGGCACCCTGGACCTGGCCAGCGCCCAGGCGCTGATCGGCCCGGACCTGGCCCTGGTCTCCGTGATGGCCGCCAACAACGAGACCGGTGCACTCATGCCGGTGAGTGCCCTGGCGCAGTGGGCCCAGGCCGCCGGCGCTCGCCTGCATGTGGATGCCACCCAGTTCATCGGCAAGCTGCCGTTTGCCTTTGCGGACTGGGGTGCCGACGCGGTGTCGCTGTCGGCCCACAAGCTGCAAGGCCCCAAGGGCGTGGGCGCGTTGTTGCTGCGCCAGGGTGTGGAGCTCACGCCGCAGATCGTGGGCAGCCAGGAGCGCGGCCGCCGCGGTGGCACCGAGAACCTGGCCGCCATCGTTGGCATGGCCACGGCCCTCGAACAGTTGGGCGATGTTGCGGCCGAGGCCCGACGCCAAGTTGCCTTGCGCGACTCGCTGGAGCGGGAGCTGGTGCAGGCCCTGCCGCAAACCCACATCTGGTGCCGCAGCGTGCCGCGCTTGCCTGGCACCAGTTACCTGCGTTTTGGCACCCTGTCGGTGGACGTGGTGCTGCAGCGCCTGGAGCGCCTGGGCGTGGCCGCCTCCAGCGGCGCGGCGTGCTCGTCGCACGGCGGCGAACCTTCGCATGTGCTCACCGCCATGGGCGTCCCGGCGGACGAAGCGCTGGCCGCGGTGCGCCTGTCGATGGGGCGCACCACCACGCAGGATGACGTGCGCTACCTCGTTCACAACCTGCCACCGTTGCTCACGCCGCACTTGACACCACCACCCACCAGGAGTTCCCCATGAAACTGATGATCCGCAAAGACAGCAAAGGCGTGCTGACCGGCTACGTGCCCAAGAAAGATCTGGAGGAACCCATCACCGCCATGGCCAATCCCGCCATGTGGGGCGGCCTGGTCACGCTGGCCAATGGCTGGCAGTTCGACCTGCCGGAGATGCCCGCCGACACGCCGCTGCCCGTCACCGTGGAGGCGCGCCGCCTGCCACTGGCAGGGGAATAGCCATGGCCATGGACACCGCCTACCTGCGCAGTGCCAGTGAAGTGATCGGCGCCGCCCCGTCCCTGCGCGACGCGGCCGCCATCTGGCGCGCGCGCGACCCGGCCACGCGCGTGCTGCTGGTCGATGCCATGGACATGCGCGGCGAAACCCCGGCCCTGCAACTGGGCCACCGCCGCGTCTATCTGGCCACCTCCAACGGGCACTGCTGGTCCGTCACCGCGGAGCCGGCCGAGGCCACGGCATTGATCCTCACGCAAGAAGACTGATGCCATGGAAGTCGACGCCATTTCCCTGTTCGAACCCGAGTGTGGCGCGCGTGAGATCGAGCTCGCCAGCACCGTGCTGCAGTCCACCCGCTGGGGCGACGGCCCCATGCTGGAGGCCTTCGAGCGTGCCTTTGCCGGCTGGGTGGGGCGCAAGCACGCCGTGGCCGTGGCCAGCGGCACGCTGGGCACCTGGATCACGCTGCGCGCGCTGGGCATAGGCCCCGGTGACGAGGTGGTCTGCACCGCCCACACCTGGCACCAGGTGGCGCAGGCCATCACCCTGGCCGGGGCCACGCCGGTGTTTGCCGACATCAACTACTGGACCGGCAGCCTGAGCCCGGAAAAGGCCGCGCTGAAGATCACGCCCCGCACCCGCGCCCTGCTGGCCGGCAACACCAACGGCCACCCAGCCGCCTGGGCGCCCCTGCGCGCGCTGGCCGACGCCCACGGACTGGCCTTGATTGAGGACAGCACCGAGGCCATGGGCTCGCGCTACAAGGGTCAGACCGTGGGCAGCTTTGGCGACGTGGCGGTGTTCGACTTTTCCGCCCCCTCGGCCCTGTGCACGGGGGAGGGCGGCATGCTGGTGACGGACGACGATGCCCTGGTGCACGAGTTGCGCTACCTGCGCCAGCGCCGCCTAGCGGACCGCGCCTCGGTGTCGGTGGGCTCGCGCGTGCCGCTGCAGGCCGGCATGAGCGAACTGACCGCCGCGCTGGGGCTGGCCCAACTGGCCGGACTGGATGAGCGCCTGGAGGCGCGCAAAAAGGTGGTGGCCTGGTACCACGACAACATGCAGAGCTTCGAGGGGGTCAAGCCCCCCTACATCGGCGAGGGCGTGGACGAGGTCCACTGGATGCTCTACGTGGTGCACCTGGGCAAGCGCTTCTCGGGCAGTGCCCGCGCGCAGATGATGGACGACCTGCTGGCCTGCGGCGTCGAGACCGCGCCCTACAGCCACCCGCTGCACCAGCAGTTCTTCTACATGCAGGCCGACAACGCCGTCGGCCGTCAGCGTGGCGCGCTGCCGGACACCGACCGCATCGGCGACCGAGCCCTGGCGCTGCCGTTGCACACGCAGCTGGACGAGGAGCAGGTCCAGTACATCGTCAAGACGCTCAAGGACACGGCCACCAATGTGGGTGCCGGCGCCGCCATCTACTGAAGGACAGCCATGGATACCCAGGACCTGATCGATACCATCGCCAACCACCTGAGCGGCGGCAGCGTCATCCCCTACCTGGGGCCGGGCATGCTGTCGCTGTGCCCTGGTGCCACCGTGCCAGCCACGCCACTGGCGCTGGCCGAGTTCATGACCGCCAAGGTCGGCGTGCCGCACAAGATCCGCAAGCGCCTGACCCAGGCGGCGCAGTTCATCGAAAACTTCAAGCACCGCAAGACCGTGGTGCAGCTGATGAACGAAGCCTTTGCCGCCGCCCCCGCGCCGTCACCTTTGCACCTGGCCCTGGCCAGCGGCGGCGCGGGGATGTGGGTGGACATCTGGTACGACGACACCTTCGCCCAGGCCGTGGCCCAGGTGGCGCCAGCGGGCGGCTGGGCCCAGACCCAGGGGCTGTCGCAATCCGAACATTTCGGCCACTGGACCGGCGACTACGCCGCCGATGGCACGGTACTGCCCGAACTGCCCGCAGGCGCCAAGCTGCTGTACCGGCCGCTGGGCGGCCACGCGCCGGCGGGGAACTACCTGGTGTCCGACAGCGACTTTGTCGAGGTGCTGACCGAGATCGACATCCAGACCCCCATCCCCGCTGCCGTGCAGGCCTGGCGCACCGGCCGCCACTTCCTGTTCCTCGGCTGCCGCTTCGACGACCAGCTCACCCGCTGCTTTGCACGCCAGATCATGAAGCGCTCCAGCGGCCAGCACTGGGCGGTGCTGCCCGACGAGCCCACGCGCATGGAGGCGCGCTTCCTGCAGGAGCAGGCCATCACCCGCATCGCCATGCCGCTGGACGCCTTTGCCGACGCTCTGCTGGGCGATGAGGCGGCGACGCTGCAAATGCTATCAGTCTGATAGCTGCTCACGCATATTCCGCAAGGGCTGGCGGCCAATATCCCTGTGGGTTTCAGCGCCACGCCGGGTTGACGCCACGATCCGGCGGGTACAGCGTGATGTAGTGGGCGATGCGGGGAAGCGCGGCCACATTCTTGCCACTGCCATGGGGCAGTTCCTGACGCCAGATCACCAGGTCGCCAGCGCTGCCCGGCAGGGAGACAACACCCGCGTCTTCGAGATTCACATCCCTGGGGTTGACGTCGGAGGGCAGGCCGGACAACCAGGATGCGATGGTCCGGTGGAAGCCAGGCACGCAGCGAAACGCCCCTTGGTTGGAGGCCACGTCGTTGAGATAGAGGATGCCCAGAACGTCGAACGGCATCGGCTGGCTGAGGCTGGCGTCCCAGTGCAGCCGGCTGGGCCCGGAGTGGTCGTTGCCGGTCCGCACCGGCGGGTTGAAGCTGACGCGGTCCACGCTGGCGATGAGGTCCTCGGTACCCCATAGCTGGGCAAATGCCTTATGGATGCGCGGTGAGGAACGGTTGCGGTTCAAGAGCGGATGTTGAAACAGATCCGCCCAGAAGATTTGATCGCGTTGGTACCACCCGTCGGGCTGGTCGGGAGCCAGCCCGAGAAAGTCCCACACCAATTGCTCAGAGGCTTGGGCGTCGGCGCGGGAAATAGCGTGTTGGAGCACGACGTAGCCGTTGTCCTCCCAACAGGCCAAATCGTCGGCGCTCAGCACCGGATCGTCGATGGCTCCCGCCGCGGGATAGCTGCGGAAATGCCCTTGCAGCCAGGCTTCAACCGCGCGGTTGGTCTTTTCCACACATTGCGGAGATGGCGCAGAGCCCAGCTTGCCCACGATCCAGGTTTCCAACTGGGAAAAGCTCGGTCTCTCGTGAAGCAGATAGTGCTGGGGTTCCACGATACCCAGTCCCAGGGAGTCGAGCACCACGCGGTCGAGCTCGCTTTCGTGGGGGATCAGATCCGGCAGCGGCACTCCGCACAAGGTCGCCCGCGACTTGTCCCAGATGCGCTTGAGATGGAATATGCCCAAAAGTCCTGTTTCCAGGATGCCACTGTGTTCCTCCATCCCCGCCTCCTTGGTGTGTCAATGTGCCACGGGTCTTTGCCCGTGACAGAGCGTACACCGAAATATGCTATCAATAAAATAGCTGCCTACGCTTATTCCACAAGGGCTTGCTGCCGATTTGCCCTATGTGTGCCGGTGAAAATCTAGCCAATCAGCGCCACTGCCTTGATCTGCACCCAGACCGACTGACCAGTGTGCAGGCCCAGCCCGTCCGCCGCGCGGCGCGTCAGGCGGGCTAGCAGGGGCGAGGTGCCCAGCCGCAGGCGCAACAGGGCCAGGGCCGGGTGGTAGTCGCCGGCCTGCTGCTCCACCGTGGCCGGCAGGCAGTTCTGGATGCTGGTGTGCGCGGCGGGTTGGAGCGCGATGCTGACGTCGCGCGCCAGGATGCGCACGCGCACCGGCTGGCCCAGCGCCTGGCCGCCGTCGCGCACCCACAGGCTGCCGCCGGGAAACTCCACCCGGGCCAGGTGCCAGGCGGTATCCCGCTCGGCCACCCGGGCCTGCAGCACCACGCCGGCGTCTTCACCCAGGTGAATGGGCAGGTCCGTGCTGGCCAGGGTCTCCTGCAGCGGCCCGGCGGCCACCACGCGCCCGGCCTGCAGGGCCACGATGTGGTCAGCCAGGCGCGCCACCTCGTCCGGTGCATGGCTGACATAGACCACGGGGATGTCCAGCTCGTCGTGCAGGCGCTCCAGGTAGGGCAGGATGTCGTTCTTGCGCGCCAGGTCGAGCGCCGCCATCGGCTCGTCCATCAGCAAGAGGCGCGGGCTGGTCAGCAGTGCGCGGGCAATCGCCACGCGCTGGCGCTCGCCGCCGGACAGGCTAGAGGGCATGCGCTGCAGCAGATGCGCCAGGCCCAGCAGCGCCACCACATGGTCCAGCGCCACGCGCTGCTGCGCCCGCGGTACGCGCGACTGGCCGAACAGCAGATTACGCCGCACATCCAGGTGGGCAAAGAGATTGGCCTCCTGGAACACATAGCCCAGCGGGCGGCGGTGGGTGGGCAAGAACACGCCGTCACCCTGCCAGGTCTCGCCCGCCACGCGCAGTTCGCCTTGGTCGACCCGGATCAGACCTGCCATGCAACGCAGCACCGTGGTCTTGCCGCAGCCCGAGGGGCCGAACAAGGCCGTCACACCCTGGCCGGGCAGGTCCAGGTCCACATCCAGGTCGAAGCCGGGGTAGGCCAGCCGGAAATGCGCCTGGATGGTCATGACAGGCGGCTCCAACCCCGGCCCTGCAGGGCCAGCAGCACGGCAAAGGAGAACAGCAGCATGCCGCCGGCCAGCCAGTGGGCGTTGGCGTATTCCAGCGCCTCCACGTGGTTGTAGATGGCCATGGATAGCACCTGGGTCTTGCCCGGGATGTTGCCGCCGATCATGAGCACCACGCCGAACTCGCCCACCGTGTGGGCAAACCCCAGCACGGCAGCGGTGATGAAGCCCGGTCGCGCCAGGGGCAGGGCCACGTAGACAAACGCCTCCCAGGGCGAGGCGCGCAGCGTGGCCGCAGCCTCCAACGGCGCACGGCCAATGGCGGTAAAGGCCTGCTGCAGCGGCTGCACGACGAAGGGCATGGAGTACAGGCTCGATGCCATAACCAAGCCGGCAAAGGTGAAGGGCAGCAGGCCCAGGCCCAACCACTGCGTGAACTGGCCCACCGGCCCCTGCGGCCCCATCAGCACCAGCAGGTAGAAGCCCAGCACCGCCGGCGGCAGCACCAGTGGCAGCGTGACGATGGCGCCCACCACGGTCTTGAGCGGCGAACGCCCCCGCGCCAGCCACCAGGCGATGGGTGTACCCAGCACCAGCAGCAGCACCGTGGTGAGGCCGGCCAGGCGCAGGGTCAGGCCGATCGCGGCAAGGTCCTGGGAGGAGGGCATGGGCTCAAGCCTCCGGGCCGTGGCACTTGGCAAAGTCGGCGCAGGCGCCGCAGGACGGGGCCGGGCAGACGTAGATGCCCTCGGTACTGCAGTACTGGCGGTAGAGAAACTTTTTCCACTTCATGTCGGTCACGTTCAGCGCCGCCAGGCCGGGGAAGGCGGTCAGCATCAGCGTGCTCAATTCCCCGCGGTGCGCCAGACCCAGGTCCTGCCACAGGTGGTCGCGCCCGGCGCAGCCCCAGGCTACGATGCGCGCCAGCCAGACCTCTGATTCGCGCTGCCCGGCGCGATGCTGGAGCAGCAGGCCCATCAGGTCGGCCAGCTCCTCCAGGTCTTGCGGGCTGCCGTCGGTGAGGGCGATGTCCATGCCGGGGAAGTAGTGCGCCACCAGGCATTCAAATTCGGGCGGGGTCAGCCCCAGCGTGGCCGGCAGCACGCCTTCGCCCAGATGGCGCCCCACCAGCAGGCTGGCCAGCACCGGGCGCAGCGGGTCCGCTCTCGCATCGGGTTTGGCAGGGCACCCCAACAGGGTGACAACGTGGGGGAAGCGGTGGGTGTGCGCATGCATGGTGTCAGTGCCGCGAAAACAGGTCACGCAGCTTGCACAGCGTGGTGGTGACGTCAAAGCGCGTATCCGCCAGCGCCTCGCCGGCCAGGATCTTGACCAGGGCCGTGTACGGATCGGTCTCGCCGGTGAGCAGCACGGTGGCGCCCCATTTCTGCATGTGGCGCAGGTAGCCGTCACCCGCGCTCGCGGCCACCATGATCTCCACGCCATGCAGCGGGTGGGGGCCATCGTCCTGGAAGTGGTGGGGCAGTTGCTCCTGGGTGAGCTCAATGCGCTGGGGCACGGGCAGCGGCGCGTCGGGCTGGCAGTCGAACAGCAGCCAGTCGCGGGTCTGGCCGGCGTGGCCGGACACGGCGGTCCAGTCGTTCTTGGTGGCGATGGCGATCTTCATGGCGAGGGGAGTTCGTAGCCGAAGGACTGGATGACGGCAATGGCCTTGGCCGATTTGAGGTACTGCAATAAGGCCAGCGCTGCGGGTTTGCCCTTGCCTTTGTCCAGGACCACGGCGTCCTGGCGGATCGGGGTGTAGAGCTTGGCAGGCACCAGCCACGACGAGCCTTCGATCTTGCCGTCCTTCTGCACCTGGGACAGGGCCACAAAGCCCAGCTCGGCATTGCCGGTGCTGACGAACTGGTGGGCCTGGGTGATGTTCTCGGCCGTGACGAGCTTGGCCTGCAAGGCATCGAAGCTGCCCAGCGCCTTCATGACCTCGATGCCGGCGGCGCCATAGGGCGCCAGCTTGGGGTTGGCCAGCGCTAGGTGCGCAAAGCTGCCTTTCTTCAGGATGTCCCCCTGGCCGTCCACCAGGCCGGGCTTGGCCGACCACAGCACCAGCTTGCCGATGGCGTAGGTGAACTGGCTGCAGGCCACGGCCGCGTTCTCCGCAATCAACTTGGTGGGGGTTTCGTCGTCGGCACTGAGCAGCACCTCAAAGGGGGCGCCGGCCTTGATCTGCGCGTAGAACTTGCCGGTGGAGCCAAAGGAGGCCACCACCTTGTGGCCGGTGTCCCTCTCGAACTCGGCGGCGATCTTCTGCAACGGCGCCGTGAAGTTGGCGGCAACGGCAACCGACACCTCATCGGCACGCGCGCCACTGGACAGGGCCAGCAGGGTGGCGAGGGCGAGGGACAGGGTTTTGAAGGGGACCATGGGCAGCTCCTGGGAAGTGGATGATTCAGTCAGTCGACGGCCACCAGAAACACGCTGGAGGCCTTGAATACGGCGGTCACGCGCTGGCCCACCGCCAGGCCCAGGCGCTTGACGCTCTGCGCGGTGACGACGGCGGTGATCACATGGTGATCTCCGGGCATGGTCAGCGTCACCTCGGCATTGACCGGGCCGTCGTGCAGGCTGGTCACCGTGCCGGTGAAGCGATTGCGGGCCGAGATCGGGCTGTCGTCCCCGACCAGCAGCAGGATGGACGAGGCCTTGACGAAGGCCAGCACATCGCGCCCCAGGGCCAGGCCCAGGTTCTCGGCCGACTCGCGCGTCACGATGGCGGTGAGCGCCAGGTCGGGCGCCAGCTGGATGGTGACCTCGGTGTCGACCACACCGTCCTGGATGGCCGAGATGGGGCCGGCGAACTGGTTACGGGCACTGGTTTTCATGGACAGTCTCCTGAGTACTTGCCGAAAGTCGGCCACATCGCACACACCGCTGTGCTCCAGGTTGCGGGTGAGCCTTTCCAGCGCCAGCTGCGATTCCTTTTCCAGCGCGCGGTAGAAGGCGATCAGCCGCCGGGCAAACGCCGTGAGTTCGGTGCCGCCCCCGTGGCGGCCGCCCGTGATGCGGTTGACGAGGGGCTCGGGCGCCACGTTGTTCATGTCGTCCACCGCATCCCAGGCCGCCTTGTAGGACATGGGAACCGCCTTGGCGGCTTGCGAGATGGAGCCGCACTTGTCAATGGCCTCCAGCAGGCGGATGCGCTTGTCGCCCAGGAAACTGCCCATCGCTGTATCGATCAGCAACTTGCCGGTGAGTTTGGGTGGCGACAGGGTCATGGTGCTGGATTCCGCTGTATAGCCATGCAAGCAACGTACCAAGCGTTGGTGGGCGCCGGTGCGCCGGGGTCACGGGTGTGCCGTGTTGGGTTGCCGACAACGATGTGTACTTCACTACATTGCGCTGACCCATCGCGTCGGGAACACGACGCGGCCTTTGCGCTCCGCTAGGTAGCGCTGTGGTGGTAAAGACCCCTTGGGTGAGCGTGCCGACCTGAACGCGTGCCGCGTGCGGGCGTTCAACGTCTGCACATGCCCAGGGCAGGAAAGCGTTGGCGTAGTTCCAGGGGCGCCGTTGGCGCGGGCGTCGGTGTGGCGCAAGCGGGTACGGGTGCAGGGTCCTGTGACTGGCATTGCGACGCCAATGGCTGGGCGCGGTTCGTGCCAGCCACCGGCGGAGATGCTGTTTGGTTGGCGCTGTCGGGTTCGGTCATGGCATCACTCCCGAACGGTATGTCAACGCGGCATGGCGTCGCTGATGGAGTAGCTAGTCTGGGCCTGGGCGCAATCGAAATGGCCGAGCACCGTGCGGCACACCAGCCAGCGGGTATCCACCAGGCGCCAGGCGGTCAGCGACTCGGCGTAGACCGGGGCTTCGTAAAAGTCCTCGTCGTCATCGCAGCGCAGTTGCGTCAGCACGAAGCGAAACGCGCTGTAGCAGGGGGCATTGGCCGCATCGGACCCGCGCGTGTGACGGGCCAGCATCTCGTAGTCGCTGTGCACATCGAAGCGGGTTGGCGCCACCACGAGCGCTTGCAAGGCGACGGGCAGCTCGTCGGTCCAGTGGACGGCTGGGTCACGGGGGCAGGCGTTGCTGTTGGCGTATGGTGTTTCGGTATATAGCGCTACGTGCATCGGGGCCACCTCCATGGTGTGTCGGAAATACGACCCGGGTTTGTTCGGGTTCCTACACCGGGGGTTGGCTTGGCATGTCGTCAATCGACAAACGCGACAAAGACCGGTGTCGCTATATACCCAGGCAAATAGCGTGCCGTGCCTGCGCCGTGCTGTCAGTGCGCGATGGAATCAAAGTCCGCCGCCATGGCGGCGCGCAGTTCCAGATCGACCGCGGCAGCGGCCAGTGGGTCGCCGCCGCGCAGCCAGTCGGCGTGGCTGTCGGGCTGGTCCAAGGCCAGTACCAGCGCGTGATTGAGTTCGTATGCGCCCCATGCCAGGCCCTGCTCGCGCACGGCCGCCTGCAGGGCCGACTGCACCAGCACGCGCACCACGCGGTGGGCGTTGGAGAAGGATACGGTGTCGATCCGGCCTGCGGCAGCCTGCACACAGGCCTGGCGGTCGTGCGAGGCGTGGCCGCGGCAGGCTAGGGGGCGCACGCGGTGGACCAGGCACACGCCCTGCACGAGGAAGGCGCAGCGCTGGCGCAGGGCCACGCGCCGGGCCTCGTCCAGTCCACGGGTGGCGGCGTCGGCCTGGCGCAGCTTGGCTAGCAGATCCATGCCATGGCCTCGCAGCGCAGGTGCCGTGGCGCGCAGGTAGGCCGCCAGCAGGAAGACCTCGGGTGCCGTGACGGTCACGCGCAGCGTGCAGCAACTGGGGCAACCCTTGCGGCAGGCGATGGGAGGCTGCCCTTCGGACTGGATGGCCACATTGCCGTCAAAGCTGTCCCAGGCCTGCAGCAGCACGGCCTCGCCCTGCGTGCGCAGCGTGTGCGCCAGCGCGGCACGCAGGTCGCGGAAGAAGGCTTGCGCGCTCAAATGTTTTTCTTGCCTTGCAACAGCTTGGCCTTGTCGGACGGGCTGTAGTGGTCAAAGTGGCCCTGCGCGGCGGCCACGCGGCGGTGGGCCATACGGATGGCCTCGATCTTGCCGGCCGGGGCAATGGGCGAGACGCATTTCTCCAGCGCCACGCTGTGGCACTGCGGGCAGGCCGGGGTGTCGCCCGTGCGCACCAGGGCTTCAAAGCGGCTGCCGCAGGCCGGGCAGTGGTAGTCGTAGATGGGCATGGCGCGCTCCTGGGGTTGCTGTCAAGGCAGATGCAGGGTTCGTGCCAAGGCCGAACCCGCCACCCCAAGGGCACCGTCAGGCCATGGCCAGCGGATAGTCCGTGTATCCCTTGGCGCCCGGCGTGAAGAAGCTGCCCATGTCGGGAGCATTCAGTGGCAGGCCTCTTTGCAGGCGTTGCACCAGGTCTGGATTGGCCAGGAAGGCTCGGCCCAGGCCGACCAGGTCCACCAGGCCATCGTTCACCGCCTGCTGACCTGAAGTCTGGTCAAAGCTGCCGCCGATGAAGAAGGTGCGCGGCCAAGCCTTGCGCAGTGCTTGCTTGAACGCGGCTGGCACCACGGGTGCGCCCATGGCCGTGTGGTCCGCCACGTGCACGTACACCAAACCGGCTTCGGCCAGCAGGGGCAACAGCTTGAAGTAGGTTTCTTCCAGTTCGGGGTAGGCGGACATGCCGCCATTGGCGCCGTAGGGGGATATGCGAATGCCCACCCGGTCGCCGCCAATGGCGGCCGCCGTTTCGCGCGCCACTTCGGCGACGAAGCGGATGCGCTTCTCCACGCTACCGCCCCAGGCATCGGTGCGCTGGTTGGTGGCGGGGCTCAGGAATTGTTCCAGCAGGTAGCCGTTGGCAGCGTGCAGTTCGACGCCGTCAAAACCGGCGGCGATGGCGTTCCGGGCGGCCTGCACAAACTCGGACTTGGCCTGGGCGATGTCGGCGTCCGTCATGGCTTGGGGCACGGGGTGGTCTTGCGGCCCCAGGGTGTCGGTGTACATCGTTCCGGCCAGCGCCAAGGCACTGGGGGCCACGATCTTGGTGCCCGCCGCCATGTTGGCCGGGTGGCTGACGCGGCCGGTGTGCATCAACTGCGCAAAGATCTTTCCGCCCTTGGCGTGCACGGCGTTGCCCACCGGTTTCCAGGCCTGCACCTGCTCGTTGCTCCACAGGCCGGGAATGCGGGCATAGCCCTTGCCGTTGGCCGAGGGCGCAATGCCTTCCGACACGATCAGGCCGGCCGTGGCGCGCTGGCCGTAGTACTCGGCCATCGGGTTCTGGGGCGTGCCGGTGGCGTCGGCGCGGCTGCGGGTCATGGGGTTCATGACCAGGCGGTTGCTCAGGGTCATGTTGCCCATGCGGTAGGGTTCAAACAGGCTGGTGGTTTGGGTAGCAGCGGTCATACAAAAGCTCCGGTAGGTAACAAGGTCGGGTTGAAGAAAGCAAAAGGCAGCTTGCGTTGGGGTACCCGATTGCAAGGGCACCCCAACGTGGTCATCGATTGAAAAAAAAACTCTTGGCGTCATAGCTGTATTGATGCCTACAGCCGGCCCTGCTGGCGCAGCGCGTGGGCGCGCTGGCGTATGCCCAACTGGCCTTTGCTCAGCGCATCCGCACTGGTGTGCACCGAATACGGCCCCATGAACAAGTCATGCGGGTGCTGCACTCCGGTGCCCAGCACAAAGGCGGTGTCGGTCTGCGCCTCGAACGTGATGGCGTTGTCGGACGCGTCAAACGCAACCAGGTCGCCAGTGGTCAAGGTCGTGGGTGCGCTCAACGCGCCCTCGCCCACCGCCATCCAGGCCACGGTGTGGCCGGCAGGCGGTTCGAAGCGCCAGGTCTCACCGGCCTTCAAATGCACGCCCAGGTAGGCTATGTCCGACGGCGCGGGGATGGGACTGGCCTGCCCGCCATAGCTGCCCAAGAGCACGCGCGCAGGGCCAACGTGCGGCACGCTTTCGGGCCCCAGGTAGATGCTGTGGGACGTGGCCAGCTCCAGTTCCGGCGGCATGGCCACCCACAGCTGGAAGCCCAGCACGCGTTCGGTGTTGATGGGTGTGCCGGTGTGCCAGACACCGCCGCCGGCCATCATCCACTCCACACCACCGGTGGGCAGGGTGCCGCGCGCGCCGTGTTCACCGGTGGTGTCTTCGTAGCCAGTCTGGCCGCTGATCAAATAGGTCAGCGTGGCAATGCCGGAGTGCGGGTGCATGCCGAATGCGGGCGGCTGGCCCCCGGCCGGCGCTTCAAACCGGTCCAGGAAGATAAAGGGCTTCAGCACCTGGCCCAGGTCCGATGGGCTGACCAGCCGGGTAATGGGGCCGTGCGTGCTGCCACGGGTGCGCTGCGTGATGGCGCGGTGCAAGGGGGTGCGGGCGTTCATGCAAAACTCCTGGTGGGTTGTTGGGTGGCTGTGGGACGCAGGTGGTAGACCACGATGGCGCACAGCACGCCCAGCACCATGGCCGGTATGGCCGAGCCGCCGATCAGAAACAGGTGGGTGGCCACGGCACCCACCATGGTGCCGCCTAGCCACAGGCCGCCGAAGAAGGCCGTGCGCGGCAGCAGTATCAGCACTATACCCAGCAGCTCCACGGCGCCGGTCACATAGCGGAACCACTGGCCAAAGCCGATGGCTTCGAAGTTGGCGACCATCTGCGGCACGCCAGCCAGCTTGGCAGTGCCAGCGGCGGTAAAGGCCAGGGCCAACAGGATGCGGATGCCCCAAACGGTGCGGTTTTTAGCGGTGGTGGACAGTGCCATAGTGAACTCCTTGTGCGGTTCGTTAAACGATGGCATTAGCGTATGGCCGCACACATTACTTGAGTAGATGCCATAATCGATATTCACTATGCCAAATTCGTTAGGAATGAGATGCTGGACCTGAACCAGATGGCCCTGTTTGTGCAGGTGGTGCAGGCCGGCAGCTTTGCCGAGGCTTCGCGCCGCCTGGCTATGCCACCTACCACGCTGAGCCGCCAGGTGGCGCAACTGGAGGACGCGCTGCAGGCACGCCTGTTGCAGCGCACCACCCGCAAGTTGACGCTGACCGACGCCGGCCGCACCCTGTTTGACCAGTGTGCCGAGCGGATCGACGCGTTGAAAAACGCCGCCAGCCAGCTTGCCGGCGACAGCCAGGCCCCCAAGGGCAATATCCGTGTGGCGGCATCGTCCGGGTTCTTTGAGTACTTCCAGATGGAGTGGATTGCCGAGTTCCTGGCGCGCTATCCCGGCGTGCAACTGGAATTTGTGTTGGCCGATGCCATGGCCGACTTCATTGGCGAAGGCATCGACGTGGCGTTTCGCGGCAGCTCGGAGCTGCCGGACTCCAGCCTGGTGGCGCGTAAGGTCGCCAGCGGCTACCTGGCCCTGGCGGCCAGCCCGGACTACCTGGCGGCGCGGGGCACGCCGCGCACCGTGGCCGACCTGGCCGCCCACGACTGCATCCGCGCGCTCGGCCAGGGTGGGCCCACCACGTGGCGGCTGAACGGGCCGGATGGTGCAACGCCGATCACGGTGACCGGGCGCTTCAGCGCCAATACCGGGCCGGCACAGAAGAAGGCCGCCATCGGTGGCCTGGGTATTTGCCTGCTGCCAATTGGCTCGCTGCAGTCCAGCTTTCGTTCGGGCGAACTGGTGGAGGTGCTGCCGGGCGTGGCCAGCAGTGTGGGCAACCTCTACGTGGTCTACCCCAGCCGCCGCCATGTGCCGCGCGCGGTGACGGCGTTTGTCGAGATGACGGTGCAGCGGCTGACGCCGCTGATCCAGTCACCGTTCACGGGTACGGCGGTTCCGACCGTCTGAAATTGCTATGAATTCAGTAGCTGCTCACGCACAATCGACGAGGGCTGGAGGCCAAAAAGGCATGTGAATGTCAGGCCAATCGGGCAGGGGCGGCACAGCGCTCCGTGGGTGAGGCGCAGCCCTCCAGCGTGGATGCCGATGCGGGCGTCACGCCAAGGCCGACCCAGGCATGCACTGCGGCCATGTCAAAGCCGACATGGCGTGCGCCGGTATCGGTGCGTTGCATCAGCGGGCGGCGGATCAGCAGGGGCTCTTGCAGCAGCAGTTCAAGTGCGCAGTAGCCGTCCAGTGCCTCGGGGCGCACCTCTCCGTTCTTGATGCGCGGCGCGGCGCGGTTGAACCAGTCCGCTACCGGCAGCGGCGACAGGAAGGCCAGCAGGCCCTGGAAGGTCCAGCGGGTGCCCAGCAGGTCACGCACCTCCAGGGTGTGGCCGGCCGCCAGCAGTGCGGCGCGTTGGCGGGCGTTGCGGGCGCAGCCGGGCTTCTCGTAGAAGACGATGTGGGTCATGGTGACAGCCTGGATGGGGGGGAGGCCAGTGCCAGCAGGCCACTGGTCTGGTCGGTGATGGCCTGCACGGTGGCATCCGGCAGGCGGTCCAGCCACCGCCGGGGCAGGCGCGCGGCGCCGCAGCGGGCACCGGCCAGCATGCCGACCAGGGCGCCGGTGGTGTCGGCATCGTCGCCCTGGTTGACGGTGGCGACCAGGGCCGTCTCGAAGTCGGCGTGCTGCGTCCAGAAGTGCAGCACGGTCTGCACCGTGTCCACCACGTAGGCGGTGGCGCGGCCTTTGTAGGGGGTGAAGCGAAAGGCCGGGTTGCTTTGCACCCACTGCACGGCCCATTGTTGGCAGTCGGCGTGTGCGGTGCCAGTCAGCACCTGGCGCAGTAGCTGGCCCAGGCCCAGCGTGGCGGCGTCGGACAGGGGGTGGTGGTGGGTCAGGCGCGCCTGGGCCAGGGACACACGCTCCAACGCGGCGGCGTCACCCAGCGTGGCCAGTACGGTGGGCAGGTTGCGCATCAGCGCGCCGTTGCCGCCATCGCCGGGGTTGTAGGGGCCCTGCAAGGTGCCGTCCAGCAGGTAGCGCTGGATGCCGCGGCGGCAGGTGTTGCCGCAGTCCACCGGCTTGCCCCTGAACCAGCGCACATAGGCGTCGGCTATGCGGCGCACCAGGGTGTCATCCCCGTGGGCCAAGGTCTCGATTTCGCGGCGACCACCCTGCAGCAGCGCCGAGCCCAACGCCAGGCTCATCGTGGTGTCGTCGGTCACCTGGCCGGCAGCCAGCTTCAACCAGCCGCCGCCAACGATGTCGCGGTGCACACCATAGTGCGCGGCAATCTCGCGCGGGCGCATGAACTCCACCGTGGCGCCCAGCGCGTCGCCCATTGCAAAGCCGAGGTAGGCGCCCAGTGCCTTGTCGAACAGCTCATGCATAGCGGGCCACCACGTCGTAGTCGCCGCCCAGGGCCAGCACCTCCTGCTCGCAATGCAGCACCTGGCCGGGCAGCAGTGCGGGGAACAGCAGCACCTTGCACAGCGGCACCTGCACCTCAAACACCCAGTCGCCAAAGCAGGAGGCGTCTTCCGCCGACAGGCTGAAGGACACGATGTTGTTCAGCCGCACGGTGCAGTTCCGCGCCTGCAGGCGGCCGGCCACGATCTGCTCCTCGCACTGGTTGCTGCCACGCCACAGGCGCAGATGGTCGCCGGACATGCATGCGCCAGTGAGCGGGAAGCGCCGCAGCGCCCACTGGCAGAAGGTGTAGAGCGCATCGAGCTGCTGGTGGATGTTGTTGCTGTTGTAGCGGCTGGCGGCCTTCTCCTGCAGATAGGCCACCCAGGCGGGCGAGGGGAATCGCGCCAGCGCCGCCTTGTGGAAGGTGGGGACCATGCCGAAGCGGCTCTCCACCCAGCCCTTGAGTACGGCACCGGCGGGGCCGTTGGCATCCATGCCCCAGCCCTGCAGCAGCTTGCGCCAACTGCTGCGCCAGCGCCGCCGCTCGGCCGCACCCAGTGCGGCCAGTTCGTGCGCCTCGGGCTTGCGCAAGCCAAAGGCGATGGCCAGGTAGTGGGCAAACATGTCGCGCGCCTCGCTTAAGTCTTGGCTGCGCTCCAGCAGTGCGAACAGGCCCGCGTGGGCCTCGCGGGTGCCGGCAATGGCCAGGGGGACAGGGTGGGCATTGAATGCCGTGCTGGCCAGCAAAGGCGCTGGCACGCCGACCAGGTTGGTGGCATACCAGCGCTGGGGTTGGTCCGCGTCATCGGCGGTGTGCGCCACGGCCCGCACGCAACGGCGTCAAACCGGGCGGTTCTCGTTCGGGTTGCGCACCGGGCCCATCAGCGCCAAGCCTTCTTCGTAGCTGATGGTGTCGAAGGTGATGGCGAACTTGAGCGCGGCATCGGCCACGGCGTCGAGCTTGCCGGCGGTGTCCTTCTTCTTCAGGTCGTTCTTTTCCAGGTAGAGCAGGTCCAGCATCTCGTTGTACACCGTCGATTCGAGGATGGGCAGCACATAGAACGTCGCGCCCTTGTACGGCACCTGGTATTTCTTGGACAGGTCGATGTTGTCGCAGAACAGGAAGTACTTGCCACCGGCGCTGAGGGTGTCGCCCAGCACCTCGGCCACGTCCTTCAGGTAGGCAAAGCTCAACAGGAAGCCGGCGAAGAAGGGCAGGTGCTTGTCACTCGTTGTGGCAATGGCCATGGTCTGGCCGCACAGGAGCTCTGGCGGGCGGGCTTCGTCGGCGAGCTTGGGCGCAAAGCGCAGCGCCAGTTCACCGCGAAAACCAAAACGCCCTGGCTTGGAGGTGGGCGCCTTGAGGACGGGGTTGAGCAGGCGGCCTTCGCTCTCCAGCCGCGCAAACGCGGTGTCGCCGATCTCGGTGGTTGCCAGGGTTGCAGTCATGGGAATTCCTTGGTTGGTGTGGTTGAAAGGCATGCGGGAAGCGCAAACCCACTGAGCAATGACCGTACCAAGTGGGTTTGGCAAACAGCGGCCTGCAAACGCGACACAAATCCCTGACGGCCAACGTTTTGGGGGGGATGTTTGCGACACGGCTTGGCTTTTTGTCGGGAAGCCAACAATCCCCAAAACGCCCGCTGCCACAAGTGCTGAAAAACGTGTTTTCCCTCTGAAAACAGCTGCATTTCAAAGAAATTTTGAGTGCCATTTCGGCATGGCATGGAAGCTGCAATAGGGAGGCTGCGCGGACACCCGTCCGGCCGATGCGAGCCTAGACAAAGAAGAGCAACAGGCACGAAAGGCTGACACCAGTCGCGGCAACGCAAGCTTGGTTTTTCAACTTATCTTTTGGAGTACTGCAATGTCTAAACTTCGGCAAATTGCCTTCTACGGCAAGGGTGGCATCGGCAAATCGACCACATCGCAAAACACATTGGCCGCCCTGGCCGAAATGGGTCAGAAGATCCTGATCGTCGGCTGTGACCCCAAAGCCGACTCCACCCGCCTGATCCTGCATGCGAAGGCCCAGGACACCATCCTGTCGCTCGCGGCAGAGGCCGGTTCCGTGGAGGATCTGGAGCTGGAGGACGTGATGAAGATCGGCTACCGCGACATCCGTTGCGTGGAGTCCGGTGGTCCAGAGCCAGGTGTGGGTTGCGCTGGCCGTGGCGTGATCACCTCGATCAACTTCCTGGAAGAAAACGGCGCCTACGACGGCGTGGACTATGTGTCCTACGACGTGCTGGGCGACGTGGTGTGCGGTGGTTTTGCCATGCCCATCCGCGAAAACAAGGCGCAGGAAATCTACATCGTCATGTCCGGCGAAATGATGGCCATGTACGCCGCCAATAACATCTCCAAGGGGATCTTGAAGTACGCCAACTCCGGTGGCGTGCGCCTGGGTGGCCTGGTGTGCAACGAACGCCAGACCGACAAGGAATACGAACTGGCCGACGCGCTGGCCGGCATGCTGGGCTCCCGGCTGATCCACTTCGTGCCGCGCGACAACATCGTGCAGCACGCCGAGCTGCGCCGCATGACCGTGCTGGAGTACGCACCCGACTCCAAGCAGGCCGGTGAATACCGCACCCTGGCGCAGAAGGTCCACGGCAACGCCGGCAACGGCACCATCCCAACCCCCATCACCATGGACCAGCTGGAAGACCTGCTGATGGAGCACGGAATCATGAAGGTCATCGACGAATCGCAGGTCGGCAAGACGGCCGCCGAGCTCGCCGCCTAAGACGCTTGTCCCCTGTCCGCATGGCCTTGTGGCTAAGCGGGCAGGGGCTACGCAGAAGATCATTTTTACATCACTGGAGTTTCCCCATGACTGCCACCGTTGAAGAGCGCAAGGCCACGAACAAGGCCCTGATTGATGAAGTGCTGAAGGCCTATCCCGAGAAGATGGCCAAGCGGCGCGCCAAGCACCTGGGCACGTTTGAAGAAGGCAAGCCCGACTGCGGCGTCAAGTCCAACATCAAGTCCTTGCCGGGCGTGATGACCATCCGTGGCTGTGCCTACGCCGGCTCCAAGGGCGTGGTGTGGGGCCCCATCAAGGACATGGTGCACATCAGCCATGGCCCCGTCGGCTGCGGCCAGTATTCCTGGGCCGCGCGGCGCAACTACTACATCGGCACCACCGGCATCGACACGTTCGTGACCATGCAGTTCACCTCCGACTTCCAGGAGAAGGACATCGTCTTCGGCGGCGACAAGAAGCTCGACAAGATCATTGACGAGATCCAGGAGCTGTTTCCCCTGAACAAGGGCATCTCCATTCAATCCGAGTGCCCTATCGGCCTGATTGGCGACGACATTGAAGCGGTGTCCAAGAAGAAGAGCAAGGAGCTCGACGGCAAGACCATCGTGCCCGTGCGCTGCGAGGGTTTCCGCGGCGTGAGCCAGTCCCTGGGCCACCACCTGGCCAACGACGCCATCCGCGACTGGGTGTTCGACCGGACCGATCCCAACAAGCACCCCGAATTCGTCTCCACCCCGTATGACGTGGCCATCATCGGTGACTACAACATCGGTGGCGATGCGTGGTCCAGCCGCATCCTGTTGGAAGAGATGGGCCTACGTGTCATCTCCCAATGGTCCGGCGACGGCACGATTGCCGAGATCGAGAACACACCCAAGGCCAAGCTCAACGTGCTGCACTGCTACCGCTCGATGAACTACATCAGCCGGCACATGGAAGAGAAGTACGGCATTCCCTGGGTGGAATACAACTTCTTCGGTCCCAGCATGATCGAGAAGAGCCTGCGCGAAATCGCCGCCCACTTCGACGACACCATCAAGGCCAAGGCCGAGGAGGTGATTGCCAAGTACAAGCCGCTGATGCAGGCCGTGATCGACAAGTACAAGCCCCGCCTGGAAGGCAAGACCGTGATGCTGTACATCGGTGGCCTGCGTCCGCGTCACGTGATCGGCGCCTATGAGGACTTAGGGATGGTCGTGGTCGGCACCGGCTACGAGTTCGGCCACAACGACGACTACCAGCGCACCACGCACTACATCAAGGACGCCACGCTGATCTATGACGACGTGACCGGCTACGAGTTCGAACATTTCGTCGACAAGGTCAAGCCCGACCTGGTGGGCTCGGGCATCAAGGAAAAGTATGTGTTCCAGAAGATGGGCGTGCCGTTCCGCCAGATGCACAGCTGGGACTACTCCGGCCCCTACCACGGCTATGACGGCTTCGCCATCTTCGCCCGCGACATGGACATGGCCATTTCCAGCCCGGTCTGGGGCCTGACCAAGGCGCCCTGGAAGGCCTGATCCCTTTTTCTCACATTTCACGCAACCTATTGGAGCCAGCCATGTCCCAATCCGCTGACAAGATCATTGACCACGAAATGCTGTTTCGTGAGCCCGAGTACAAAGACCTCTTGAGCCGCAAGAAGGCGCATGAGTTCAACCATTCCGACGACAAGATCAAGTCCGTCGTCGAATGGACCAAGACCGAAGACTACAAGCAGAAGAACTTTGCCCGCGATTCGCTTGCCGTCAACCCCGCCAAGGCCTGCCAGCCGCTGGGCGCCGTGTACGTGGCCAACGGCTTCGCCAAAACGCTCTCGTTCGTGCACGGCAGCCAGGGCTGCGTGTCCTACTACCGCTCGCACTTCAGCCGCCATTTCAAGGAGCCCACCAGTTGCGTCAGCTCGTCCATGACGGAAGACGCGGCCGTGTTCGGCGGCCTGAACAACATGGTGGACGGCCTGGCCAACGCCTACAGCCTGTACAAGCCCGACATGATTGCCGTGTCCACCACCTGCATGGCCGAGGTCATCGGTGATGACGTGGACGCCTTCATCAAGACCAGCAAGCAAAAGGGCAGCATCCCGGAGGAATTCGACGTGCCGTTTGCCCACACCCCCGCCTTCGTGGGCAGCCACATCACCGGGTATGACAATGCCCTGCTGGGTGTGCTCAAGCACTTCTGGGACGGCAAGGCCAAGACCACCGAGCCCCTGGTGCGCGTGCCCAACGACAGCATCAACTTCATTGGTGGCTTCGACGGTTTCGTTGTCGGCAACATGAAGGAAATCCGCCGGATTTTCGACCTGTTCGGTGTCAAGGTGAACATCATCTGCGACCCATCCGGCAGCTGGAATACGCCCACCGACGGCGAATTTCGTATGTACGCCGGTGGCACCACCAAGGAAGAGGTGGTGGCCGCCCTGCATGCCAAGGCCACCATTGTGTTCCAGGAATACTGCTGCGAGAAGACCACCAAGTTCATCGCCGAGCATGGTCAGGAAGTGGTGACGCTCAACGCCCCCATCGGCGTGGCTGGCACCGACAAGTTCCTGATGGAAATCTCCCGCCTGACCGGCAAGCCCATCCCCGCGCAACTGGAAAAGGAACGCGGCGAATTGGTCGACGCCATGGCCGACAGCCAGGCCCACCTGCACGGCAAGCGCTTTGCCCTGTACGGCGACCCGGACCAGCTGCTGGGCTATGCCGCCTACCTGATGGAACTGGGTGCCGAGCCGGCCCACGTGCTGGCCACCAACGGATCGGAACCCTGGGCCGCCAAGGTGCAGGCACTGTTCGACTCCTCGCCCTACGGCAAGGGCTGCAAGGTCTACCCCAAGCGCGACCTGTGGCACCTGCGCTCGCTGCTGTTCACCGAGCCGGTGGACTTCATCATCGGCAACACCTACGGCAAGTTCCTGGAGCGCGACACCAAGACGCCGCTGGTGCGCATGGTGTTCCCGATCTTTGACCGCCACCACTACCACCGTTACCCCACCTGGGGTTACGAGGGCGGCCTGCGTGTGCTGGTGATGCTGCTGGACGAGTTCTTTGAAGCGCTCGACGGCAACACCATGGACATCGGCAAGACCGACTACAGCTACGACATCATCCGATAGCGGCCATGGGACCCCGGCGCAAGCTGGGGTCCCTTTTTTTGTGCGACTTCTCATCCCCAAAGCCCATCATGGCCAACGTAACCTTTAGTTCCCCCCGCCTGAAAAAAGACGTAACGGTCTACGCCGTTGCTGGCGATACCAAGACCCTGCTGGCCGTCGCCAAGGCCAACAACGTGCCCTTGAATTCCGAATGTGAAAACGGCGAATGCGGCTCTTGCCAAGTTCAGGTCTCCATCCTGTCCGGCAAGGCGCCCATCGGCGTCGCGCTGACCGAGAAGGAGAAGCTTGTGCTCAAGCTGGCCGGCAAGATCACCGCCCAGCAGATTGCCGACGCCGAGACCAAGGACCTGCCACCTCCCTGGCGCCTGGCCTGCCAGATGGTCGTGCGCGATGAGGACATCCTCGTCAAGTTCTGAGCCTCCCGGGCATCGCCATGCTCACCCGCATGCAGTACGACATCCTGCAGTCCGCGGGCAAGGATTTGGCCGCGCTGTTGCGGGTGATGCAAAGCGAGGAAGAGTTGTTTGCCAGCGCCAACACGCTGCATACGGTCGAAGAAATTCTGCTGGTCTTCGCCCAGACGCTGGCCCACCTGCCCGAGCCCTTGCGCCAGCGCCTGCTGCAGGTGGACTGGCATGGCTGGGCCTGCCTGCAGCGACTGTTGGAGCAGGACACCCAGCCGCGCCGTGCAGAGGTCTGGTACGGCACGCAAGCCCTGGTGCCGGCCACCTTGCAGCTCATAGCCAAGCTGCGCAAGCAAGAGCCGGTGTGGTTTGAAATTGGCTACTGAGAGATTGAGGACAACCATGAAAAGCGTAGAAGAGTTCCTGGCCCACACCATCCAACTGGAGAGCGAGGCCGCCCTGCGCTTCGGCCAGCTCGCCGATGCCATGACCACCGCCGGCAACAAGGAAGTGGGCCGCCTGTTCCGCCGCCTGGCCGACTACTCGCTGCTGCACCTGGGCGACGCCCGCGCCCGCGCCGGCTTTCGCACCCTGCCCGAAATGCGCAGTAGCGACTACCGCTGGCCCGACATCGAAAGCCCCGAAGCCGCCGCCATCTGGGCCGCCGACCCCTTCATTGGCATCGAGCAGGCGCTGCAAGTGGCGCTGGACGCCGAGACTGCCGGACGGGACTTCTACGCGGGCGTGCTGGCCACCACCGACGACCCCGAGATCCAGGTGCTGGCCAAGGAATTTGTGGAGGAAGAGGGCGAACACGTGGCTGAGCTGCAGCGCTGGATCGCCTTGCACCAGAGCGGGCAGGCGCTGCCTTCGGCGGGTTGACCATTGGCGTTTTGTGCCGCTAGCCCTCGTGGAATGTGCGTGAGGTGCTATTGATTTTGTAGTGTCTATCTGCGGCGGGGGCCAATACCCCAAACCCTGCGCAGGTGGCGCGGAGGCATGGACGGTTGTGTTCTGGGTTGCAATGCAGATGCCGGAAGACGTACAGTCTCCAACTACTGAGCGACATCAGCCCGACTACGACTCACTCAATCGTGGGATGGCCTCGCTGGTCCTCAGCGGGCAGAATTGCGGTGAGCGGTCTTTCTTGGTCTCGAACCTGATGGACTTGTTTTTATTTTTGATTATTTAGCTCCTTGCCCATTCACTAAAGCGCCCCATGATTGGTCGAATTGCAAACGCCTTCGGGGCCCTTGATGCACTCTCGTGTTTTCTGAGCGTAGTCGTTGGTGTCGGATGCATTGGCTACGTCGTCGTGACTTGGGCTATTCACTTGGTAAATACCGGGCAGTACTTTGTCGCGACCGCATCCGCACTTGTTGTCCTGACAGTGTCAGCGTTTGCTGCAGTGCGCGTGCCTATTGCTTTGTGGTTGTTCTTTGGCTCAGCGGCACTACTCGGTACAGCATTTCTGATTGGGGCAGGTAGTGTTGTGCTGCCTTGACTCGTTTGCCTAGATCTGTAACGACTGGTATCAGCCTGTCAACGACTCACTCAATTATGGGATGGCCGCACTGCCCCCCAGCGGGCAGAATTGCAGCGATTGCCGGCGTTTGAATTGAGTGTCCAGTGGAACGGATTCCTCCGAGACGGAAGAAAGCTCACCGGCGACTTTGTCGTTTTCAATATACCTGTACGTTTAGCTAGCCCCCAAGCCTAAGTACTTGATTTAAATGACCAATCTAGAAATTCTGCTGCCACGTTATCCGACTGGCCCAGGTGTTATCTCGCAAAACTGCGGGATATATCAATAGTTGGGGGGCTTAGGGTGCGGCGTCCAAAGCGTGTTGATTTGGTATCCCTGGTGAGCGGAGTGCTAGCAGTCCCGCTTGCTGTTCTTGCCATTCATCTGCAGTCAATTCGCGTTCCTGGTAGTTCCAGAGTTCTAGGTTGGCTGGACAGCCTTGGCTTCGTTAAGCAGCCGCCTCCCGAAGCACCTTCCATCATTGTCATTGATCTTCCGTCTCACGGAATACCAGGCGTTGCCCCCAACCGAATCGTGAGCATCGGTGGGGTTCCGGAGATATCCGATGCCGGTCACTTCGCAATAAACGACGAAAATGCGATCTTGTTTCTCGTTGCTCTCAGCGCTGTGCTTGCGCTAATTGCAATGGTTTCAGCCATCTGGGCAGAGCATCGGCGAGAACCAACTCTTTACCTCAGCGTGGGCTACATTTGTGGCGCACTTGCAATCGCACAGGTCTGGCTGCTGGCCGGCTTCGTGTTCGGGATCATTGGTGTCACTGCTGTGCTTATCTTGAGGCATCGGCGTGAACACTAAGCGCCCCCCAACCTATCATTCCACCGGACCTGCGCGAAAAGCCGCGCAGGCCGGTGAATTCAAACGTGTGTGCCGTGCATGGCACGAATCCAGCCGGGTGAAAGTCCCGGTGCCAGGCTTGTAGAGCCGAAGGCTAGCCAAAGGGCAAGTGCGTCGTCGCGAGGCGAGGTGCAGAGGAAGCCCAAGGCGAAATCGCAGGGCGATGAACAAGAATCGGATACGAGGCGTGATGCATTCGGGACGAGCGGGCACGTGACCGCGAAGTCCTCTATCTACAAGTCGGAGGCAACACCGACAAGAATGCATTTTGTAAATCCGGCGTCTATGCGAGGAAGGATTCATGCCTTACCACGGGAGATCTGCCGTGTGTCGTGGTTGCGCAAGCGGCAAGCGACTGAGGGTCGGGGAACTGGCTCTGAGCGCATGGCAGAAGTCAGCAGAAGGCATAGTAGGTGCGGCCCGCACCGAAGGCCCCAACCGTGAACGATGAGGAACTGGGCGTGAAGAGAGATGGGACAGCATCTGACAAGCACAACGCGGCGCTAGCTGCGGTGCCACCACCGTTGCCGCAAAAGGTAACACCGGTGGATGAACCCATCGCTGGAAAACACCAGAACACCGCATCACCGAACATCTCAACCCTGATGACCGAGGTTCTGGAAATTGAGAACCTCAAACAGGCCTTGGCGCATGTCAGGCGCAACAAAGGCGCGCCCGGCATCGACGGCATGACCGTTGACGAACTCGGTGCGCACCTCAAAGCGAACTGGCCCACCATCCGTGCCCAACTGGTAGCAGGCAGCTACTGCCCCAAGCCGGTACGGCGTGTAGAAATCCCCAAGCCAGACGGAAGAAAACGACTCCTTGGCATCCCCACCGTGGTGGACCGGTTTATCCAGCAAGCCATCGCGCAAGTGGTGCAACGCTGCTGGGAACCTCACTTCCACGCAAACAGCTACGGCTTTCGGCCGGGGCGCAGCGCTCACCAAGCGATGCGCCACGCCCAAGCCACCATCCGACAAGGATACGGCTGGGTGGTGGACATTGACCTGGAAGCGTTCTTTGACCGTGTCAACCACGACCGCCTGATGGTTCGCGTGCGCCAACACGTGGACGCACCCGATGTACTCAAACTCATCAACCGCTTCCTCAAAGGCGGGGTGCAGGTGAACGGCCAAACGCAGGCCACGATACAAGGGGTGCCGCAGGGCGGCCCCTTGTCGCCGGTGCTGGCCAACGTGGTGCTGGACGAACTGGACTGGGCGTTGGACGCCCGAGGCCAGCGCTTTGCCCGCTATGCCGATGACTGCAATATCTTTGTCAAAAGCAAACGCGCGGGTGAGCGGCTTATGCAAAGCGTAACGCGCTACCTACAGCGGTCACTGCGGCTCACAGTGAACGCCAACAAAAGCGCCGTGGACAGACCCGCAAACCGCAAGTTTTTGGGCTTCACCGTCAGCCGCAATGGAGCCAGGATCAAGGTGGCCGACAAGGCCATCGAGAAACTCAAAGACACCATACGTGAGTTGACTCGTCGCACACGAGGTCACCGTTTGCTTGACATCGTGCAGGAGTTAAAGACTGCCCTGACAGGGTGGAAAGCTTACTTCGGAATAGCCGAAGTGTTGAGCCCTCTGCGCGAAATCGACAAATGGGTGCGACGGCGGTTACGATGCTACGCATGGAAACAATGGGGCAGCGCGGGCTACCGCGAACTCAGAAAGCGTGGGGTCAGTGTGCGCGAGGCTTGGAACACAAGCAAGAGCGCACACGGCCCATGGCGCCTGAGCAAAACGCCAGCCTTGAATGGGGCGCTGCCTGCGAAGTTGTTTCGTCGAATGGGGCTGCCCGATTTGGCACCGGCCAGGGCAGCGTGAGATCAACGCAGTTTCAAGGAACCGCCGGATACGTGACCCGTATGTCCGGTGGTGTGGGAGGGAGGGGCCGTGAGGCTTCTTCCTATCCCGATTA